>Ga0307507_10001538_pt1 | contig 51391 bp, 15 predicted proteins | sample 7_EM_MG_FD_207223 | JGI IMG/M metagenome (GOLD analysis project Ga0307507, IMG submission 207223) | Populus trichocarpa ectomycorrhiza microbial communities from riparian zone in the Pacific Northwest, United States - 7_EM | ecosystem: Host-associated > Plants > Roots > Unclassified | place... | reverse complement strand
CAGACAGGCAAGCAGATGCAGACAGGTAGGCAGATGCTAACGGGTAGGTAGATATAGACAGGTAGGCAGATGCAAACAGGTAGGCGATGCAGACAGGTAGGCAATGCAGACAGGTAGGCAATGCAGATAGGTAGGCAATGCAGACAGGTAAGCAGATACAAATAGGCAAGCAGATGCAGACAGGTAGGCAGATGCTAACGGGTAGGTAGATATAGACAGGTAGGCAGATGCAAACAGGTAGGCGATGCAGATAGGTAGGCGATGTAGGCAGGTAGGTAAGTCAATAGGTAGATAGGTAGAAGAGAACCATTGCTATATTATATTAAATTATCTAAAATAATATTATTTATTTTACTAGCCTTATAAATAGCTTTAAAGTAGCTTTTATTTATTTAAAATATGTTATTAGTATAAAAGAGGTAAATATAATTATGGTTGCCAAATGCGCAGATTACTGGCAGGTTGCGCGCAGGTTGCGCACAGGCTACGCGCAGGCTACGTGTCAAAAAAACACGACATAGGCTAGTCGGTCAAGTTGCTAAATAACCTCAACTGCGCGCCAATTGCGTCAACCACCAACCATTAAGGCCATTGAAAGGGTACCATATTTTGCCAATAGGGGTTCTAGGTTTTAGCCATTTTGGCATTATTAATATCGCCCATTTAGGTAATCTTTGGCGCTAGGAAAAAACCAAGGATTATTCTAGAACTGTAGTGGGTTATAGCGTGTAGACGCGTCGCGCATAGGTCACAATTGCTCTAGGGCGGAGATAACTGGGATACAGGGAATTAGGGATCGCGATAGGGCGCAATTAATAATAGCACAAACTGTCACAGTGCTGCAATAAAGTAGACTAAATAACTACGTTATGCTATAAAGAAGAGAAGAAGGGTAAAAGGGGGTATTGTGTATAAAGAGTAGGGCCAGCCGCCAAGGCGCTAGTGGTGGGCCAGCCAATAGTAGGAAACAGTATGCGTTAGGTTAGTGCTGTAACACCATACTATATATTTTAACAGCTTTTTACTTTCTAGGCTCTATAACTTTTTACTATACTTATAGTATCTTTTTGGTATATAACTTAAGCCTTACTTAGTCTCTTCGTACATCGCTCCAACTTAGTACTATACTATCTTGGTTTATTATTGCATCTTATATCGTTGCGTATTCTTAATATTAACCTAACCTATAACCTAATTAATTTTTGGATTGTACTTCTGTAACTAAGGCATTCCTAATATTACCTTATTCTTTCCTAATGGTAGGATATTAAAAGACATCTTAACTGGTCTTTCTTTAATGGTTAGCTAAATTGGTCCTATTTTAAAATCAATAATGCCTCCTCTATAAGCTATTAGATCTCCTAAAATTGTTATTAATAGGTATAGATATTCTTTCTCTCTATGTGGCAACCCTATCCTCTTAACTACTGCTAGTAATAAGTAGTTTCTAGTTGCTCCACTATCTACTAGCGCCTTAAACTTTTAATCTTGCTATTTAACTTGTAAATTTAGGTGTTAACCTATAATTTCTTTAAGGGTCTGAGGCTCTACTACTAGCTCCCTCTAGTCCTATAGGCCTCCGCTTTTCCCAACTGTTAGCTATTAATTCTTAACTATACTTAGTCCCTCTATAGCCAATACTTAGTTTACTTCTTTTCTTCTATATGCCATAGATAAGTGTTCTCTGGGCACTTCCACTACTATCATCTATCTAGGCACTTTTTTATAAGGAATCTTCCTAGTTAAAGTATTAAGTCGCCTAACTTCTATACTTCTACTGGATGCTAACTATGCATATACTTAGCGTCTCTATATCGCTTTTTGTCCGTTATCCAATACATTCTTATTAGATACTTATAATATTTATTCTTAGGTATCTTATGCATATTATATATATTATCTATATACGCTATCTATATCAATATATAATGCGCTAGGTGCTTTAGGTTAACTCTTGGCTTATCTTTACTCTTAAGTTTAAACCTCTCCCGCGTTAATCTAAATGTTACTATATTATTTACTAGTACCAATATTTATATTATCTCTCTCTAGTCTACAGTCTATTCTTCTAGGTTCTTTAATATTATAACTAACGCCCCTTTTATATAGCTTATCTGCTTCTTAGATAGTGCTTAATCTAGTATAACTTTTTTATCTAGCTATATACAGAAATCTTCCCACTTATTGTTTCCGCGCTACTAGTACCACTTTTAGTAAAGCTCTGTAAGTATATATAATCTATTTATAAGAAAGTATCTCTTTATTACTACATTGTTATAACCTTTAATATATTGTTCTATAAATCTAGTTAAAATCCCTAGATGTAACGGAACCTTGTAGCTTAGACTACGGTGGGTTCTGTTATTAGGCTGGGTATATAGGTATGACAAATTAACAACGTAATAATAACTAGTGGAGTGGTTGCCCAACAGATTAACTCCAATTGTATTCTGAGATTCACTACAAGGAGAGAACTATCTACGGTAGGGACTGAGGTCCTTTAAATACACAACCATACTCCTAAGAAATCCTCTCTTGTACATAAGGTACGTATTATCTGTATTAAATATAACGTCCCTTCCGTTTAATATAGTTAATATATTTAACACTATATGACCTTAGTTACTATTCCTTGTTATATAGCTCCACTGGATCCATCCTAGACTATGCCTGTATTAACTAACTAGCTTCCGCCGACTCTTCTCTAAGTAGTTATAATATTGTACTTAAAGCGTCCGTAATACTATCTCCCTTCTCTTTATCTTTGTCCTTAAAGATTCCTAACATCTCCAAGTTATCCACTAGAGGTATAATATCCGTTTAATTATTCTAGTTAATATCCTTGCTTATTATACCTAAAGCTTCTTCTTCTCTTTCCTGGGTTAAGCATTGCCTTTATACGGTTTCCTCTATACTGTTACTAGGTAAAGTGATGGCAATTCCTTGCTTAAGGTGTGCGAAAGAGGGGTTGGTTTGTGTTGCGCTGGCAAGTCCTTTATCTTAATAACCCTTCTTTTACTCTAAGTGTACTAAAGTAAACGTTTAATTATCCTATAATATTTGCTCTGTCTCTAACGCTAAATATACGCGTCTTATTACTCTTAATAGTCTTTAAGTTCCCTAAGTAACTTGTTATAGGGTCTTATATTTAATCTGCCGCTGCGAAGCTTAACAGTAAGCTGGCCTCTATGCTACTTGAGGTTTAACGTGCCTTAGAAGAATCCACATACATCCTTAAAGCTTAACGTTTGGCTTATGCTCGTCTTTAACGTCTTAAATGTGTCCGTAAGAAGGTCCGTTCTAAGGAGTGGAAACTAGTTTAACAGGGTTTGTCTAAGCTAGGTAATAAAAGGACTAGCTCTCCTTCTATAAAGGAAACAACTCTAAGTAGCTTAGCAATTGCTCCTCTTAGGTCCCCCTTAGGTGACTTATTTTTTAGTAATCTTTCTTTATTAATATTGCCTAACCTACTCTCTTCTAATACTCCTATACCTTTCCTATAGCGTTCCTTAGGTTGCTTAGTGGTTCCTAGGTAGTCTTACTATAGCCTATCTACTTTACTTTATACTATATTTCGTTATCCATATCCTTATAACTAATAACCTTTAAAATTTGCCATTTGTCTTCTTTTTGTCCTCTATATATGTCTGCCTTATAGACTGGTGGCTTAATATTCCTATATGCTGGCTCTAGCATTATAACGTGTTATATAAAATAGATTTTTATTTTAGCTAATAGGTTCAACTTATATATAACTAATAAAATTATTTGCTTAACTTTAAAAGGTCCTAGTCTAATATAGTCCAATTTCTTACTTAGTCGTTAACTCTTAAAATTTTTGTATAGTAGCCACACTTTATCTCCCTTCTTAAGATCTAGTCCCTTAGATCTCTTAGCATTATAGTACCTTTTTATTTGTTCTTATACTGGTTTAGCTGTTTCTTTAAGGTCTATATAAAGATTTATTAACATCTCTATTCTTTGCTTAGCTATGCTACTCATCTTTTTTACTTAATGTGGCGATAATAATGTTCTTGGCTTATACCCGTAATTTGCCTTAAACAGTAATGTCCTCATTCCTTCTTATGGTGTTATATTGTATGCAAACTATATAACTAGTAGTAATAATACCTAATTGTTCTGTATGTGATTGATATAGTGCCTTAAATACTGCTCTAGTGTCTAGTTTAGTTTTTCCGTTTATCCGTCCATCTGCGGATAATATGCTGTAGATATTACTGCGCGAACTCCTTATTCTGCCAGAAATACTTCCTAAAATGCTACTATAAATCTTAGATCTCTGTCTGATATAATCTTATCTAGTACTCTATATCTTGCAAATACTTCCTTTATATAGATTCTAGCGACATCTTCTACTAATATCTCTTTAGTGCATGCTATAAAGTATCCCTACTTTGTTAGCTTATCCACTATTACTAAAATCGCATTATAATCTTGTCCTGTAATAGGATCTCTTAACTTTAGTAACTTAATAATAAAGTCCTATAATATAACCTCCTATGGTCTTCCTAGTATCTTAATAGGTTGTAGCCCTCTATACGGCTTATGCCTTGTTGGTTTGTTCCTTTAGTAATCTAAACATTTCTTTATAACTTGTCTTGCTAGTCCCCAGATTCCTTAAATAATATACTCCTCTTAAAGTCTTAATACTAAGTTTATAGCTTTATTATATCCTTGTGTTATTCCCTTGTAGAATTCCTTAACAAATTCTTCTGTAATAGACTTAGGCATATACGTTACTTCTCTATTTTTATATTGCTCTAAGTTTAGATCCTCTACTTATGCTTCTTAGATCTTTTATATCTAATTACTTTTTAGTAATTTATGGATCTGACTTTCCTTAGTTGCTGTAATCTTTGGATAATTATACCTAATTAATCCGTCTTAATTCTTTCGCAATAAAGCTCCTAATAGCTTTTTATTACTTTGTAGTTCAGCCTTTCTACTTAGAGCGTCTGCTTGTGTATTATCTGTACCCTTGGTATACTAAATTTCAAAATAGTATTCTATAAGCATTTCCGCCTATCTAACCTATCTTTGGTTGAGTTTCTTTATTATTAGGAATCCTGTAAGGTTCTTATAGTCTGTCTTAACCATAAATAGTTTCTCTATACCTTATAAGAATGCTCTTTATTCCTTAAGTGCTGCGACTATACCTAACAACTCCTTATTATAGATGTTATAGTTTAACTCTAGTGGTGTTATCTTTTAACTATAGTATACCACTAGGTGCCATCCATCTTAATATTTCTGTAGGAAGTACGCCCCTAGTGTAAAGTCTAATGCATCTATTTTTACAACCGTCTCTAGACCTGGTTGATAGATCTTAAGAACTAGCTCCTAGGTAAATAACTCTTTAATTCTTTTAAATAGTTCTTATTATTCCTTTCCCTATGCCTATAGTTCTTCTTTCTTTGTTAACCTTGTAAATGGCTTAATGTCCTATAACCATTGCGCTATAAACCTTCTATAATAATTGTAAAACCCTAGGAACGATCTTAACTGCGTAATGTTCTCTGGTTCTTGCCAGTTCACTATAGCCTTAATCTTCTTTGGATCTATACTAAGTTGGCCTAGTTTAATAATAAATCCTACGAAATTGGTCTTCCTAGTGAAGAACTTGCATTTTTTAATTGCTACTAGCATCTGTTCTTCTTATAGTCTCTTTAAGACCTATTTAACGTATTCTCTGTGTTCTTCCTTACTTTCTAAGTAGATGATAATGTTGTTGAGGTATGCTATAATAAATTTATCTAGGTGTTCTCCTAACACACTATTAATTCGCTTCTGGAACGTTACTAGTGCGTTTATAAGCCTAAACTGTATAACTAATAGCTTATATAGTCCTTCCTTTGACCTAAAGGCTGCCTTCTATTTATCGCCTTCCTTAATCCTAATCTGATGGTACGCCCACCTTAGATCTATCTTTGTAAAGATCTTTGCGTTGCCTATCCTGTCTTGGATTTCGCTAATTAAGGGTAAAGGATACCTATCCTTCCTGGTAATGCTGTTTAACTGTCTGTAGTCTATACACATCCTAAGTTTTCCGTTTTTCTTTGGGATGAATAATACTGGATATCCTACTAATGACTGTAATGGTCTAATATATCCCTTTCGTAAGTTCTCCTAAATAAACTCCTTAAGCGCTACTGACTCCGTTTTAGTAAGCTTGTAAATTGGAAAGAACTTTAGACTTATTCCCTCTTCCAATTCTATCTCGTGGTCCCATGCTGTATGCTCTGATAGCTTTTCACTTTTTGGTAACTATAACTTTTTACCATACTTGTGGTATCTCTTTGGTATATAACTTAAGCCTCGCTTAGTCTCCTTGTATGTCGCTCTGACTTAGTACTATACCAACTTGGTTTGCTATCGCACTTTACGCCGTCATGTATCCTTAATATTGACTTGACCTGTAACCCAATCAGTGTAAGAGATGGATGGATCGAGATTGGATCGGGATCTATTAATCCACTAATCCACGCCTAATCCATTAGTGGCGTGGATATGGATCTAGATCCAATAGTTATCCATTTATAGCGTTGTTAAGGCAATGCCGTAATGCATTAATTACTGCACTGACCATTAGATGGCGTAAAAGGGGTAAGCTAGTAAGATAGCAGTAAAAATAATAAAGTCTCTTACCTCTTATTCTTATTATTACTATTAACTATGCCTCTAAAGCTAAGAAAGAAGAAGGCTGTTGCCAAACCACCTTTACCACCTCTACTACTACTACCTCCCTTAAACGTACCTCCACACTTCTAGCCACGAGATGGCCCTACTTGGCAGCCTCACCGCCGTACCGCCTGGTCTCCCGACTTGTTGGATATAGTGGTGAGGCCAGAAGATTAAGTCTCTAATATAACCGAGCCCAATTAATCTACTACAATTTAAACAACGCTGACGCCTGATCCCGATATACCTGAGATCTTAACTCTTATAATAGCTCCAATATCTAGTACGTTTAGCGCTGATTGGTCTGCTAAAGCGCGCGCTGGCGAGGCTCCTCCTAAAGATAAGAGTCAGTTTGATTGGTCCTGGGTTAACTGGAATAGATTACCTGGCTATATCATCCCAATCTCTAAAGGTAACGGCAAGCTCTCCTCCCTAATCTAGTGGTTGAGCGTATTAATGGAGAGCCATAAGACTAGCGACCGGTGGTAGCTCTGCAAGGAGTGTTATTGTAAGCATAGCATTGAGGCCCACTCCTAGAACACCTGTAAAGGAAGCTCTAATATTATAAAGCATATTCGAGTGGTCCATGGTCGTACATTTAATAAAAAGGGTAAGGAGGTGCCGTACGCGTTAAAGTCAATCTCCGTACTTAAAGGTCTTAATATAAATAATCCCTGGGAGCAGCAGGTTCTCAATAAGTTGGCGCGTGCATTTAATAAGAAGACATTTAGGTAACTTCTTCTTTAATGGATTATCTATAACAACGTATCTTTTAGGTAAGTTAATGGGCCAGTCTTTCGCGAGTTTATTAAATATCTGTTGCCTTAAGCAGCAGAATATATGCCTAGTGGATAGTTAGTCAGATCTTGGATTATCAAGGGCTATGCTTACTATAAGGTGGCAGTAAAGAGAGAGCTATAACGCGCAGTTAGTAAGATCCATCTATCTTTTGACCTATGGATATTGGGCAACCTTCTTTTGCTTAATAGTGTTATTGCCCACTTTCTTAACAAAGATTTTGAGCCTTAAGCAACTCTTCTTGCTATTCTAGAGCAGACTGGCTCGTATGCTGGCGTTGATATTGCAGAAGGCGTAATTGCCGTAATTAAAGACTTTGGCATTAAGAATAAGCAGATTGGGTATTTTATGCTAGATAACGCGACCAATAACGATACGGCGATGACGGCCATTGTAAAGGAGTTTAACTTTAATCCAATTAAGCGCTGGCTATGTTGTTTAGGTTATATTATTAATATTATTACCCGCTACCTCTTGTACGGCTATAACCTAGATTTATTTAAAGCGGAGGATGTAGTACCTAAGGATATAAAAGCGCAGTTATAGACGTGGAGGAAGTAAGGACTAGTTGGCAAAGCTTATAACTTAATTGTATGGGTGTATATGAGCCCTCAGAGAAGACATTAGTGGTATAAAAGTAAGTAGTTCTAAAAGTACGAATTAGTTAATAGTGTTAATAAATTATTAGGCCAGAAGACGTATCTCTAGAGCATCCTCCTAGAGGATTAATAGGACATAATAACAACCCAAGACCTCTCCCGATCTAACGTTACCCGCTGGAATAGTACTTATAAGGAATTCTGTATACTAAATCAGCTTTGCGCGCCATTTAAAGACTTTATACAGTTAGAGCAGTAACGCGTAAAATAACTAAAAGAGAGGCTAGAATCTACTTGGCTAGAAGACCAGAACAACGCTTGGAATGTAATCTTTAAAGATGCACTTACTATAGACGATTGGGAGGTTCTAATATAGTACGAAAATTTACTTAAACTATGCTGGGTTGTAACTATGGACCTATAAGGCCAACCAGGCGATGGCAAGTTATGCGGGCTAGTTAATGTTCAGTAGGATATTGAATGTATTACTAAAGAACTTACCTCCGCATATAAACGCTTTAAATCCGCACCGCCCTTGTCAATTAAAGGAGAATGGCATTTTGCTATATAAATTAAGTTCGCACTTGACAAGGCTTAATAGTACTATACGAAGATCGATAAGTCAGCAGCCTATATTACTGTAGTTGTTCTCCATCCTAGATACAATTGGCAGTACGTAGAAGCTTAGTGGGAGTATAAGAAGACTTAGATTACGTCTGCCCGTAAATCAGTTAAACGTCTATGGCTTATAGACTATAAGCAATAGCCTATCTCAGAAGCTCTATCCCTAGAGAAGAAGAAGCCTAGGCGTGAGCTTAATATTATAGAGGCCTATAGGATGAAAGGTCTTTAGAAGAGCGGCTATTAACGTCGTTCTGCTACCGTGCAGGATGAATATGATCGCTATTGTATGCAGAATTAAGTTGAAGATTGCGAGACCCCAATTAAGTGGTGGAGAACTATTGGCCGCGAATAGTACCCGCACCTTGCTTAAATGGCTATTGATCTCCTATTAATTCCAGCTATAAGCGATAAGCTAGAATGTATCTTTAGCCGTCTTAACTAGATGGTTATAAAACGCCATAACCACCTTAAGCAGAGTATGATCTAGGCAACTTTATGTCTCTACTCCTGGGACAAGAATAAGATTATTAATTTAAGACTTAATATAACTCTACTTGAGCCTATAAAGTTAACTTCTCTAGAGTCAATTAGGTCTAAGAGGCGGAGGTTATTAATTTAAGCAATCCTCGCGAGTGCTACTAAGGCACTAGTGGTAAGTGAGCTAATAGCGATTTTCTATACTAGGCATGGAAAATCCTAATTGGTTGGTAGAAGCTAGGGTCTGCAGATTACAGTAGAACTTAGTAGATAGTTATAGTGGAACTTAGTAGACACTTGGTGGATAGTTGTGGTGGAACTTAGTAGACAGTTGCGGTGGAACTCGGTGGACAGTTGCGGTGGAACTTAGTGGACAGTTGCGGTGGAACTCGGTGGACAGTTGCGGTGGAACTTAGTAGACAGTTGCGGTGGAACTTGGTAGATAGTTGTGGTGGAACTTAGTAGATAGTGGAACTTAGTGGACAGTTGCGGTGGAACTTAGTGGACAGCTGCGGTAGAGCTTAGCAAATAGCTGTAGTTATATAACTTGAAGATTATAATAAAAACCACACTGGGCCGTTATGTAACGTAAGTGGCGAAAATCGCCAGAATTAGCTTAATATACGGCAAAATTGAAGCCTAGGCCCCAGGCAACCTATTAAGAATGGATAAAGTTTGGATCTCAATCCAGATCCGATAGATTTAATGGATTTGGATTTGGATCTAGATCTAATCTATTTATCTCTTACACTGAACCGAATTGATCTTTAGATTGTACTCCTATAACTAAGGCATTCCTAGTATCACCTTGTCCTGTCCTAATAGTAGGATATTAAAAGACACTCTAACTGGTCTTCCTTTAATAGTTATCTGAATAGGTCCTGTTTTAAGATTAATAATGCCTCCTCTATAGGCTATCTGATCTCCTAAAATTATTATAAGTAGATACAGGTGTTCCTTCTGTCTATATAGTAACCCCATCCTTTTTACTACCTTTGGTAATATGTGGTTCCTAGTTGCTCTACTATCTACTAACGCTTTAAACTGCTGATCTTGCCACTTAGCTCTTAAATTTAGGTATTGTCCTTAAATTCCTTTAAGGGTCTAAGGCTCTAATACTAGTTCCCTCTAGTCCTATACGCCTCCCCTTTTCCTAACTATTGGCTGCTAGATCCTGTTTGTACTTAGTCCAACTTTAGCTAATACTTAGTTTGTTTCTTTTCCTCTATATACTATAGACAAGTGTTTTCTGGGCACTCCCACCACTATTGTCCATCTAGGCATTCTTCCGTAAGGAATCTTCCTAGTTAAAGTGTTAAGTATCCTTAACCTTATACTTCTACTAGGTGCTAACTATGTATATACTTGGCATTTCTGAACCGCTTTTCCTCTAGTGCCTAATATATCCTTACTGGGTACTTCTAGTTCTTATCTTTAGGTGCTCTATATATGTTGCACGTATCATCCATATAAGCTATCTACAATAGTGTATAATGCGCTATATGTTTTGGGTTAACTCTTGGTTTATCTTTATTCTTAAGTTTAAACCTATACCTAGTTGACCTAACTACTGGTATCTTTACTATAGGTACTAAGATTTGTTACTTGCCTCTCTAGTCCCTAGATCCCTCTTTTAGGTTCCTTAACGTTATAATTAATGCTCCTTTAATATGACTTATGCGTTTTTCCGTAATAGGTTAGTCTTAGATAACTTTTTTATCTAGCTATATATAAAAGTCTTTCTATTCATCGTTGTGTTGTTGCCTATACCACTTTCCGTATAACTGGTTTAGTGTGTATGGTCTATCCGTTAGAAAGTACCTTATTATTACTGCATTGTAATATTCTTTGGTATATCTTTCTTTAAACCTAGTTGGAATATCTAGATCCTCTTCTTGTTCTAGTTTATCTAACCACTTTACCCTAGGTGTCCCTATACTTAGCCTATTAGTAACTCTTTGCATAGGTGCTCTGTCCCTTATATAACCTGGTATAGCTAATCTCTTATCTAGCTTTTGCTCTTGCTATATAATAATTCTTATTCTGAACTTATTTATAGTTTCTTGTTTTCTGCGTCTTGCAGCTAGATCTTTATAGTTGTCTTGCTTTTTAATCCTGGTATTAACTGTTCAATCTTTAGGCTAAATACTGTATTTACCTAGGATTGCTAACGTTCTTATTTATTTTCCGAACTCGCAGTTCTTAAACTTGCGTCCTGTACTTATTTATTTGTTATTAAACTAAGTTACTACCCTTTCCCATTAGTTTTTGTCCGTTATGGGTCCTTAGGTGTGTCTTATCTTACTTTAAGAATCTTAAGCTTCTCTTATCTCTTCTTAAGAATCTTAAGCCTGTGGCCTTTTACCTTTATTAAGTAATAAGCTAGCACTAGTAGTTGTCTACTTGCTTAGTTTCTTCTAAACGTTGCTCCTATTGTCTTGTAAAGCAATGGAAATTGTATCTAATGGTGTTGCTATACCCGTTACTAAACCCTGTTTTATAACGGTCTTAGTCTTTACTTCTATTTTAACTTCTCTAAGGTCTGCATACTCCTAGTAAGCTGCCTTTGTTGCCTTATTATTAGTAAATGCTTTACCTGTGTTAAATTTATCGTCTTTAATGTCCGATCTGCGAGCTGGTTCGCTGGTTCCTTTAAACTTAGATAATAATAGCTCCTATAGCTAATAGCTTACGCCATACTTAGTATTCTTATAAATTTGGCATGCGTTGTTATAACAATACGCAAAACTGTTAATTAAACACTCTTTTGTTCCTTATAGTGCACCGTTGTCCCTTTGTATATACGTGCCGTCTGCTGGTCTGGTTCTCTTTACTATATAGTTACTTTAACCACCTCTGTAGTCTCTGGCAAAATAACCCTATTTTCCGTAATTTATGCAAGCTCTATCTTTGAACTATCTTTCTTATTGTGGAGTCCGCCTAAACGTCTTCTACTGCTAAGATCCCTAGTTTGGCCTCTGCTCCTAGGTCCTTTAATTACTTAATCCTTAACCTCTAGGTTTCTATAGTTTTTTTTTCTATCTTTAGGTTTCTTTGGTACCGCTTAGGTCCATTGGCTCTGCGCTATTCTATAGTTTTTAACTCTACGTCTGTTATTGCGTACTCTGCGCCTTATATAACTATGGAACTTTATCTTACCCTCTCTTAGCTTATTCCCTTTAATAGATTCTATTATTAATCTTTATTAACTAATCTATTAACTCTCTTAGAGTATCCGCATCTTTTATTAGGATAATTACGTCCTAGACTTTAGCCTTAAGTCCCTATTTATACTATGCCATAAGCGCCTTATTATTCCACTTAACCTACGTGGCTAACGTTTAAAACTGTGTTGTATACTTAATTGCTAAAGTGCGTTATACTAAGTTCTAAAGCTTTTGTTCTGCTGTGGTTATAGCCTCTAGGTCTCTAAATATCTGTATTAGTTACTCTGCGAACCCGTTCTAACTAGTAAATATATACCGTACGTCCTGGTTAGTAGTTGTTATACTATTAGCCTATATTTCCGTAAGATACAGCTTAAACCACTTAAGTGCCCTCCCCGTCAGGAACAATCCTATATAGGCTACTTAGTCTAACGATATTACTAACTTCGCTCCTTCCTGTACTACCTTAAAGTGCATTTACGTAAGAAATCCCTTAAGCTTTGACTTCTCTCCTAAGAATTGTTTAATTAAAGGTAACTTAATCTTTACTGCTCTGATTCTATTAATACGTTCTTTAAGTATCCTATTATTGTCTTATAAGTGATTAACTATTTCCTGTAACTGACCTCGCGTAACTACTTAAGAATCCCCCTTGTCCATATTGGTATCACCTAGCCCTAAGGTTGTGGCTGTTGCCGACGCTGTTATAACTGGTGCTGCTCTTAGTGGCATATTGTTTAAGTTTGTTCCAATACCGTAACCTTAGTAGTGAATGTGTAACGGAACCTTATAGCTTAGACTACAGTGGGTTCTGTTATTAGGCTAGGTATATAGATACAACAAATTAACAACATAATAATAACTAGTGGAGTAGTTACCTAACAGATTAACTCTAATTATATTCTAAGATTTACTACAAGGAGAGAACTATCTATGTTAGGGACTAAGGTTTTTTAAATACACAACCGTACTCCTAAGAAATCCTCTCTTGTACGTAAGGTACGTGTTGTCTGTATTAAACATAACGTCCCTTCTGTTTAATATAGTTAATACGTTTAACACCACGTAACCTCGGTTACCATTCCTCGTCATATAGCTCCACTGGATCCATCCTAGACCGTGCTTGTATTAACCAACTAGCTTCCGCCAACTCTTCTCCAAGTAGTCGTAACATCGTACTTAAAGCGTCCGTAACACTAGATCCTCCTCTTGTTCCAGTTTATCTAACTACTTAGCTCTTAGTATTCCTACCCTCGGCCTATTTATAACTTTCCGTATAGGTATTCTGTCCCTTATATATTCTAGCATAGCTAATCTCTAGTCTAGCTTTAATTCTTACTATATAATAATTCATTGCCTAAACTTATCTATACTTTCTTTTAGTTTTCGCCTTTTAAAAGGATCTTTAAAGTCATCTTGCTTCTTAATTACTATGTTAACTTTTTAACCTTTAGGCTAAACACTGCGTTTACCTAGAACTACTATGGACCTTATTCGTTCTTTAAAATCTTGGTTCCCTAGAAATTATTATCCTAAGCTTATTCGTTTGTTTCTAAACTAAGCTACTACCCTTTCCTATTGGTTCTTGTCTATTATAGGTTCTTAGGTATATCTTATCTTACTTTAAGAATCTTAAGCCTTTGGCCTTTTGCCTTTATTAAGTAGTAAGCTAGCACTAGCAGTTATCTGCTTACTTAATCGTCTTTAGATATTACTCCTTCCATCTTATAAAGTAATGGATGTTGTATCTAACGGTGTTATAATACCCATTACTGAACCGCGTTTCATAGTGGTCTCAGTCTCTACTTCTGTTGCGTTATTAAGGTTTAAGTGCCCCTAGCTAGCCTCTTTTTCTTCCTTATTGCTATTAATTAATAAGTACTCCAACTCTATTGTTATGGTTACTAATTATTATCCGCACGTTACTGTAACATCTTAATCTAGCTTATAGAGTTAATTGCTTTCTTTTATCTAACTCTCTGGTCCCTTTAAGTCCTCTAGACTCTAGCTCTTACGGCTAATAGCTTACGCCATACTTAGCGTCCTTATAAATTTGGCATGTGTTATTATAACAAAACGCGAAGTGTTTAACTGTATACTCTAATATACTACATAACCTTCTTATTACTGGTCCTGGTTTTTCTTATTTAGTTCCTTTTACTATGTAGTTGCCCTAACCACCTCTATAGTCTCTAATATAGTAACCTTATTTTCCATAATTTATGCAAGCTCCTAATTTAAACTAATTTTCTTATTATAGAGTCCGCCTAAACGTTTTCTGTTAATAAGATTCCTAGTTTGGCCTCTGCTCCTTAGTCTTATAATTACTTAATCCTTAACCTCTAGGTTTCCATAGTTTCTTATTCCATCTCTTGAATTCTTTAGTACCGCTTAAGTCCATTAGCTCTGGCCCACCATTCCATAGTTTATAACTCTATATCTGTTAATGCGTGCTCTACGCCTTATATAACTATAGAACTCTATCTTACCCTTTCTTAGCTTATTCCGTCTAATAGATCCTATTATTAATCTTTATTAACTAGTCTATTAAGTCTTTTAGACTTTCCGCATCTTCTATTAGGATAATCGCGTCCTAGACCTTAGCTTTAAGTCCTTGCTTATACTGTGCTATAAGCGCCTTATTATTCCACTTCACCTACATTACAAGTGTCTAAAACTATATTATATACTTAATTGCTAAAGTGCGTTATACTAGATCCTAAAGCCTTCTTTCTACTGTAGTTATTACTTCCGGGTCTCTAAATATCTATATAAGTCTTTCCGTAAACCCGTTCTAGTTAGTAAACATAAACCGTACTTCTTAGTTAGTAGTTATTATTCTATTCGTCTGGATTTCGGTAAGGTAAGGTTTAAACCACTTAAGTACTCTTTCTATTAAGAACAGTCCTGCATACGCCACTTAATCTATAGGTGTTGCTAGCTTTGCCCCTTCCTGCATAACCTTAAAGTGCATTTGCATAAGGAACCCCTTAAGTTTCAACTTCTCCCCTAAGAATTGTTTGATTAAGGGTAGCTTAACCTTAGCTACTCTAATTCTATTAATTTGGTCTTTAAGTATATAATTATTATCTGTTAATTAATTAACTATTTCTTGTAACTAACCTACCGTAACTAGCTGCGAATCCGTGTCCACTATACTAGTGTCCCCTCCTAATCCTAAGGTCGTAGCTGCTATAGATAGTGTCGTAACCAGTGCCTTTAACAGCGTCGTAACTAGTGCTTTTAGTGGCATATTATTTAACTTTATTAATACCATAACTAGGTAGTAAATGTGTAACAAAGCCTTATGGGAAGTACCACAGTAGGCTCGCTAATGGGCTAGGTTGTATAGGTAAATAGGAAGTCAATAATATAATAAGTATAAATAATAACTGGTGGAGTGATTGCCTAACAGATTAACTCTAATTGTATTCTAAGATTTACTATAAGAAAAGGAACTATCTAGGTAGGGACTGTAGTCCTTTAAATATACATCTATACTCCTAAGACACTCTCCTTATGCGTACGTTCCGTTTATACACTGCGTACCCTATATATAACATTATGTAACTAGCTTACCATTCCTTATTATATGGTTCCACGGGTTCCATCCTGGACTGTGCCCTTATTAACCAACTAGCTTCCTCTAACTCTTCTCCAAGTAGTTATAGTATTGTACTTAAAGCGTCCGTAACAATATTAATAAGCTTTTATAAATAATTAAATAATATATTATTTAGAAGTATAAAATAAGATAGGATATTTAATTATGCTGTTATAGCTCCTATTAAGGTCTATATAGTAGGTATATATAGATATATATATAAAAGGGAAACTGTATAGCTATCTAAAACTAGATAAAACCTCTATTTAAAAGTATAATAAGGTAAATTTAATACTTAAAATTTATATTTTTAATTAAACGCTATTATACTATATAGAGGCTCCGTATATAAAAGTCCTACAATCGCGAAGCCCTATATATAGAGACTCTATATAAAGCTCTGCGGAGACTATATAAAGCTCTATATAAAGCTCTGCACAGAGCTCTACACAAATCTCTACACAAAGCTTTATATATAGAGCCTCTGTAGTAGAGCCGTTATACGCAGAACCGTTGTACGCAGAACTGTTGTACATAAAGCCGTTATGCAGAGCCTCTGTAAGCAGAGCTTCGTACAGAGCTTTATGCAGAGCTTCGTGCAGAGCCTCTGTAGAGCTTCGCGCAGAGCTTTGTGCAGGCAAGAAATTAAAATACTATTATAAAAACTGCTAATCTATGCTAATAATTTATATAATCTTTATTTTTAGAATAAGTATACTTCTATTATAATAATTTGGTCTAAACTATTGCTAATATTTAATATTGGCGCTGCAAATATTGGCAAATGCCAATATTTTATTGGCTGGAATTTCGCTTATTGAAAACCACGCTGCGATGTAGAATCGTCATACGGATGATGTAGAGCCGTCGTAGAGACGATGTAGAGCCGTTGTAGAGCCGTTTGTGGAGTTGTTGTAGAGCCGATCGTTATAAGGGCGCGAAGAGGCTTCAAGGAAGATTTAAAGGAACAATATAAATTCTATCTAAATCTAAGGGTATATAGCTCTTGCAGAGAACAAGACGTTGCGTAAAGAAGAGAAAGAAATAACGAGAGAATCATATAATTAAACATTCAGGGTCTTTGTGGTCGGTACGTGCGTACGTGCGCACGCGGTCTTCGACGGTCTTCGACGGACTTCGGTGTTACGGCGCTGGTGGAAAACGGTGGATTGTGGCGGACAATCGCAGACAGTTGCAGACAGTCGCAGACAGTTGCAAAAAGTTGCAAACAGTTTCAGATAGTCATCTGTCGAGTATTTCACCGAGACATTCCTACTGTAACTGGGCTAGTCCCGTTACAATCGTGGAGCCGTTGCAGAGCCATTTATAGAGCTGTTGCAAAGCCGTTTGTAGAACCGTTACAAAGCCGTTATAAAGCTGTTGCAGAACCGTTATAGAGCCGTCGTAAAGACGATTATATAGGCGACTATACAGGCAATAGTAGAGCCGTAATAGAGATGTTGTAAAGCCGTTGCAGATACAATATAGGGCTGTCATAGAGACAATGCAGGGTCGTCTACGTCCGTACAATCGTCCCCACTATTACCTCTATAAATGTTAATCTAGGTTCGTTTTTAAGTTAGATTTCTATTACCTATTAACCTATTTCTATTACTTATTTATTACCTATTACTAACTAAGTAGCAATATTAACCTATAGCAATTAAATAATGGTTATATATCGTCGTTATATCGTTATTAGCGTCTCTATTAGTTTTTTACTACCTACCTTAAGTATATAGATAGCTTTTAAAGTTAGCTTTAATAAATAGAGTTATTATTCTTTTTATCTTTTAGTTTTCTAATTAATAATAAACGTATATATAAATATTTATATTAATTAATTATTCATTGCTTAACGTCCAATTCGGATCCCTATTAGGCCCACGCGGACTACTTCTTATTTACAGATAGGGAGAAAACTCTATTTAAGAAAACCCCGTAATCCATCTCCCCGCCTTTTGGGACTCGCCTACTTAGCGCCTATAAGTCACCTATGGTGCTCTACTACCTTACTTTTTGACCTCCTTAGGAACCGCTGCTGCCGTAACAAGCCTACGGACACGCTAGTATCACAAAATTAACTCTACTACTGTAGAGTCATTAGGGGGCGCCTAATACTAGCCCCTTTGCCTTCTATTACTATTTCCTTTATAACCCGGAACTGGTCTAGTATTTTTTAGCTAATAAGCCACTGGGTAACTGCCTTAAGACCTTTTTATATTAAGAGTAGTGTATTATAGTTCTCTATGCTAGCTACTAAGAGCATTACTTCTTAGTTGGTGCGTAAGGGGTATAACAGTATTACGTATTTTGGTGTCTGTCTTAACCAGCCATATTTACACCTTAGGCTACCTACTAGGACACCCACCCAGTAGAGCCAATCTTTTAGTCCTATTATTCCTGTTTTTAAGAGTGTTGCCATTGTATTTTCTGCCTTTGTTAGGCCTTCTTAGAGCCTTTAGGTGTTTACCCCCTATAGTATTAACTATGCTACAGCTTAGGTTCCTCTTGCCTAAGACAGCCTCTATACCTTTAACTTCCATATACCTTTTTAGTATTGGTCTAACTAGTATTATATTACGGTGGGTGGTTTCCTAGTACTCTTTTATACTCTACTTTAGCTCCTTTCTCTCTCTTACTATTGTCTTTATTAGTCTCTTACACGTTTCCCTTTCTTCTTTATATGGGCCTAGGCCCTAACATAGCACTATTCTTATTCTGCTTTTTCTACCTATTTCTCTAGCATATCTTCCCTACTTTAGGGTTGTTGGTTTATTCTCCTATAGGGCACCCTAGGGTCCCTCCATAGTTTGTTTAGGCGTATCTTAATATACTTTATAACCTTAGAGTTATGCTCTCTTTACATCCTTTATATTACAGCGGCTTTAATATATAATTATAGGGGGGGAATTTTAGCTTCCTTCTTAAGTAGTGCTGTAGCCGTTCGCTTATACCTGCCTATTATACTCCAGAGGCAGGCTGTTTAGACCTTTTAGAGTAGTTTAAGAAGTAATTTAGGGGGGCCTTTCTCGGATTCTCCCATAGCCTAAATACTAGATCTATATATTATGGTTAGCCGGATAACTGCTATATATAGTAGGCGTGACCTCTGGAAGCATGGACCCTATATAGAATTGACGATCCTAGATATTGTGATATACTGTGCTTGGCCCTTACGGGCCGCTTATAGCGCTTATGCGCTCCACCGGAGCTTACTGTGTACCTATATACCTAATACCCTTAAGCCTTAAACTGGTTAGCCCCTAAAGCCTTAGATATGGATTATATGCTAGAGATCTACAGATTGGTTGCGTTTTCTTATAAAATAGATTAGCTGGTATTTCTCTAGTAAGAATTAGACTCTATATTGTCTTGCCCATTCTATATAGGTATTATAGGCTTTCTTTAGTGTTTTACAGTTCTCTGCGGCTATAGGCCTATATATAATTAGGTTTATATTGTCAACGAAGCCTATTCCCTGTGTCGACCCTTCCTTAAAGGAATTAAGTAGGTTGCTTATAAAGAAAAGGAAGAGTATAGGCAAGAGGGGTAATCCTTATGGTATTCCTGTTACAACTGCAATAGGGGGGCTCTAGTGTCCGCTAAAGACTAGTAATGTTTCTTTCTAGCCTATAAACCCTTAAATAAATTATATAATCTATTCTAGGAAGCCCTTTGCCCTAAAGATATATAGGAGGCGCTTATGGGGTATATTATTATAGGCACCACTAATATCTAGGCTAAGCATTAATACTATAAAGTCCCTTCGCATTACCCATGCAGATTTAATAGTGGCGGCGAGTAATGTAAGTGCTAATAGTGTTAAGCGGTTCTTTCTTACCCCTATTTAACTTTGTGGTAGTAGGGCGTGTTTCTTAACCGTGTCTACTATGCGGACCGCTACTACCCTTTCTAAGATCTTACTAAGGGTGTTTTCTAAGGCAATAGGGCGGTAGCTTTCTGGGATTAAGTAATCTGCTTTGCCTTCTTTTTATAGGATAACCATTGTTATAGATCTTCCAAGTTATAGGTAGTAGCCTATAGCAAAGCATGCTTTAGCTACATCCGCAAGCTAAGGTGATATAAGTGGTCTACAGGTCTTTAAGGCCTCGTTTAGTATCCCATCCGGACCTAGTACTATATTATTTAAAAGGCGGCTAATAGTTCTGGCCATTTCCTCTATTATTATGTCGCTGTTGACCTGTAGGCGAGTTACCAGTGTTTTACCTATGATGTTACTGATGTCTACTAGAGCCGGTTAGGGGAAGAACCTTTCTGTAAGGATCTTTGCCTTCTTATTATTATTATTAGTGGCCTGTAACTCCCCTGCTCTTTATAGGGGTGGTAGGTATAGGTCTTTTACTAAGCGCCCTGCCTTTTTCTTTACCTATTTCGCTATGGCCCAAAGGCCCTTATTAAAGGGGTAGGTAGTTATATATTAGCTAGTAATATAGTAGAGTTTAACATACCTGCTTATCTAAGCCCCTACCCTAGTTTTCTAGTGCTTTAGTCCTAGTCTGCAAGCAGTTGGCTGCCATCACTATTTATATAGGGAATTTCACCATTCTTTTAGATATTTTATAATGGGATATTAGCCTAAGTACTAGTCTGCCCCCCAGCAGTCTGTATAAGAGTCTCCTCCTAAAGTTAGTACGCTTTCACACAGCTTAGGAGCCTTCTATAGCCTTTGGTTTTACGCTTTTTCTATTATTTCCACCAGTATAGGTATAAGCTGCTATTTTTAGGGGTCGCAACTCCTGTTTTACGCGCCTACTGGCGTAATCCTATAAAGGCGTTATAGCTGCATCCTGCAATGTAGACTTAGGCGCACTTTCTACAGTTAGGCCTAGCTAAAACCTTCCTACCTAAGTAACTCCTGTTTACTCCTTAAGTATATCTCGCTGGTGTACCGCCCTAGAGATAAACGGTTCTGTCTATTAATATACTAATACGCGCATCCGTTCTCTTAAGCCATATAATAGTTTCTCTGGCTAGGATATAATCCTGCCTGCCTACTAGGTGCATTAAGGGTCAGAGCCTAGCTAAGGGGTAAGGTCCTTAGAGCTAGCAGTGGCTACTACGCACTACGCCCCACAGGAGGTTCCCGTTTTACGTTGCCTGTAAGAGTCTCCTTATAATAGGCCAACCGTGTCTTGTAGGAGAGGGGCCGTAAAGACACTAGGTCCCGCACCAGACGACTTGCTCCCCCCTCTTCTACTAACCAAGCTTGTGTCCCCCTATTTTATAAGCTGGCCTATATCTCTAACTGTTAAGACCTTATCTAACTGGCCTGTGTTTCCCCTATAGCCTCCCCCATATATATACATTAGGTTGCGTGCACCACGCCTATTAAGACCCTCCTGTAAGTCGCCTTATGTAACAGGACTAGCCCAGTTACAGTAGGAATGTCTCGGTGAAACACTCGACAGATAAATTCCGACTGTTGGAATTACAAGGTTATAAGGTCACAGCGGAGCAGTCTTAAGGGTCTAATTGATGATAGTAATAACGCAGACGATAAATATTAATTGATTCATAATGCAGTAGATACGGTTGATGTCTATCTAGATTAACATGCAGAGCTCGCTCTCGCGACATATCCAGAGCTTAGTCAGCATCTCTTGCTTAATTCTGACACTCCCCCATGCTAACGACGCTCTCCTCGTCTGTCCCAAATAGGCAATTATAAAGCTATTCCCAAATACCTTGCAAGTGCCATTTAGCCTACGTACAGAGGGAAAACCTATAGTAGGCGAAAAACCTCCGTAACTTGCTCCGTCTCCATCCGTTACCGTCTCCGTTAGTTACCGATTCCTAGCATTACATAGTGCTTCGTAAATTGGTTAATTGGTAGCTGTTTTATAAGCATATCTCTAGGTTGATCTTTACCTAGTATATATACTACCTTAAATTAATCTTTCTAAACTATGTTGTTCTGTATAAAGAGGTATTAAATTTTAATATGCTTGGCTTTCTAGTGGTGTTTTATGTCATATAAAAGGTCAACTATATCCTTATTGTCACAGTAGAGCGTAGGGATAAAAGGGTTGTCGTTATCTCTCTCTTCTAAATCTCTTATTAGCTTCTTAAGCTATATTACTAACCTTGCTCCTTCTAATACCGCCATAATCTCTACTTCTATTAAGCTTAATGCCGTTAACTTCTGCCTTTAAGCTATCTAGGTCACTGCTCCCCCATAGCGTATAACTGCTATGCCTTGGAATAATATCCGATCGTATTCTGTTCCCCACATAGCATTAGTAAAGATATTGTAACCAGTAGGTAACGTAAGCTTACATAGAGGAAGGTAGACTACTTAACTTAAGTAGGTAATTCCTGTTTTAAGAGTACCGTTTAGATATTATACTAGCTGCTTGCTTAAGCGGTAATATAATTCTCTTAGTACTGCTATAAACCTAGCTAACTAACCGACAGCGTAGCTGGTATTAGGACGTATGTAGTTTAAGAGGTAGATTATAGAGCCAATGATCTGCCGGTACACTATTACATCGTCGTACTTAAGGGGACTTTTGATATCCGCTTTTAGAACAGTACCAGCTAGTATTAGTAGCTTAGCCAGATTATAGCTGTCTATTTTTAGCCATTTAAGTAGCTTCTTAGTATACATCGTCTGATATAGCTTAAGGGTTTGGTTTATACGGTTTTAATTAATTTAGAAGCCTATAAATACTTCTATAGGACCTAGGTCTTTGCATCTCCATTCTCTTAAAATTCTTATCTTTGTAATATCGAGGTATTGGCGCTTTCCTGCAATTAGTATATTGTCTATAAATAGCAAAATATATACTTCATTTCCTATAAAGAGATTAGGGTTAGTATTAGCTACTTTTAAACCTATACTTTTAAAGAACTTCTTAACCATCTAAAACCATTCTCTTAGTGCCTGCTTTAGGCCATAAAGTAACTTATTTAGCTTTAAGTAGATATCTTTTACGCCCTTAAGCTTAGGTTTGAAGTCTTTTAATAGGTTAAGAATCTATATATAAATCTATTTTTATAACAGCGGGTTTAAGAATGCAGTTTTAACATCAATATGGTTAAGCTTAAGGTCCTCAGCTGCTACCTTTACTATTAGGAATCTAAAGGTGTCGTATTATATAACAGACGCAAATATCTCAAAATAATTAATATTAGGGGTCTACTTATCTCCCTAAATGTATAGTCTTGCCTTCTTGCGAATTACTTCTCCCTTAGCATTATACTTGTGCTTTAGAACTAGCTTACTTAAGAGTAACAACCTTCTTTCTAGTACTCTCCCCCTTATAATAGTATAGGTGTGCATTCTCTTAAGAGAGAGAAATTCTTTAAAGATAGCTTTTATCTAGCTAGGAGCGTCCTCCCTTAAGGCCTAATCTAACTTAATAGCGTTAAAAGGTACTATAGGTGCTCCTATAGAGGTAGTATTCTTAGCTTCTAAGTAAATAGCTTTTATAGCTATTACTAACTAAACCACCATATTGTTAAAAACCTTTATATTTAGTAACCTTCCAGACCTTATTCTCTGCGTATAAGGAATGCGTATTAATATACTTTATATAGGCGTCCCACCCTTAACATTGCCTTAATTTAAGCGTCCCACTTAATCTTAACCTAGGCTTCCTACTTAATTAGAGTGGCCTACTTAGTCTTAACCTAGGCTTCCCACTCGTTTAGAATGGCCTACTTAGTTACTATCTGGCCTACTTATAGTTCTTATAACTAGAGTCTCTGTTGGCACATTTAAGGTAGTAGGGGGAGGTATAAATCGGTTTATAGCTTAGCCTATAGCGTAATTTAAGTGTCCCGCTTAATCTTAACCTAGGCTTCCTACTTAATTTAAGCAGCCTACTTAGTTACTATGTCTTATAGCTTGCACCTAAGGTGCTCTATAAGGGAACCTATACTTATTTACTTTAGCATCTCCAAATAGCTTAATTACTTAGGTATATAGGTTTATTATCTTAAATTAACTACTCCCTTTTAACCCTATAAAAACGTAGTTAGGTTTTATTCTTAAATTATACTTCCTAGGGTATTTCTTAAGCGTATTAATTAGATTGGCGTAATACCTAAAGATAACTAGATTTTTTAAGTTAGGAACTCATTAGGTGTATACCTTATAGGGTATAATAGCACCACTATACTTATTATTAAATGGAAGTGCTAAGGTGGGTACTTAATTCTTAATCCAGACAGTATACTTAACTGCGTAGCACTAGAGTTTAACTGGTATATTTTCTTAAAATAGAAGTGACCTTGTTTTATAGTTAACTGTATAGATCGCGCGCTTAATTGCGCCATTATATAAATACTTATATGGCGGACAAGGTTTAAAGTTAATACCCTAGGGTATTAGTTTGTCTTAAAATCTACAGCCAAATTCCCCCTTTCTATTATCCGCTTAAATCTATGCAGCTTTATTACCAGTAAACCTCTCTGCCCTTATAATAATCTCTTTAATATACAGCAGTACCTCTTTAGTTTAGAGGGTTTTAAAAGGAACAACCTAAGTATACTATATAGCGTTGTCTAGGGCTAGTAGGTAGTAGTTATAACCTCTAATTAATATACTAATTCGTCCTGTAGTATCTAGATATAGCCCTTAACCAAGTATCTTCTCACACTTAGTTGTCTTCTTGCTTAATATTTCTCATATTTTTTTAGCTAGACAAGCTTCGCACATACTCTTACTAACTAGTACTACTCTCTTCTTAAGCTTTATACCTAGTAAGGAGTGCTATAACTTAAACAGGTTGCTATAATTTGTGTATCTAGTTTAGCGGTGCTATAGCTTAGTATCTATTTTACTAATATTTGGTTATAAATCGTGTGCTTCTACTATTGCATTAAATACTTCCTAATGCTCTTATAGTACGTAGAGGTTGTTTCTTATAATAGCCTTAAATGTCGTACCTAATTTATGCTTACCAGTAGCTTAATTATTTGGGTTAAATATAATTAAGTAGCCTTCCTAAGTAAGAGTCCTTACTAAGATTAGCTTAATTAACTTAAATAAAGGTATAAGCTAGACATCTTTTAGCTTTAGGGTACCGATTTAAGCTTGGCCATATTCTATAGTAGGGACAACGATTCCATTTATAGTGCGGACCTGTCATGGCGTATTCTATCTCTTTAAGTGTGTTAGGTCTAATTGGTTACTAGTAAAGTACTTAATTACACCTAAGTTAAAAGCCTAAGCTAGAGACGTTGTTATAAGCATAGTATATTTAGGGTTAGGGTTAAGGTAGATTAAATTACTATTAAATTCTTTTTTAGCTATTGCTATATTCCCTGCTTTCTCTACCTTAGGAGCACCTTAATCTGTCTTCCTAGCGTTATTAAATTGGAATTACTTAAGTAGGGGATAGTCTTTCTAGTAGTAACCTTTTTAATAGCATATTCTGTATTTGTCTCTTTCTAGTTATCTTGGCTCTTTAGTTACTTAAGATAATAAGCTATAGCAATAACGTAATAAGGAATAATTAAATCTACTAGCATAACCTCTGCCCCTTATTTAACCTCAACCTTGGTTTCCCCTTCTCCCCCTAGGTTTATCTTTCCTCTTATATACAAGTGCTGCATTTTATACTTATATAGGGAGAGCAGTCTCTTGCTCCTAAAGAAGGGTAATATAGCTCTTAAGGTCTCGTTTATCTCGTAAATACTAGGTCTTTGCATTCTGCTATATAACATCGCTTAGGAGGGCCAAGAAAAGCTACTCTTTAATATTATCGTTAGTAAGTGCTTAAGGTATTAAGGCTAGATTAATCTTAAATTAATTAAGTATTTAGAGGAACTTAACAATTTATATCTTTATAGGGTTAAATATAGTGCTATAGAACTCTCTATAAAGTCTAGAGATATAGACCTTGTTATTAGCCTTATTAAACTTCTTTATTCCTTCCTATATTCCTTAAATATTGTATGCCTTTATTATCGCATATATCTCTTCCTGACGGTCGTCTCCTATTAAATTATAAATAATCTTGTTTGCTTCCCCTTATCTTCTTCCTCCATTAGCTAAATTAACTTAATTTAGGTCCTTTGCACCAGTAACAAAATCCTAGCCCTCTGATATAATTAGGGCTGCCTTATAGGTGCGCTCCTAGTCTGCAAAGTTGTCTCTATTAAAAATAATAATTTTACCAGCCTTATAATTGTATGTAGGTGTTATTAAGGTTAAGGTAGAGAAGGTCATTTTTAGGGTTAATTTTTAAGTTAGGAGAGGTATTGCTACCCAGGCTCATAACCTGTTGGAATTATAAGGTCATAAGGTCACAGCGGAGCAGTCTTAAGGGTCTAATTAATAATAGTAATAACGCAGACGATGAATATTAATTGATTCGTGATGTAGTAGATACGGTTGATATCTATCTAGATTGACATGCAGAGCTCGCTCTCGCGACGTGTCCAGAGCTTAGTCAGCATCTCTCGCTTAATTCTAACACCAACGCTTTGATCAAATTCTGCTAAATTCTACTAAGTTAATCGAATTCTGCTAAATTCCGCCAACTTGATTAATTTCCACCAGTCTCCACCAAATTCCACCGACGTAATGGAATTTGGTCGAAACCTGTCGAAATCCGCGTGGGCTTGTGCCCACGCGTCTACTGCCAAGACCACGAATATTTAGTTACAAGTTTCCTATATTCCTTTCTCTTCTTCACGCAACGTCTTGTACTCTGCAAGAGCTATATACCCTTAGATTTAGATAGAATTTATATTGTTCCTTCGAATCTTCCCCGAAGCCTCTTCGCGCCCTTATACCTTATGCATATGCGCATTAGGTTGTGTGCACCACGCCTATTAAGACCCTCCTGTAAGTTACCTATAAGTTAACTGAGTCGTATGCTATAGGGCCGTTAAAGCTGGCCTGTGTTTCCGCTGCCTAGAGCTTTGCCTGTATTTCCACCTTATTAAGCTATCTGGTCGCCGTTACGTCGCCGTTATATTGCTATCGCGTCGCTGTCATCTAGGTCGCGCGTACTACGCCTATTAAGACCCTCTTCTAAGTTACCTAGGTGTACCAGATACTAGATAGGCCCTTATAGAGGGGCCTTAACAAGTTCTTTACAGTGGCCTTAGGGCCTTAATAAGTTTTGTATAAAGTATTTATAATACGTTAACCTTAATAAGTTCTTATAAAAAGAGGTTTCCTACGCCCTTGCTATATCCTCTTGGTCTTAGAGCTAGTGTAAGCCTAAGGGTGTCCTGTTATACGCCTAGGGCGCGTTTATGTTGACTGGCTAAATAAGGCCAGTTTTAGGCCTGGCTGCAAGCTAGGTAGTCATACATTAGGCGGTTTTTATATCCTAGTTTCCCTTAATAGCCCCCCTAGATAGTATAGTAGGAGCCCTAAGCAGGGGCAGTAGGACTCCTGGTGTTGTTAAGGGCGATATACGCGTTGCAGGCTCAACACCACAGAGTCACAACACCAGCGCGCGCAGCGCGCTGCGATGGCTCTCCTCTATCGCCTCTGATTTCCCAATAATGTTTCCACCCGCGGCGACGTGGACGCGTGCAGTAGGGCTTCGCGGGTATAAATATTTATATAAACGCCTATATAAAGCTTTATTAAAGCTTTATTATATATAGAAATATTAATAGCCTTTATATTAGTCTTTATATTAGGCTCTTTAGTATATTTATATCTTCTTTTATATATTATATTAATTAATTAACAAGTATTTATTTTTAAAAAAAAAATTTATTTCATAAATATCAAAGTTTAAGAAATCTCTTTATAGTACTATATAACTATATAAACTCTTTAAAAATATATTCTTTTTTATTTTTATTACTATTACTTTTATCTTTTATACACTATATTAATAATTTTTTAATTTACTACTTTTACTACTTTAGCTATAGCTTTTACTTTAACTTTTATTTTTACTTCTATCTCTATCTCTACTTCTATTTTTGCTTTTATTTCTATTACTATCTCTATATTATATTAGTCTTCTACTTTTATTATTATTATTATTATTACTTTTACTATTATATAGAGTATATATTTAAAAAAATTATATAGTTATATAGTACATAAAGAGTTTTCTTAAACTTTAATATTTATTAAATAACCTTTTTTTTATTAAAAATAAATACTTATTAATTAATTAATGTAATATATAAAAGAAGATACTATAATAAAGGCAAATATTAATTAGTAAATAAAAGAGAAATTAAAATAGTAGTAAAAGTAGTATTAAAAGTAAAGGAAATTAAAAAAAATTACAATAGTAGTTAAATATAAAGTAACTTCTTATATATTAAACTATATCTTATTTTAATAAGGTAGGTAAAAATATAAAAGTTAACTAATAATATTTAATTGAGTTATAAAATTATAAAATTATATAAGGAATATTGATTTACGGCTCTATATTGTCTCTATAATAGATATACTATTACTTATATAATTATCTATATAAAAAGTTTTACTAACGGCTCTATAAATAGTTATATAAATATCTTTACCATTTTAATAAACGTCTATATAAATACTATAGCGGTCTCCGCAGTAGTCTATATAGTTATCTATAATAGCCTCTTTAGTATACTTATAAATAATGTTCTATATAGGATAGTAAAAGGGTAATAGTAGTATAGCAGTAGAAGGGTAGTAGTAGGGCAGCTACTTAAGTTTTTAAATAACTTTAGTTTAAAAAGAACACAAGCCCACTATGGGCGCGAGAAATCTACTAAATTTCTCTAAGGACCCGTAAATTGCCGGCTATAAGTCCGCAATTTCGGAAATTGTTAGCGACTTAGTCAATCGAGGCACGAGTACGGCAAGAGGGACGCGTAAACCTGTACAATTGGTAGTTTATAAACGAGGATCCAAAGCTAGAGAAAGGAAAGGGGAAGAACGGAAGCACCGCTTAAAGTTATATACAATTCTCTGGTTATATAACGGCACTTTGCCATTACGTAACGGCAATTTACAGCAATCTGCGGCAATATGCCAGCGCCGTAACATTACCCCCCCTCTAAAAAAGCCTGCCCCCAGGCTTTGTATATCCATATTATGTCTATAGGGTGTTCTTATCTATATGCTTAACAGGTAGCTTATTATCTTCACTATACTAGCACTCTATCTATTTATCTAGATACTTTAGGGGTCCTAGCTCGTTAGGGTATTAGTTATAAAACTCTTTAAGCTTCTAGGGGCAACCTATAAAGTTCTAGGTGGGGTACTAGGTTGGGTCTAGATTGTAACCTTTCCATTAGACATGGTATTTTATTAACTTCCCATTTATCGTCGCTATTAACTTAAATCGGTAGTAGAGGCTTATTCTTTTATCCAGGTAATAGGTTATTTGCAGCTTTTTGTAGTTTATCTAGTAAGAAAACAGGGTGGACTTTAATTAAGTCTGGGAGTTTAACCTTGTATAAATTACCTTCTTTATTAAGGATCCTATATAGTCCTGCCATCTTATAGTCTAGCTTACGGCTAGGCCATTCTGTCTTCTAGTTCTTTATTATAACCCAGACCTTATTACCTACGGTAAAGTCGGGCTTACGCCTGTGCTTATTTGCCTGCTATTCCATCAATTTCTGGGCCTTCTCTAGGTTCTTATAGGCTACCGCCTATACTTCTTCTAAGCGTCTAGCATACTACTATACTTCCTTATAAGATGGTTTTTTGTATATAGTTTATGGTCCTTCCGGTCTCTCCCAGTTAAAGCTTATATAGGGTAAATATCCTATTTCTAGCTAAATAGGTGCAAACCCCATAGAGTTATAGGGTAGGGTTGCCTGGGCGTAGTTTATTATAGGTAGTAGTTCACCCCAGTTATTCTAAAAGTAGTTAACAAAGGGCCGGAGTCTCTAGTCTAAGTATTAATTTATAATCTCCATCTAACCGTCTGTCTAGGGGTGGTATACTATAGAGAGCTTTAGCCTAATACCTAGGATCCGGGTAAACTTATTCTAGAAGGCTAATATAAACTACAGCCTGTAGTTGGATATGATAGTATCTAATAGTCCGTAAATTTAGTAGATATAGTAGATATACAGTTAGGCCGCCTCTTTAGCATCGATATTCTTATAATAGGGGATTAAGAACGGGCGCTTGCTAAAGTAGTTAACTAGAATTATAACCATATTATATCTATCGCGGTCTATAGGTAACTTGTAAAAGTCTATAAAGATATACTGCTAGGGGCGTTCTAGTATTAGGAGTGGCTTTAATAGCCCTAGGGTCTTATCTTATAGAATTATAGACCTACGGTAGTTGTTGCAGTTCTGTATATAGCAGTTAATATCTATAACCATTTTGGGCTAGTAGTAGCGGTCACCAATAATCCTACAGGTCTTATTTTTTCTAGGGTAGGCCATGGAGACCTAAGCATATGCTTTAGCAATAAGCTAAGTCCGTAGGTTCTATTCCTTTACTACTACTAGCCGTTCCTAATGCTTAAGTAATCCATTTTTAAGAGACCATGGGCTAGTAACGTTCTTTGCCTTTTTACAGTATTCCTATAAGGAAGAGGCTATATAGTTTGCCTATAGCAATTTATTAATAAATTTAAATCCTAAGGGGTTAATAGGATATATCTCGGCACCTAAGGAGTCTATACTTAGTTCTGCCTATATCTAGGGGTTAAGGTGCTCTAGTTATAGTAGTGTCTGGGTCTATAATAAGATCTTCACAGCCACCTAATTACCTAAGTCCTATTTACGCCTTATAAGAGCATCCGCACAGTTTATAGCGCCTGGTCTATATATAATTAAAAAGTTAAACTAAGATAGGATATCCACCTAGCATACCTGCCGGGCTGTAAGGGCCTTAGTTATTATAAAGTATTCTAGGGCCTTATAATCCAAAACTACCTTAATAGGCTTAGGGGTCCCCTCTAGCTATACACGCTAGTGCTAAAAGCTAGAGATAATAGCCAGCATTTCTTTGTTATAGATGTGGTAGTTTAGCTTGGCATCTATTATAGTCTTTAAATAGTATATAATAGGGTACTATTCTCCGTCTAGTTGCTTCTGGGAGAAAATACCAGCTATTACGCCGTCTAAGGCATCAGTTTCTAGCATTAAGGGCCATTCTAGGTTAAAGTAGGTAAGTAGGGGAGCCAATACCAGCCGTTTTTTAAGCTTATTAAAGGCCTGTATATATATAGCGTTAATATAGAATGGCTGGTCTTTCCTAGTAAGGCGGTTAAAAGGCCAGGAAATCCTACTGTAGTTCTTAATAAAGCGTTAGTAGAAGTTACAGAAACCTAAAAATAATTACACCCCCTTTACAGTCCGTGGAGGTGTCTACTAGTTAATTACGGCTATTTTTTCTAGGTCTGCCTTAATTCCGTCCATACTAATAATAAACCCTAGGTACTTAGTGCGCTTAACACTAAATTCTAACTTCCTAATATTGGCCTGGAGACTAGCTTCGTGGAGCCATTATAGGACTTTACGGATATGCTCCTTATATTCCAGTTCATTTTTAGAGTAAATTATAATATTATCTAGGTAGGCTATGCAGAAGTTATTAAGGTAGTTAAAGAGTACGTCATTTATATACCGTTGGTATATAGCCGGTCCATTAGTCAGTCCAAAAGGTAGTACTTTATATTTATATAATCTGTAGCGGGTCCGAAATATAGTAAGATCTTTAGATTTAGGGTCTATTCTAATCCAGTAAAAGGCCTAGCGGATATTAAGCTTTATAAAGATCTTAGCCTTACTTATATAGGCTAGTGTTTCTTTAAGTAAGGGCAGCAGATATTAGTCTTTACGGGTTATATAATTTAGTTTATAGTAGTTAATGTAGAAACGGAGTCCACTATTAGGCTTTTTTATAAAGAGAATGGGTGTAGTAAAGGGGACTTAGCTAGGCTTAATAAAGCCCTTTTTAAGGTTGTTAATAAGGTACTGCTTAGTGGCCTATAGTTTATTAGTAGATTACTAGCGGAGGGGGCTATAGCTAAGGGTGTTTTCTTTATCTAGCTTAATATTAATCTTGTAGTTATACAGTTAGTAAGGCGGGAGTATATTAGATGCTGCCTTAGAGAATACATCCTTAAATTTCTGGTATTGGCGGAGTAGTTTCTATTCTACTAGCTCCTTATCTGTAAGCTTACTTTCCCTACTAAGCTAGTTATAGGCTAGAGCTTCCTTATCTTTAATAATCTGATTAATTTTATATAAGCTAGTTATAAATGTAATAGTATTAAGCTGTATTAAGTTCTGGTAGAATCCTATAGCGCTAATATAGTAGATATTAACTGGTGGGAGGCCTATAGGTTTCTTTACAGACGTTTTATGAACCATATTCTATAGCTAAGGGTTTATAACCCTCCTTAGCTCCTATTCCATCTTCTATAAGTTATCTTTCTGGTTTATATATTTAGTACAGCATCTAATATTCCTTGCTGTTCTTTGTAACTGTATAGGGCCTAAGCTAGCTAGCTTATTACTAACTTCCTAGGTTTCTAATGTTGGCGGCGCGATATTGGTAGTCTAGGGGCGGCATATTATATAGACCTGTTACGGATCAAGCTATACATCTTTCTTAAAGGCCTGGCCTCTACGCATAGTATTGGCCTAGTAAACGGTGTGTTACGGCGCTAGTGGAAAACGGTGGATCTTTGCAGACGTGGATTATGGTAGACGCGAGTCACGTGACTCGAGGACCGCATAAATATCGAGCGGCGCTGCTATTCTTCTCCTTCCTTTCTCTAGCTTTGGATCCTCGTTTATAGACAATCCAATTGTATAGGCTTGCGCGTCCTTCTTCCCGTGCTCGTGCCTTGATTGACTGAGTTGCTAACATTATTTAAAGCTTGTCACTACTCTTCTTTCCTGAGAAGGAACTCAAAAATATCTACAAACTACGAACAGGACAAGGACATAGAAAAGGACCTAAAGGACACTAACAGAACAGAACAGGACCCTAAGGACAGGACAGAACTAAAAGAACACGAACAGAACGCGAAACCTAAGAATAGGACACGCATAGACCAGAACCCCTAGAAAATAAACAAACACCGGAAATTACCTAATACCCCTACCGCTATGCCAAGAAATACAGCAGCTGGCAAAGCCGCTGTAGGACCCGCAAATACCTCTGATGGTGAAATAGTCGCCGTCTTAACCCCCTAGGAAGAACTTGTAGCAGCCAATGCCAAAATCGAACGGCTTCGAGAGCTGCTTGAAACTAGAGACACCCCTGCACCTAGCGAGGAGTTATCAGACACCTATAGACTTGCTACGGTCCTTGAGGCCCTAGCCCAACGTACAGCATCAGCATCGTCGCGGTCCGCGAAGGTCGCGGACCCCCTGTTGCTTACGGACGGAACTGACCCTATGTTTGACAATTGGAAGCTTCAACTGCAAGACAAGCTCGAAGTTAATGCGGACCACTTCCCTACTGCTCAAGCTAAAATGGCCTACGTCTTCGGCCGTACCGGCGGGGACGCACAGACGCATCTACGTCCGCGATATGCCTAGGACTTAGCAGACCCCTTCCTCTCTGGAGAAGAGATGATTAACCACCTGTCTTCTATTTATGAGGACCCCTTTAAGATACAGAACGCCCGCCTTGATTACAAAGCCCTTAATATAAAAACGATAGAGACCTTTTCGGCCTTCTAGACCCGCTTTCTGCACCTAGCTGGCCAAGCCCGAATTCCCCATAAAGACTTAATACCAGACCTCTTTGACAAGCTCACCCTAGACCTACAGCGCGCCGTACTGCCAGTTTTTACTACTGTACAGACGCTAAAGGTACTTATGGACCACTGCCTGGCTATTAATTAAGGCCTCCGTCAAATTAAGGCATAAGCTGAGCGGTACAAAGCTAGAAACTCTTCAAACCAGACCACAAGCGCTACAAGAACGGCCCGTAGTGCCCTGGCACAATTAGCAACTCCTACGGCACCAGCCGTACAGCCCGCCGTTAATTTAGCAGCTAGCCGCGCAGCTAGCCCTGCCGCGGGTCCGGCGCATGCTTGGCCTACGTACAGCAACCCCCGTAGACAGGCCCTTAGTAATCAAGGGGCTTGCTTCTTATACGGCCAGAAGGACCACTTTGCCAAGGACTGCCCGACAAAGGCAAAAACGGATGAGGTTCTGTTAATACAGGAGGACAACGCGGAGTTGGAAAAAGAGGAACCCTAGAGGAAGACTCCTCTTTAGGGTTAAAAGGGATTGACATGTCACATATTAATCTGGGTCGGCTAGTTAGTGGAAGAAGCTGCACTATCCCTTATACTTTATTTTGCAATAGATATTAAGTTTTAACCTCTGCTTTAGCTGACTCTGGAGCGAATGCCTTTGCCTTAATAGACACTTAGTGCGCCGTAAAGCTGGCCGAATTTTTAAATGCGCCCCTTAAGGAACTGCCTAAACCAGTTCCTATTCGCGGGTATAATGGAAGAATAGGGCCACCTATTACAACTATCTTATGGATCTACCTCTGTGTTGACGGACGAAGGTAGTATAACGTCCCCTTTCTTATTACGGACCTGGGAAGCCATAATATGATCTTAGGAAGAAAATGGCTAGCCTATTTAGGCTTACAGCTCGACGTATGGAATAGACAGCTCCTCTAGCCCGAATCCCTACCCCTGACCCCTTCCTTTATAAAAGAAATTAGTATTATAATAGAGAACCTTATACGGCCCTAGATTAATACCATCTACCAAGCTAATGCTATGCGTAGAGACTAGGCCTTTAAGAAGGACGTACAGCTTAATCCGCAACGGATTCGTATACTACGCCGCCCCTAGACTACTTATGTTATGTTACCCGCACCAGAGACCTAGGAAATTAGTAGTAACCTAGCCAAGTCCCCCGTGGAGAACTTAGGCCCTACGCAGCTATAAAGGAAGGCCAGGAATACCAGACGCCATACTAAACTAATAGACTGGAAGGATAACTTATGGAAAATAGAATGTGAGCTAAGGAAGACTATAAACCCTATACCGCAAAATACGGCCCAATAAAAGTCCGTAAAGAAACCTATGGACCTTCCCCCAGTTGATATCTGCTGCATTAGCGCCGTAGGATTCTATTAGAACTTGGTTCAACCTAATACCGTTGCCTTTACCACTAGCTTATATGAAATTGATTGAATAATTGAGGAAAAGGAAAGCAAGCTTAGCGGATAGGAAGGCGAGCTTACGGATAAGGAGCTAGTAGAACAGAAACTACCCCATTAACACCGGAAATTCAAGGACGTATTCTTAAAGGCAGTATCCGATATGCTTCCGCCTCACTAACCGTACAACCACAAGATCGAGATTGAGCCAGATAAGGAAAACACCCTTAGCTATAGCCCCCTTTGTCAGCAATCTACTGCCGAATTACAGGCTATAAAGTAATATCTTATTGAGAACCTGGATAAGGGCTTTATTAAGCCTAGCAGTTAAGTCCCTTTCGCCTTACCAATTCTCTTTATTAAAAAGCCAAACGGAGGACTTCGTTTTTGTATCGACTACTATAAGCTAAATAATATAACCCGCAAGGACCGCTATCCACTACCCCTACTCAATGAGACACTGGCCTAAATAAGTAGAGCTAAGGTTTTTACAAAGCTTAATATCCGCTAGGCCTTTCACTAAATTAGAATAGACCCCAGATCCGTAGATCTTACTACATTTCGGACCCATTACGGAATGTATAAATGCAAGGTACTTCCTTTTAGACTAACTAACGGACCAGCTACGTACCAGCGGTATATAAACAATGTACTCTTTAACTACCTTAACGACTTCTGTACGGCCTACCTAGATGATATTATAATTTACTCTAAGAATAAGCTGGAACATGAGGAGCACGTCCATAAAGTCCTATAATGGCTCCGCGAGGCTGGTCTCCAGGCCAATATTAAGAAGTTGGAATTTAGTGTTAAGCGTACAAAGTACCTAGGGTTTATTGTTAGTATGGACGGAATTAAGGCCGACCTAGAGAAAACAGCTGTAATTAACCAGTGGACACCCCCACGGACCGTAAAGGGGGTATAATTATTTTTAGGTTTCTGTAACTTCTACCAACGTTTTATTAAGAACTACAGTAGGATCGCCTGGCCTCTTAACCACCTTACTAGGAAAGACTAGCCCTTTTACTTTAACGCCATATATATGCAGGCCTTTAATGAGCTTAAAAAACGGCTGGTATCGGCTCCTCTACTCGCCTACTTTGACCTAGAACGGCCCTTAATGCTAGAAACGGATGCCTCAGACAGCGCGATAGCCGGTATTTTTTCCTAGAAGCAACCGGACGGAGAATGGCACCCCGTTGCATACTATTTAAAGACTATAATAGATGCCGAGCTAAACTACCATATCTATGACAAAGAAATGCTGGCCATTATCTCTAGCTTTTAGCACTGGCGTGCGCAGCTAGAGGGGACCCCTAAGCCTATTAAGGTAGTTTTAGATTATAAGGCCCTAGAATACTTTATAATAACCAAGGCTCTTATGGCCTAATAGGCACGCTAGGCGGATATCCTATTTTAGTTTAACTTCTTAATTATGTATAGACCAGGCACTACGAACCGTACAGATGCTCTTATAAGGTGTAAACAGGACCTAGGTAACCAGACGGCTGCAAAGATTTTATTACGGACCTAAATACTACTACAACCAGAGCACCTCGACCCCCAGATATAGGTAGAACTAAGTATAGACTTCTTAGGCGCCGAGATGTATCCTATTAACCCCTTAGGATTTAACCTTATTAATAAATTACTATAGATAAACCGTACAGCCTCTTCTCTACAGGAGTACCATAAGAAGGTAAAGAATGTTACCAGCCCCTAGTCCCTTGAAAACGGATTACTCAAGCATTAGGAACGGCTAGTAGTAGTAGAGGAATAGAACTTATAGACTTAGCTTATTACCGAAGCATATACCTAGGTCTCTATGGCCCACCCTAGAAAGAATAAGACCCGCAAAATTATTAGTAACCGATATTACTGGCCCGGAATAGTTACGGACATTAACCGCTATATACGGAACTGCAACGACTGCTATAGGTCTATAATTCCGCAAGACAAGACCCTAGGACTATTAAAGCTACTTCCGATACCAGAACGCCCCTAGCAGTATATCTCTATAGACTTTCACGAGCTGCCTACAGACCGTGACGGATATGATATAGTAATAATCCTAGTTAACCGTTTTGGCAAGCGCCCGTTCTTAATCCCCTGTCATAAGGATATTAATGCTAAGGAGGTAGCCTAACTATACATCTATTATGTCTACCAAATTTACGGACTACTAGATACTATTATATTTAACTACAGGCCATAGTTTATATTGGCCTTCTGGAATAAGTTTACTCAGATCCTTAGTATTAAGCTAAAGCTTTCTATAGCATACCACCCCCAGACAGACGGTTAGACGGAGATTATAAATTAATACCTAGACCAGAGACTCCGGCCCTTTATTAACTACTTTTAGGATAACTAGGGCGAACTACTACCCCTAATAGACTACGCCTAGGCAACCCTACCCTATAACTCTACGGGGTTTGCACCTATCTAGCTAGAAATAGGATATTTACCCCATACTAGCTTTAACTGGAATAGACCGGAAGGCCCATAAACCGTACGCGAAAAACTATCTTATGAGGAAGCCTAGCAATACGCCAAACGCCTAGAAGAAGCCTGGACGGTAGCCTATAAGAACCTAGAAAAGGCCCAGAAATCAATAGAACAGCAGGCAAATAAGCATAGGCGCGAGCCTGACTTTACCGTGGACGATAGGGTCTAGGTTACGACAAAGAACTGGAAGACAGAACGGCCTAGCCGCAAGCTAGACTATAAGATGGCAGGACCGTATAAGATCCTTAATAAAGAAGGCAACTTGTATAAGGTTGAGCTCCCAGACTTAATTAAGGTTTACCCTGTCTTTTCGCCAGATAAGCTACGGAAGGCTGTAAATAACCCACTACCTGGACAAAAGAATGAGCCTCCCCTGCCAATTTAAGTTAATGGCGACGACGAATGGGAAGTTAATAAAATACTAGCCTATAAACTAGTACGAGGAACGCTACGATACCGTATCTAATAGAAAGGCTACAATCTAGACCTAACCTGGTACCCCGCCTGGAACTTTATAGGCTGCCCCTAGAAGCTTAAAGAATTCTATAACTAATACCCTAACGAACCCGGACCCCCGAAGTACCTTAACGAGTGGATGGAGTGCTGGTATAGTAAAGACAATAGGCTGCCTATCGAGCATAAAGACAAGAATACCCCATGGACATAATACGGACATACAAAGCCTGAGGGCAGGCTTTTTCGGAGGGGGGGGTAATGTTACGGCGCTAGTGGAAAACGGTGGATCTTTGCAGACGTGGATTATGGTAGACGCGAGTCACGTGACTCGAGGACCGCATAAATATCGAGCGGCGCTGCTATTCTTCTCCTTCCTTTCTCTAGCTTTGGATCCTCGTTTATAGACAATCCAATCGTACAGGCTTGCGCGTCCTTCTTCCCGTGCTCGTGCCTCGATTGACTGAGTTGCTAACACGGTGTCTACCTATAGACGTATAAGGTTTTCCATTATAATGCTGATTTCTTTTATAAAGGAAGGGGTTAGGGGTAGGGTTTTAGGCTAGATAAGCCGTCTGCTCTATATATTAAGTTATAAGCCTAAATAGGCTAGCCATTTTCTTTCTAAAATTATATTATGGCTTCCTAGGTCTGTAATAAGTAAGGGGACGTTATACTGCCTTTGTCTGTTAATACAGAGGTGAATCCGCAAGATTATTATAATAGGTGGCCCTATCTGTCTGTTATACCTATAAATAGGAATTGGTTTAGGCAGTTCTTTAAGGGGTGCATTTAGAAAATTAGCCAGCTTTATAGTATGCTGGGTATCTATTAAGGCAAAGGCATTTACTCTAAAGTTAGCTAAAGCAGAGGTTAAAACTTAATATCCATTACGGAATAAAGCATAAGGGATAGTACAGCTTCTTCTATTAACTAGCTAACCTAGATTAATATATAACATATTAATCCCTTTTAACCCTAGAGAGGAGTCTTCCTCTAGGGTTCCTTTTTTTCCAACTCTATGCTATCCTTTTGGATTAATAGAACCTTACCCGCTTTTGTATTTATTAGGCAATTCTTTGTAATATAGCCCTTTTAGCTATAAGAGAAGCAAGCTCCCTAATTGCTAAGGGCCTATATATAGGGGTTACTGTATATAGGCCAAGCATTCGCTAGACCTACAATAGGACTAGCTATATAACTAGCTGCTAAATTAGCGGCGGGCTATATGGCCAGTACTGTAGGGGTTGCAAATCTTACTGGGGCACTGCGGCCCGTTTTGGTAGTACTTATATTCTAGTTGGCAGAGCTTCTAGTCTTGTACCGCTTAATACATACTTTAATTTAATGGAGGCCCTAGTTAATAGCTAGGTATTAGTCCGTAAGTTCCTTAAGCATCTATACAGTAGTATAAACTGGCAGTATAGCGCGCTGTAGGTCTAGGGTAAGCTTGTTAAAGAGGTCTAGTATTAGATCTTCCTAGGGGATTTGAGCCTATCCAGCTAAGTGTAGAAAGTGGATCTAAAAGGCCGAGAAGGTCTCTGTTGTTTTTATATTTAGGCTTTTATAATCAAGCTAGGCGTTCTATACTTTAAAGGGGTCCTTATAAATAGAAGATAGGTGGTCAATTATCTCTTCTTTGGAGAGGAAGGGGTCTGCTAAGTCTTAGGCGTATTACAGATATAGGTATATCTATACATCACCGCCAGTACGGCCGAAAACGTATCCCATTTTAGCTTAGGCATTAGGAAAGTGGTCTGCATTAACTTTAAGCTTATCCTATAGTTAAAGCTTCCAGTTATTAAATATAGGGTCGGTTCCATCCGTAAGCAATAGGAGGTCTATAACCTTCGCGGATTACGACAATGCTAATACTATACGCTAGGCTAGGGCCTTAAGGACCGTAGCAAGCCTCTAGGTGTCCAATAATTTATTACTAGGCGTAGGGGTGTCTCTAGTTTTAAGCAGCTCTCAGAGCCATTCAATTTCAGCATTAGCTGCTGCAAGCTCTTCCTAGGGGGTCAAGACGGTAACTGTTTTACTATCAGAGGTATTTACGGGTCCTACAGCAGCTTTACCAGCTACTATATTTCTTAGCATAGTGGTAGGGGTACTAGGTAATTTCTAGTGTTTATTTATTTTCTAGGGTTCTGGTCCATATATATCCTATTCTTTAAGTTTCGCATTCTATTCATGTTCTTTTAGTTTTAGTAATATCCTTAGGGTCCTATTCTGTTTCCTTATTCTATTTATAGTTTTATAGATATATTTAAGTTCCTTCTTAGGAAGAGAGAGTGGTGATGAGCTTTGGATAATATTAGCGACTTAGTTAATTAAGGCATAAGCACGGCAAGAGGGACGTGCAAGCCTATATAATTAGTAGTTTATAAATAAGGATCTAAAGCTAGAGAAAGGAAAGGGGAAGAACGGAAACACCGCTTAAAGTTATGTACAATTCTCTGGTCATGTAACGGCACTTTGCCATCACGTGACGGCAATTTACGGCAATCTGCGGCAATGTGCCAGCGCCGTAACAGAAATTTTCCTTGGAAAATTTGGCAGATTTCTTATCTTATATATACTGTCTTAACTTTTAACCCTAAGTTTCCAATTAGTTATCTTAGGTGCCTTAACCGCTTCTTTAAGGATTTTATAGCGTTATATGGCCCCACTCCCTTACCATAGCCCCACTCTACCAACTTGTAGGAACCCCTAAGCCAATTAGCGCCGCGTACTAACTCCTACAAACTCCTAAGCTAATAGAACGTCGCCCTACCCCCTAGCCCCCCTAGCCCCCCTAAATTTCTCTATAAAACATCTAAGGGATTATAGGCGTGCGTTTGCTGTAAACTAGGCGCGATTCTTAATATATGCTAACTTTAAGCAACTATAATGGGGCAAATATACCAGCTATAGTCTTAGTGCGCGATGTATTTAAATTATAATCTTTTCTTCTATTTAATTATAATAATTATAACTAGCTAACTACTGTATTAGGGGGCGAAGTACAGCCTCAAAGTTTAAAGACATGTTTTTAAACCTAGTTATGCCCAACCAGCCTTATTAATATAGCGACCGTACTCTACTACCACAACTCTATTTACTATTAAACTTTATAAGGTGCCTCTTATACCCTATTACAAACAGCTTACCTAATTATAATATACCTATACTAGTAGGTATTAGTGTGGCTTTCTATAAATGGATTAGGCTGCAATCGATATCTTACTAATATTATATAGTTCCCCATTATAATAGTCTTAGAACTTATCCTAACTTTATAGTTAAATATACTTCCCTAACTTTTAAGTAATCTAGTTAGATACATTAAGCTCCTACTTCTAAAAAAAAAATTTTATATAATAAAGAAATTAGGAAAGAAGGAGCCTTTTCCTAGTAGGACTCCTAAAGTCCTTTAACCTTTTTTAATATAGGCTTTACCTATTTTAGCTTCTAGTTAGCCTTAGTATACTTTATATAACGGTTTAGATAAAAAATAAGGGCTATGGCGTAAAAGGGTGAATTGTCTATTTTACTATATTACCTATTAAAGATTTCCCACCCCTTTTTAATACGAGAGCTAAACTCCTTATTAGAAGCATATTTAGACTACTATATAGTATTACTATTGTCTAATCTAGTAGGAAGTTTACTTATAAGTACGGCTTTAAAGCACTAGATAAGAATATCTATAGTAAAGAGTATATTATTAATTATTATATAATCTCCTTAAGTCTCTAAAGTTGCTTAATAAAACGGTTAAAGGAATTGCTTAGTTACATAAAGCCGTTCCTAGTCCTCTAGGGAGAGATAGTCTGCCTAGAGTATAGCAAAGTAGTTTTTAGTATAGGTATTAATAGCTCCTGCCTTTAATCAGCTATAGCTAGTATTTAAAACCAGCTATTCCATCTCATACGGTTATTAAGTGGAATTCTTCTCTCTATAAGATCCTTAAACTCCTTTATATAACTAGCAGAACTGCGGATATATATAATAATATTATAAAGCTTACTAAGTAGTCCTATAACCTAAAAGGTTGCCTATTTCTTCTCTTTATCTCCTACATCCCCTTTTCCCCCCTGTTTGTTATACAACTTAAATTATTCTATTTTAATTTAACTGTAAAATAGGAAGGCTTGTATGGCTAAGTTAATAATATAGCCGGTATAGCGGATCCGCTAATATATAAAATCCTATTTAATCTCCTTCTCTTCTAAGAAATAGGCTTCTACTTTGTAATAAGGGTATTGTTTAAACTAGCATTATTATAAACAATAAATCTAAGCTTTTGTATAATACCGTTGTCCTTAAGAACTGGGAGAAGAGTAGCAAATTGCTTGTTTTTGCTATAATTTGCTACCGTACAAAGGGCAAGAAGGGCCTTTAATTGCTTCTCCTAGCCCTAATTAACAAAGTGGGCGCAGATTCCTAGAAAAAGAAGCCTATTTAGGGAGGTCCAGATATTAAGCAATAGATAAATGCTTAACATTACCAACTAAAGTTTCTTTTGTATAATATTTTTATAAGCTTACCAGGATAGTTTAATCTTTTTTATAATTTAAGAGTATGCTATTATAAGAAAGTTAGACAATTCTAGATTAAGAACTTAGCAAAAAGCATAAAATTTAGGCCATTTAATAATACGGAATGCAATGTTTTATATAATAATTAATAAGATTAAAGCCTTATTAATTATATCCTAATTTAGTCGTTTTTAAAAGACCTAGGTATCTATTTCTATCGTTTGACCTAAAGACTCTGCTTTAATGTATAGTTGCTAAAGTTTTTAAAGTATCTCTAATTGTATTGGGCTAGTATCTTTTTTGACCTAAAGTAGATATTTTAAATTAAGATGCTTTTAAAAATTACTAGTAACTAGACTACTATATGGAAATTCTTATAGACAGTAAATGCAGCAGAGAATACGATTTTAACCTAAATATTCTGGCTCCGTGCTAAGCGCCGTATAAGTATAGGCCTATATTGCAACGGCTGTTCGGGCCCTTATTAGGCGAGTTAAGGCCAAATTAACGGTAGTTAAAGGCGCAAGAAGAGATAATTCTACTTTAGAATCCATATTTGTACAATAGGGTAAAGGGAAGGTAAAAGCTGAGAATTTTTCTGGTGGTGAGGAAGTATGGACAATATTTATAATCTATATCGATAAGATCTATATTGATAATGGATTAATAAGATGGACCATAAGAGAATGGGAAGCCACACTGGTAGGTATGGATTTGCTTTATAGTAGGGGGGAAGCTTTAGGCAGAGGCTCATGCCGAGCTTTAGTAGAGCTTTATGTAGAGCTTTAGTAGAGCTTCGTGCAGAGCTTCGTGCAGGCGTGCAGACGTGTAGATGTGCAGACGTGCAGACGTGCAGACGCTCATACGGGCGATCAATTGCAGAGGCGTTTGTAGATACGATTGTATAGACAATTGTTTGGACGTTCGTACGGGCGTTCGTATGGGCGATTGATTGATTGATCAATTGTATGGACGTTTGTAGAGCCGTTCGTAGAGACGTTCGTACGGGCGTTTGTATGGACTTTTGTATGGGCGTTTGTATAGACGTTTGTATGGGCGTTTATATAGACGTTTGTATAGGCGTTCGTGTAGGCAATTAATCGATCGATCGATTGATTGTATGGGCGTTCGTACCAGTGATCTTTTTGGACTGGGCTAATCTTGGATCTCCATGGTGGAGCCGTAGTTTGACTGGACTGGATCCTGTCGATTTGATTAGTTGGATGGAGTAGATTTGAAGCCGTAGAGCTCTTAGAGCTCCAATTCTCTAACCCAATTCAGGCAGGTGTAATGTAAGGGTAAGCCAATCAGCGACTGAGGATGAGCTTCAATTTTATAATTGGGTGTACGAACTATACAATCTAAAAACTCTAGTGTATACAAGTGTTGTTCCTCTTGCCCCCGTTGTCGTCGTCGTCGTCGTTATCGTCGCTTTGATTGATTTATCCTTATCCTTTTTCCCACTGCCACCATAGATCGATATTTGTCAACCTAATTGCCTTCTGCATCCAACGATGTAATCCTTATACCTAAGAGCTTTAACCTAAAAGCAGATGAGTTAAAAATAATTAGTGAGTTTAAGCTTCTTAGAAGGCAATACATCCAGTATAAAGCTCTTACTAAAACCCCAAAGAATACTAAGCAACGATCCTTATATATTTGGAAGTGGGGGGAGGACATCCAATTAAAGTCCTCCACGGATCGTTAAACGTTCTTCTACTGCTATATTTATAAGCGATTAAAACATAAGCAAGAGCTCTACGTGGTGTCGTTAGGAAGATTTAGTGTGGGTTTAGATTATGCGAATAAGCGAGCATAAAATATCGCAATCGATAAGGATAAAAGTGCCCGTGCAGAGCTTTTCCACCCCAACTAGGTAGAATAGGACTCTACGGTTCTAGCAAAATTTGGCAGATATTACGGATATTGCGGATATTGCAGATATTTTGTGGATATTGCGGATATTACAGTGGGAATATATAAGGTATTATAGGGTCCTTATCCACCTCTCCCCTAACTATATAATAGCTAAATACCTAAAGAAAAATCCCCTATCTCTCTTGTAATTCTTCTCTAATGCCAATTCTTTAAATACTCTGTTTCCTTAAGAGTTTTAGGATCTATCTGCATTCTGTCCCATAATACCGTACAATATCCTCCTAAAAAGACTCTCTCTGGGTTATCGTTTATTGCTAGAATTAAGAGAATTTTAATTACCATAAGCGAGAGCCATGGCTAGCGCTTTTGTTATTGTTCTTAAGACTACCACTAAAGCGCAGTTATTAAAATTTTATACAGTGTCTTAGAGATAAAGTCCTTATACTTATCCTAACTTTTTAGTTAAAATACTATGCTATTAAGATCCTTGGCGATCTTATTAAATTCATTAAGGTTTTAAGCTAGAGCTAGCTTTTTATATAATAACATACTTCTAGGCCTAGAACTTTTATTCCAATATCTCTCCCAAAGCTCTTTAACGCTATTAAGTGCAGGCTGATGTCACTCCTTCTTTTAAACCTACTTAATATATCTTATATAATAGGCTGGGTAAAGAATAAGTATAGCGGCATAAAGGGGCAAGTTGTTTATTTTATGATAATACCTATTAAAGGTATTCCAGGCATTTCTAATGCGTTTAGAGAACTCCTTATTAGATATATACTCCTTCTATTATATAATATTAGCTAAATTAAGAAGTAGAGAAGGGAGATAGACTAACCTAGGATTTATTAAGGTGTTTAATTATAACATCTATTGTAAAGAGTACATCCCTAAGCATTGCTTCGTGTCCTTGGCATTTTAGAGTTGCCTAGTGGAATATTTAAAGAACATTTTTTATTATATAAAGAGCCTCCTAGTCCTTTTTAAGTGTATTAAGGTTATGCTTAGTATACGTATTAAGGGCAAACTCTTTCTAAATTGCTATGCTAAGTATAAGATACCAGCTATTCCATCTCGTACAATTATTAAGTGGAATTCTTCTCCCTATAAGACTTTTAAACTCCCTTATACAACCAGCTAAGCTATAGGTATATATGGTAATATTATAAAGCTTTCTAAGCGTACTAAGTTTCTAAAATATATCGCTCTTCTTTTACTTCTCTTTTAGATCTAAATCTTTTCCTTCTTTATATAACTCAATATTATTAAGACTAATTAAGTTTTTAAAAAGAAAAGCCTATATAGCAAGGTTTAGAATATAACCCTGACAGCAGATCCATTAATGGGTAGGATTCTATTTAATTCCCTCTTCCTAGAGAAGCTAGTCGCTTATTATATAATAGAGCTTATTATTTGCAGTATGGTTATTAGATATAACGGCACCTAGCTTTTACATAATCCTATAGTCTTTAAGCACTAAAAGAAGAGTATTCTATTACTCGTTCCCACTATAAGAGGCTACTATACAAAGGCCAAGGAGAGCGTTTGTAAGCTTTTTCTGGCTATTAATAAAATGGCCATAAATCGCGAGGAGAAGGTAATTATTTAGAGAGGTCCAGATATTGACGGAGAGATAAATACTTGTTAGTGCAGACTGTAGCCTCTTTTCTACAATATCCTTTTATAATAGCTATAAGTTGTAGATCTTTTTACTAACTGCTAAATGGGCTGTAGTTACATGGCCGTCTACTTTAGGATTGATTAACTATAAAAGGATATAAAACTCTGGCCACTTAACCATCCGAAATGGTAAGTTTTATACAATAATTAATGTAATAAGGGCCTTATTAATAACTTCCTTATTTAGGACCGCTTAGAGTACTTCTAAATCTAGCTCTTCTGTCTTATTTTAAGACGACGCTTTAAGATAAAGGTCTTTTAATTAATCCCGTATTGCTTCTTTTGTATAACTAGTTTTAGGCTTAACCATAATGCCATGCTTTAACGCCAAGTGGTTTTGGAAGTTAGAAGTTGACTATACAGCGTATAACTCTATAGTGCAGTATTTACAATAGAATAGAAGACGGGCTTTTTTATTTTATATGGGCTCGTTACTGCCTACTAGACGGGTATGCTCCCATGTTAAAAGAGCTGAGCGACCTCTTGTATTTTTTTATTTAGAGGTATTAATAGAGTCGAGAGCTTCTGATTCCACTTCTGAAGCCATATTTGTACAATAATAAAGAAGAAGAAGGCGACTGAAATTTTTTTGGGGTATGCCAAGACTTATCGCGATAAGGCTTATCCAAAACCACACTGGGAAGATTAACAGCGATAGATTACCTTATAAAAGATTACCAATTGGACAAGGCGACGGGCGAGATTCTCTCTAAGAAGAAAGCTAAGCCAGATTAGCTAACAATTAAGTAGTATCCAGAGGCCAAATTACTTGATCTAAATTGCAACTTCAAAGGCTTCAAAGCTCTTCTAAATTGATGGATTGTTTGCTGCTATATTGCCTTCTTCCAATTTAAGAACGCCTACTTCTAACAGCTCTTGTTCTTTCTCTACCCTAGGCTCTATAAGTTCCTACCATGGGTAGGGAATACGATTTATAGATAGGTTATATAAGCGTTTAAACAGCGGAAGGAGTTATTAAGGAAAGAGCTTAAGAGCGCCCGTAGCATAATATTAATTTCCTTTAACTTATAGACGTCACCAAATAGGCACGCGACTATTGGGGCTGTAGGCCATTTTATTAATAAAGACGACAGGCGTTGGTAAGTTGTTCTCGGGCTTTATAAAATTATCGGTAAATATACTAGTAAGAATTGTTAGATAGTTCATATAGAGCTGTTCATTAATGAAATGGGTTAATTAATTGATGATCTTGACTTGATCATTGATTGACCATGTCTTAAGGCCCTAGGGCTTTAAGCTACGAAGAGACTCTACAGTGCACGTGCTCCGTACACGTGACTTATATACGTGATCTACGCCTTTAGAGAATACAGATTATCTAACACACCCCCTTAGCTTTAAGCTCTTTAAGGTTAAAGCTAACCACCTTCTTGTGTCCATTAATAAGTTAATTAAACTATAATCTTATCTAAATCCTTTTGTCTCGCTCTAATCTTCTCCCTTAGATCCTCTAGTTACTTCTCCTTATTTAGCTACTCCTTAATATCTACTATTCTAATTATATTAATGAAGCTTTAAAACCTCTGCTTGGGCCGGGCCTTTATAAATCTATTAGTAATTATCTCCTTTATTACTATTTATTAAAATAGTACTTATGTCACGGGACCACCCCGTGACACCTCGCACACGTCCACCTGTTTCCACCATCTCGACCTCTATATTAACGACTTAGTTGATTAAGGCACGTAACGGCAATCTAAGGCAATTTGCCATCACGTGGCGGCAATCTACGGCAATCTGCCGTCCTCTACCGTGTTCCGCCGAGTTAGGCCAAGATCTGCTAGGACTACAACCCGAAGCCTATTTTGCCCCATGCACGTGTTAACCAAGCAACTAAGTTAACGATATATATACCCTTTTCTTCCCGTTTCCCTACTTTCTTTCTGTTGGTTACACAAGGGGATATCACGTAGCTACGGTTTGTAGATAGTATGATAATTGTTAATTGATTCTTTTTAATAGGAATAAGGAAAGGGGTAAGAAACTTAAGGTTCCTTACCATGCTAGGGCCACGTTAGCACGTGACGGCAACATGCCTAGCGTGACGGCAGCTTGCCTTATTCCCAACACTGGCAACTCTTCTTTTTGTGGTTGCTATCTATATATATATAAACAGACAGGATGCGACAATACCAGACAGTGTACAATAATACCAAACAATATGCGATAATACCAAACAATATATAACAATACCAAACAATATGCGACAATATGCAACAATGCGGCAGTTAGCAGATAACGCAAAGACAGGTAGGCCGCCAAGGCGCTAGTAGTAAGCAAGCTAATAGCGATTTTCCATCCTAGGGATGGAAAATCCTAATTGGCTGGTTTAAGTTAGGGTCTATAGAATATTATGCTCCTACTCCCTTTTAACCCAACCTTTAACTCGTATATATAGAGTATTTGTGTTAACAAACGTTTCTAGAGCCTTGTTTAGGTTTACCTTTATTATTACATCTACTGGGTTATCTTAACCATTAATCTATTAAATCTTAAAGAGTTCTTGCCGTTCGTAGGATTAATAAAGTGCCATAATATCAATTATAAGGCGCTTCTCTTTTATAGTACCAAGCTTAACCAAGCACTTATAGAGGGAGTATAAATCGGTGCATACAATCGTAGGGATAATAGGAAGTTTGAGTTAATCTATAATTATCTTTAGGGTAGTTCTAATTGCAATTACTATATTAACTCCGCTAACTATTCCATATATCTTTAACGCTAAAACACTTTGGGTAACGCGCTTGCTCTTAGTTAAGCTCTAATAGATAAGGTTGCCATAGATTATAAAGTCATTCTCTCTAGTAAACTTGTTTGTAATAATAATTTTATATCCTAGCTAGGAGCTAAAATCTTTATTATTTACAAACAATCTATTAATAAATATAAAGAGCTTGGCAGTAGGAAGATTAATAGGCACGTAGTATAGGCCCTAGTTAAGATGGTTTATTTACTAGAAAAGGCGTTTATTTAGGGCAAGAACGTCATCCTTAGTTAGTTCCTGGTGTTAGGCGGCAATAGAGAGATTAAATAAAGCCTTAGGTTAATAGATAGAAGTAACATAAGCTCCGCAAGCGCGTTACTCTACGTATCCTTGCTTTAGAGAATTAGCGTTAATAATATTAATCTTCTTACCTTAACCCTTCTGGCGTAGAGCAATAGAATCCTTGTTTAGGGAGAGGATATATCCATTAAAGAGTAATGGTATTATTAAACTAAGCTTTTCCTTTAGCTTTGCTATAAGATTTGCCTTTACTAGCTCGTCTTCTTTAAGAGCTAAGAATTGGTTGTCTCCTAAGATAATTATATTATTAGTTTATATACCGACGATTCCAAATAGAGTTCCTATAGTTGTGATAAGGAAGCAGGGATTAAATATAGAAGTAGTTATTAAAAGCTTCTCTTTATGGTGCTTGCTGTAGGTAGCCTACTAGTAAGTTCCTGCCTCTGTAATCCTATATAATGGCTTAAGCATAACTATAATTGTATCTTTAGGATACTGGTGGCGAATTTGCTCTAAAAGGTATGCTAATATTAAGCGCTAAAGGTGCGTCTCTAATTGGGTATAGGCTTAAGTAATATCTTGTAAATAAACCGCTATTCTATTCTTTATTAAGGAGGGAGCTAGCGCAACAATAACTCGCTGACTAGCTTATTAAATTGTAGGAGACTGCGTAAGAATTACCTCCTTACTATTATTATTATAGCCTTAGATAATAAGCCTTGATTTCTTAAATGGGGCATTAGTAGCTTTGCCTTTAATTTCGTTAACTATTCTTAATTTAAAGATGCAAACTTTATTAAACTTAGTAGGGTTATATTTCTTAAATTTAAAAACTCCTTTTATAATAAGACTATTAATCTCCTACTTATTAAATGCTTAGAAAGGAGCTCCTAGAGTTATAATATAACCTTCCTTTTAAAGCTGTTTTGCGAGTTTAAAGTTAGCCTTCTCCTTGGCTGTTATAAAGGCCATTAACAGCTTAACTCTATTCTTAATAGTAGCAATAAATTGCTCTTTAAAATTAATAAGATGTTAGCAATTTTATAATCCCTTTAGGCGACCTCTACCGCGTTATAGTTGCGGTGTATCTACTATAATTATATTAGAATCGTGGTCGCCTTTTAGAGTATATTAATTGTGGCTCTTTTTTAGGGCATTTTCTGTGGTATCCTATAAAGGCTTAGAACTGTTATCTTTATAATAAGGCTTAATAACAGTTAAACGGAATTAAGTGGGTTTGTAAGGCATTTAAATAGTACAAGTCTGGCCATTAATTATAATAAGTTGATATAGGCCTAACCATCCTCTCTTTTTACGCCATATGCGTACCTTAGACTAGAGTGGCAGATTAAGCGTAGTTAAGGTATTTAGGCCATTTCTTATTCCTAGTGCGTCGTTGACTTGGCGTATGGCGTAGAGACGTTATACCTCCTTTATTACCTTGCGAATAGCCTCAGCTCATTACACAATAGAGGGAGATAGTGGAGAATTGTTAGTTATTTAAGGGTAGGCGCTAAAGACTAGTAACGTAGGTACAAGTCTATCTAGGCTAGCAGAATTGTTAATAGCTTTAATAGCTATTTATAAAGTAAGTTCTTCGCTAGCGTCCTTTAGTTCTAAAGAGATAATTTTATATACGCGGTATAATGGTGCATAATATCGCTCCACTTTTCTAATACTATTATATGCCTTAATAGGGACTTCCTTAACCTTAATTGCCATTGCCTTTATCTATTATTAAAACTCTATAGATAAGAAGTTCTTTCCTATGTTATAGATAATTTAATTAGGGGGTCCTAGGTAGATATTAATTTAGCATAACTAAAGGGTATCCTATATGTTCCTAGCTAATATATCCTTTAAGAATCATGCGGCTTAGAAGGAGGTTAAGAAGTTAATAACTTAGAGTACTAGCTTGCCGCTAAGATATATAATATTAACGATAATACAGAAGTTAAAGTTGTAGTTATCTTTAAGGGTGAACTTAAATTGGCCAGGGGACCTCTGGTTCATTTAGCAGTAGTAGTAGTATTTTATAAAATACTTAATTGCCTTAACCTTAACTTTATGGCCTGCTTGCTAAAGAACCCTAAGTAATTAATAAACGGATAGGTGGCCAAAATAATAGTGCAGTTGGCGTAATTCTAACTTAGTTAAGTGGCTTTAAGCAACACTCTTTTCTAGTTAATAAAGGAGCAACTAGGGGTGACCCTACTTGCGTATAATAGGCACCTAATTGTCTCCCTAAATAAGTATATTCTTAAGGTTATTAAGCCTAACGCCTAATTTATCTATATCT
>Ga0307507_10001537_pt1 | contig 51439 bp, 32 predicted proteins | sample 7_EM_MG_FD_207223 | JGI IMG/M metagenome (GOLD analysis project Ga0307507, IMG submission 207223) | Populus trichocarpa ectomycorrhiza microbial communities from riparian zone in the Pacific Northwest, United States - 7_EM | ecosystem: Host-associated > Plants > Roots > Unclassified | place... | reverse complement strand
TAACCCTTAAAATATAATTAATTACCTTTTAAAGTGGTTAACTAGTTAATTAGTGGAGATATATTGCTCTTTAGCAGTGTCGCGTTTAATTAATGAGTAGACCTTCATACATTTTCGCACCAAAGGCCCTCAGACGGCAAACGAGACCGCGCTTCCAAGTACAGGGGTTATATAACGCTAGCAGGGGTTTAATAAAGCTAGTAGGGTTTTTCTATAAAGCTATACTAGTTAAGTACTAGCGAGATTTATCTCGTTTGCCGCCTGAGTCGCTTACTGAGATAATAAGGAGGTGATATACCCACGCGTAGCTGACATAAGCTGTACGCGAGGTATACACGAGAGCACGGGGCTCTCCTATGGAGGCCCCTGCGGTTGGGTTCCGTGACACTTGATTTTAAGGCTCCATACTGCCCTAATCGCTAGTAATAGATAAGAGAGGTAATTAATTAAGCCTACTATAGAGGCTATATAAGGCGAAAGAGGAAAATAGTAAAGCGGGTAACATTAGCGTAGGTAGAAGAAATCTAAATCGTAATTATACTAAACCTATTTAGGTAATTAGTCTACAATAAGTAAACCCTTAGAGAATCTAGAATTTAATATATCTAGGTAAGTTTAGGGCTTTAGGCAATTTATAAATTTTAGAGTCAGAGGGCGCGATTAATTACCCCTACTTAATTAGGTTTTGCTACCTATAGGCTATATCTATAACGCGGAAAAGCCTTTAAATCTACTTATTAATCGCAGCGCAACCCAGTTTAGATAGGATTTAATAGTATTATAGTATGTTAGGGGGGGTGGTAAAATTTAATCTCTTAGGCCTAATAAAATATTCTAAAAATATTCTACTAAATAATCGATTATAATATTAAGAATATATTACTACTTAATTTATACTTAAAATTAGTGGTTTTTTATAGTTACTAACTAAACTAAACTTCTTATATTAACTTATAGAAATTATTAAAATCTACCTAAAAGCTTTATTAAAAAGCTTTATATAGCTTTAAATCTTTTCCGGAATAAGGTAATTGTTCCGGAATAAGGCTCTAAAAAGCGATACACCACTTCTTCCTCTTTGAGGACGATTTGTTCCGGAAGAAGGTGTGTACCGGTATAAAGCGGAACACGGCTTATACCCAAAAAAGGACGGCTTTAGTCTGGAATAAAGCAGAAGTAGTCTGGAATAAGCCAAATACCGGTATAAAGCGGAACAGGAACCTTAGCAAACTAATAATCACGCCACAGTGAATGTAAATGATCTCCGCCGTGATATTTTCGTTAGGCTGCAACGATATTGCTCAAGCACGCCATTTTCCAGTATAGATACAATAGAAATAACGCTACAATTCACTTGTGTAACGAGCCGAAAAAATTTATATAGTCGTTTTCGCATTTATCTTTCTGTTTCCCAATTTCCTTTATAGGATTCATGTCCGTCGTTTCTAACTCCTTACACTCCAAACTCCGATTACTGCAGAGCCCAGAATACTTTGCCACTCAAAGACTCCACCAGTCCAAACAACGGTTCCTTGAGATTATCCTACTCCTCCTTATCCCTGTCCGATCTCCAGTAGAGAACTCAATCCAGATCCTCTTGCAACCACCTAGGTGGAGTTTACATTCTCAAGCCCACCTCTCTTTCACCTCACATCACCTCACATCATTACCCTCACAATCCTCTACCCACCAACCTCAATGGAAAAACCCCCTCACCTCCCCCTCGCCATGTGGCGCGACCTCTCTCCAGACCCGAAGCCCCTCAACGCGCCAACCGCCTCCTCCCCCCGCATCCTCATCGTCGGCGCTGGCATCACCGGCCTCACAACCGCCTAGGCCCTCCTCGACAAAGGCTACCACGTCACCATCCTCTCCGCCGCCTGGCCTAGCACGACGCCCAGCAAGCTGCTGACATCCCAAATCGCCGGCGCGCTATGGGAATTCCCGCCCGCCGTCTGCGGCGTCCACACGACCGCCCCCACCCTCGCGCGCGCAAAGCCCTGGACCATGACCTCGTACGCCATCTGGGCCGCGCTGGCCGACATCCCGGCTATCCAGCGCGACTCCGGGGTCGCGATGCGGCCCTCCGCCTTCTTCTTCCCGGCGCCGGTGGCGGATGACCCGGTTCACGCTGCGAAGATGCGCGAGATAGCGCAATCCGGCGTCCGCGGCTTCGTCCACACTCCAGCCCTGATCCAACACTTCGCCGTCTCACCAGCCTACGGCGCGCGGGACGCCTATGCCCTGACCGCCCCCGTCATCAACACCGCCCGCGCCATGCGCTGGCTGCTTTCTCTGGTCCGCGCCAAGGGCGCCTCCCTAGTCACAGAGACCCTCGACGCGGATCTGCTGGGCACGGAGGATGGGTTGTTGCGGCACTATACCGCTGCCGCTCTCGTCAATGCGGCCGGGCTGGGTAGTCGCGTCCTCGCGGCTGATAAAGGGGTTTATCCGGTGCGGGGGGCGTTGCTGCGGGTACGGAATCTGGGGACGGAGGTTTTTTTGAAAGTGGAGGCTGCGTTGGCGGTGTCGGTGGGGGTGTTTCGGGGGGCGGCGGGCGGTGGGAGGGGAACGGCCGCGGCTGCTGGCTTAGCGTCGGCGGAGTTGTCTGCGGAGACAGAGGCGGACACGGAGGCAGATATGGTGTTCCTCGTCCCGCGCGGCAAAGGGATCCTGCTGGTGGGCGGGCTGGTCCAGCCGCGGGAGGAGGCGCTAGATTTGACTGTTTCCTCGCCCGCCGTGGTGCGGATGCGGGAGCGAGCGGAGGCGTTCCTGCCTGCGCTACGGGGCGTGGAGCTCGATACGAATCCGCTTGTTCAGGGTCTGAGGCCGTTTCGGGAGGGCGGCGTGAGGGTCGAGCGGGAGGGCAGGGAGAGGGTGGGTGGGGGAAGGAGTCGGGTCGTGCATTCTTATGGCCATGGGGGGTCGGGGTGGACGCTGAGCTGGGGGTGTGCGGGGGAGGTGGTGGGGTTGGTGGAGGAGGTTTTGAGGGAGGCCGGGGAGGTGGTTGTTGGGGATAAGGAGGAGGGATGGCGGGCGAAGTTGTAGAGGGCGACACAATGGGAGTCGTGGCTGATAGCCCGGGGTTTCACGAGACGCGGTTACTGATGTAGGAGGTGCTCGGCGGAGTGGAACTTTCTCAGACCTCTGGAGGTCTAGATATTTCTTTTGCAAACCTATACTGTTACTATGAGCTGGTTCATAGCAAGAGGGAAAAGGATTTCCCGAACTAACCTTCAATTCTCTTGACGTCTCTTTGCTTGGGATCTCAGTGAAGCCACCAGTGCTCCAACACGACAAATCCCATCACGACCTTCGCGTCCACCTCCAGTTCTGCGTATCCAGTACGAACTGGCCCACGTGCTCAACACTGCGTTCCTGCAACCCATCTCCTATCAAGGCCGTGCCAACCGAAATGCAAATCTCGTGATCCGAGACGACAGTCGCTTTATGGCGAGAGTTCCACCCCAGCGCCTCCCCTAGAACCTCCATCTCCTCGATCTGGAAAGACTGCGTGTCGAGCCGATACACCAGCGTCCTGCCATACCGTCTTAACCCCGCATACCCTACCGAGCCGACGATATAGATATAGGACGCCTGTTCCGACTGATACCGGTACACGCATATTCCGGAACATTCCTGCCTCATTCTAGAACGAGTCGTCCTTGTTCCAGAATGAGTCATGTATCGCTCTGATCGGCTCGATTCCTGATTAATTGCCTCATCCTGGAAAAGATCTTACATAAAGGGGCTCTAATATCTGCGACGGAGCATTAAAAAGCTTTACTATGTATGCTAATAACGATTAGGATTTCTATGTACGTTAAAATTAAGGTTAATTGTGGCTAAATTTTAATTACACCACCTCGGCGCATCTGTGCGTGTCGATCAAGCCTTCCACTAGCCGTATGTAGATTGATCGCCGATATCAAATGGAAATATCCGAACAACCTCACCTCGTGATTGTAGAGTTGAAGAAAATAAGGCCAAAGTATTGATCAACGATCAGGTGCCTGCCCGGCAGAGTCGTAACAAGGCTCTTTTTTATTTCATATTACTAAGCAATATTCGCGCTAACCACAATTTCTTATTTCCTTTACTTCTTAACCTTAAAAAGTAGACTCTTACAAGGGTATAGCCGGAGCGGCTCGGTTATCCTCTATGCTAGTAGTAGCGACATTAAATACTAAATCGTCTTTATTACTATTTGTTATCGCTTATAAAGCACGCTTACTATACTTCCATAAATATGCCGGCCAGCACAGCCGCAGTCCTGTGAAGCTGGCCGCGGCTAAAGAATAGAATATTTCCGGCCTGTCTTGGTTATGCTAGCTGAAGCCTATATGCTTAATACTAATCCCCTACATTGCCGCTTTTGTAGTAGGCCTCGATAAGCCTTTTAACGGCATAATGTCCGTTATTTGAGGCCAGTTGGAGGGCTGTTTTGTATTGCATATCCCCGTTTCCGTAGAGGTCAGCACCAGCATTGAGCAGCAACTGCACCATATCTATGCGCCCGTGCTCTGCAGCTCCTTCTAAAGCCGTTCTTCCATCCTTAGAGGCTCTATTGCCATTTATATAAGCACCAGCATCAAGAAGTATTGTAGCAACTCTAACGTAGCCATTAAGAGCAGCGGCTTGAAGAGGCGTCACCCCAGCAGTATTCGCCGCTGAGGCATTCACATCTGCACCGGCGGCAAGAAGAAATTGAACCAGCTCGATGTTACCCTTCTCAGCTGCCACTTGGAGGGCCATTCTTCCATACTTATCCGCTGGAGGGGCATTAATATCTGCACCGGCAGCGAGAAGAAGTTGAACCAGCTCGATGTTATCATTCTCAGCTGCCACTTGGAGGGCGGTTCTTCCACACACATCTGCTGGCAGAGCGTTGACATCTGCACTAGCGTCGAGAAGAAGTTGAACCAGCTCGATGTTGCCGTTCTTAGCTGCCGCCTGGAGGGCGGTTCTTTCATACTGATCCTTTAGGCCGTTGACAACTGCATCACCGCTTCTTCCATACTCGTTCGATGGCGGGGCGTTGACATCTGCACCGGCGTCGAGAAGAACTCGAACTAGCTCAATGTTGTCGTTCTCAGCTGCTGCTTGGAGGGCCGTTCTTCCATCCTTATCCGCTGGCGGAGCGTTAACATCTGCACCGGCGTCAAGAAGAAATTGAACCAGCTCGATGTTGTCGTTCTTAGCTGCCGCTTGGAGGGCGGTTCTTTTATACTCATCCTCTAGGGCATCGACATCTGCGTTGGCGTTGAGAAGAACTCGAACCAGCTCGATGTTGTCGTTCTCAGCTGCTGCTTGGAGGGCGTTTCTTCCATACATATCCGTTGGCGGAGCGTTGACATCTGCACCGGCGTCGAGAAGAACTTGAACCAGCTCGATGTCATCGTTCTCAGCTGCCACTTGGAGGGCCGTTCTTCCACCCCAATCCCCTAGCGGGCTGTCGACATCTGCACCGGCGTCAAGAAGAACTTGAACCAACTCGATGTCACCGTTCTCAGCTGCCGCCTGGAGGGCGGTTCTTCCATACCTATACGCTGGCGGAGCATTAACATCTGCACCGACATTGAGAAGAAGTCGAATTAGCTCGATATTGCCGTTCCCAGCTACCACTTGGAGGGCGGTTCTTCCATCCTTATCCGCTGGCGGAGCGTTAACATCCGCACCGGCATTAAGAAGAACTCGAACTAGCTCGACGTTGTCATTCTCAGCTGCCGCTTGGAGGGCCGTTCTTCCATACTTATCTGCTGGCGGAGCGTTAACATCTGCACCGGCATTAAGAAGAACTCGAACTAGCTCGATGTTGTCATTCCCAGCTACCGCTTGGAGGGCCGTTCTTCCACAATTATCCGCCGGCGGAGCGTTGACATCCGCACTGGCATTAAGAAGAACTCGAACTAGCTTGACGTTGTTGTTCTCAGCTGCCGCTTGGAGGGCCGTACTTCCATAATTATCTGCTGGCGGAGCGTTAACATCTGCACCGGCATCAAGAAGAACTCGAACTAGCTCAATATTGTTATTCCCAGCTGCCGCTTGGAGGGCCGTTCTTCCATCCTCATCCGCTGGCGGAGCGTTAACATCTGCACCGGCATTGAGAAGAACTCGAACTAGCTTGATGTTGCCGTTTCCAGCTGCCGCTTGGAGGGCCGTTCTTCCATACTTATCCGCTGGCGGAGCGTTAACATCTGCACCGGCGTTAAGAAGAAATTGAACTAGCTCGATATTACCGCTCCCAGCTGCTGCTTGGAGGGCGATTCTTCTATACCCATCTACTGGCGGAGCGTTAACATCTGCACCAGCATAGAGAAGAACTCGAACTAGGTTAACGTTGCCGTTCTCAGCTGCCACTTGGAGGGCGGTTCTTCCATACTTATCTGCTGGCGGGGCGTTGACATCTGCACCGGCAGCGAGAAGAATATGAACCAGCTCCATGTCACCCTTCTCAGAAACATACTGCAGAGCGGTTCGCCCCAGTACCTGTAAGTTAGGGTCCACTCCTGCATTAATACACTCCTGTACAATACTAGGATATCTAGACTCCGTTGCACCTAGGAAAAGCTTTTCTGCGAAGGCTTCTACTGTTGGACTCCGTATTGATAGGAGCGATCTTAGAAGTTGCATCCTTCTCTTTTCTTGGAAAGATTTGGCTATGACGGCGACTTTCTCAGTGCGCAACATATTATTGGTCAGTAAATATACTGCCAGGCTAAAATATTGCACATTATCGTTTATCTTGATGAGTCCGCGTATGTTTTCAGCGCCTGCCCTCGTCTCTGCATCAAAATTTTCCGGGATGATAGCGCGTAGACGATCATGGATGTGCCGGAGGGTGTTCGACTGACCTGTAGGAGTCGTAGTGCTAGCCAAGGTATGTATGACCGAAGTGGTTATCTCTAATTCCGCGGGTATCAGATCTAACATTTGGGGACTTTGCGGCTTTGACAAAACTGGTTTGCTAATAGAAGAAGGGCTGTCTATGTTAATAGCAACAGCGGCTAGATCCGGATAAGGGCTGACTGGTATACTGTTAGCTAAATATATGAGTAATTGAGATAAGTAGTGTACGAGCCTTTGGACTCAATCATGGCGAGGAACCGGAACCAAGGGAGGTTGTATGACAAAGCCGTATTGGCTTGTAAGGCTGGAGGAGTGCAGATATAGATTCCTTCGGGTGTCTTCGGATTTGGCGCTGTTAAAGTATAAGCATTCTATATCGGTCGTTGGGAGACTATGGAATATAGTGATTACCTTGAGATCCATGCGAAAATGCTGCCTCATAACCATATCGCGAGAGCTCCTTCCTTAACCTCTTCGCGGGAACAACACCATGGCCAATCCACACCTCACTCTCCCTATTATCTCTCTTTCTTTTTGTAACCTTAAGTGCAACAGCCTCCCAGACGTCCTTCTTCTTATTTTTTTGAAACCCCCACTTCTTGAAGCGTCTCTCATATTGGGCTTTCCTTAAGGTTATTATTAGCGGCTGTCGAGACGAAGACTTAGTGGGGAGTTTCTTACGTGGCGTTGAAGCTATATTTCGTCGACATTTCCTGCATTACGCCGCCGGGTCCTTGAAGCTTTCTATTCGCGGTGAGGTAGAGGGATCGAATAATATCCTGGTGCGAATTCCAATCATCTTCGGTGAGGTCAGTGGGCATGATGAATTACGCACAGCACGAAGACAAGAAGCTTAGCGAGGAGTAAATACAGATCCAGGTTCACAAGGATCTCTCGCGGGTGAGAACGAGTATTTGTATCCACATCCAGTCCAACCAGTGAGGTTGGTGCGACCGCGGCGAGCTTGCATTTGCACCGCGAGATGATTGGCTAATGCCAGAATCTTTGCAGGAGCCGCTCTTCCATTCATTGGCTGTTCCCAAAATCTGCGACAACGCTAACCTGCACTCAGCCTGCACTGTGGCACTTGCCTCGTTCTTGCCAAAATCTTCCTGCATCACTACTCAGCCTCGAGCTTGTTCTGTTATGGCTACTGCGAGTGAGCAGCCTTTCCATTCGCCGTTTCCAGAATCTCCCTGTGCGGCATTGCCGCCCTTCGGACTTCATGTATTTCGCTACTACACATTGGTGCTTCCCAAAATCTGCGAGCGGTCAACCTTGACGGCCTGAGTGATTTGGTGGTGTCCTGATTATGAGCATGTACGAAATCCTTACGACGTATATATAAATTATTCCCTCCCAACTACGGCAGCTCTCTACAGCCACCAAACTATAAGCGCTCTTGACCACTCAGTCCATTGCCAAGATGGCGTTGTCCGTAGAAGCCATCGTCGCTATCGTCACCCTTCTTGTCACCTGTCCTCCATCGTTCTTCATCATTTGGAAGGTGTATCGTCACCATACTGGTCCCCAGATGAGAACCGGTAAGTCTATCTAAAGTAGCGGAATTATTTTAGCCATGTTATCTTCCTGTCGCACTAAAGAATTAAACACAGCATATGAACTTGATCCTCTTTCCGCAGCCAACCGCCCATCTACGCGCCGCCACTTCTATCTGTTTACGGAGTGGAGGGTTGAGACTAGAATTATAACTTCCCATGGTCAACCCTGTAAGTCCTCGTACCAGATGATTTGTTTCATCCTAATAGTGCTAAATGGTAGCTGTGACAGACGCGACTCCGGCATTCGCCATGGGCGATTTCGTGTAACCCTCTTATTCATGGGCGAGAAATGATAAATGAACATGTACGAGGTTAATCCTATAAATTAGAGTCCAGGGAGAAATTGTCTAGAGGGCATAAGTCGTGCGTATAATTCCTGTAGACTCTTGGGCCAATCAGAGGGCTCTGAGGGGCATTCCTCCCTGGAGTGTCTTACGAGCCCTATAAGCGTCATTAGAGAAAGACAGGAAATTCTGAGGGATTTGGTGGAGCTCGCCGTTGAAACAGAACGGCGTTCACGGATGACACTCGAAGGAAGATGAGAGAATGGATTACCCGCTTGGGAAGGGATAGGATGGGATAGACATATTGATGTTATCGCCGTAACGGATCTTAACTAGAGTTTGTTAAATTTGACTACGCTTTCTCCCGCAACTTCGTGTACCAGCGAACCCGCACTGCCCCAGGAGATCTGCTCAGAAATTGACAAAATATCCAATCCCAAGGCCTACCTTCCTCTTTCTTCCACTTGAGCAAAAGTCCTCGTCCTCTTGCGACCAAGGGCTATGTTTTCTAGAGCTCGAGGGTTCATCGTTATCGTTGCTCAAATGTTCGTTGTTGCCATCGTCGTTGCTTGAACTCTTATCGTCGTCAATATCATCGCTGCTCAACCGGTCATCATCCCGCGGAGCTACAGCATCTGTGCTCGTCGCTGGTAAGCCAAGAAGAGCCGGTGCCGGCCGGTCTATCCAGCCGCCAACCCTGTTTAGCTGCGTGTGGCTAGCTGGAAGGTTGGCCGTGTCGGAAGAATAATGCATAAAACACTTCGGGAACCATATACCTGGTGCGAGGGGCTTAAGAGTGATATTGTTAAGCTTCGTTGGATGGCCCACATGATCCTCCAGGAGCGTGACTGCTTGGCTGCTAGATAATATTCCCGTGTCGCCGCAATTACGGAAGAGAGCAGTCAAGAACGCGATATTTGAGGGGGGGATGGATAGCGATGTCAGGTGGTTGTCGCTGAGCCTGTCCAGGCGATGGCCCCTTTGCAGATGGCCATAACCTTGTTTCTATAATTGCATGTGGAGGGTGGGAGGACGAAAGGAAAGGACTCTCGGTATTGGATCGTGAAGGCCGAACACTGCCGCGATCACGCTTGCTCTCGTGCCTGCGCGAGCGATCAAGGTCTTCGGTCAACTTTAGTCGCTTGTTACTTCGAAGACGGTGGTCGCGATCGCCACTCCCTTCACTGCTCTCGTCGCTGCTGTTGTTGCCGTGGTGTCTCGGTATCACAGCCGCCGAACTACGCTCCTGAAGCGGGTTTTGGGGCCGAAGGACAGTTGGAGAGCCGCCTGCCGCGGAACGCAGATGGCTTTCGTCGCCTCGCAGAGTGTACAGCGCGCTCAGGGTGCTGCTTCGATGTTGTATTCGACATTCGACTGTACCGCTTGTGGCTAACAGTATTGGTGGGCGGAGGGCGTTTCCGCTTGCGTGTCAGCAACGTGCTGCACGTTGTGTGATTGTCGCTGCCGTTGTCGTTGCTATCGCCATCGCCATCGCTGCTGCTGCTCGCGTTTTCAAGCGCAGGAAATTCACCTTGCTACTATTAGATAGGACAAACACATTTACAATGGCGTATGCTCACCCTGCCTCTTCGCCTTCCTTTCTATCGGTCGCTGCGGCTGATGTGTCGTAGCTTTCGGGACAGTGTGGTCGCTGGCCTCTGGCGTTGGCTGGTCGATAGAACGATCGGACCGCGCATCTCCATCGATCCCTAAAATTTGGTCATCGCACTCAATGGAATCGCTGAATTCAATGTTCGTGATCGACAGTTCGTCGGCGAAGTGCACGGTATTCTTAGCTTTGCCATCGCAACTCGCTTGGGGCGATGGATTGTTGTCCACAGCGGACTTGGGCGGCGTTGATGTGGGCTCGCGACTTGGGAGCGGACTAACTAGGATGTCCGCTCCTTCGAACATCTTAGAGTCGATAGCATTCTCCATGCCTATGGGGAGAAACCATTGCTGGGACAGTTCACAGCCAACGTCCCTGCAACCTCAAGTTGATTGTCCGTCTGCGTACCTGTATCGTCTTCCTGCGGTCGATGCTCGTCCTCGTCGTCAGTATCAGTATCCAGCTCAGTTTAGTCGTCATTGACAACTGCGTTCTCTGCGCAATGTCAGACATACATGATGTGCACGAGCTACTATGCCGATTGGAACTTGGTACTTACCTCGATTGCACCTCTCGGGGGTAGCAGGCTGAGTCGAGCTCTCATGCCTCCTCTCAATGCAAAGCTCACTAGGGAGCCCACCTTGTTTGGACTCGACACTTTCCCGTGCGTCCTGGGAGCAGAACTCCTCGTCGTCGCCATTGCCACCATTACCGCCGCCATCGCCGATCCCATCGTGGATTCTGGCGTCTGCGTGCGTGTTAGTCATTATGCAAGGCCAGCTTAAACATAATATTGCTTCGTCAGCTGTAAGGTAGCCTACCTAAGCATGTCAAATTCACAACTTCAGCTCTATGGGATGTGGTTGCAAGAACCACTCTATCCTTCCATTTAGTGTCTAATCCTAGCTCATTCCCCAGGGTCACGTCAATATCGTGCCATTCATCTGCGGTAGACCGGGCATTCTTCGGGTTGTAACGTCGAGAAGGTGGCTTTGGCGCAGGCGGCCCCGGATAAGATATGAACTGAGAGTGCGAATGTTTGTGAGGGAGGCGGAAGTATCAAAAGACGTTGCCATCGCTGCTGCCATTGCTGCTGCCTCGAATGAGTCCTGGTGGAGAGATTTAAGTAGGCGAAGAGTGCGCGCTCAGGAGTCGTCACCGGCACGGATTCCCGGAGACCTCGCATGAGTGATGTTTAGTGCTCAGCAGGGTGCGGCCTGTACGAGACCGCGTGCGAAACGCATCCACGCCAGAGGAATACCAGGCTGGCGTCGAATCGCCTTCGCGTATCGCCCACCAAGTGCGGATCCCTCCAACAGCGACTTTTCAGCTGTAGCCCCCGCATGAAGCGCTTCTTTATTAGATTATGGTCAACGATAATCATACACCCCTAATTGATACACATACATCCCCTACCTAAACAAGCTTGGATCTTTCTACTTCAAGTTAGAATATCACGTTTGTTTGACTTGTTTACACCTAAATCGCGAAAACAACACCACACGTCCATACCTGAATCAATCGCATTTGCCTCACCTTCTTATCCAAGAGCCTGCGATTGTAGAGCGTCATCGCGGTCGCCCAGCTAGCTCTACGAATCGCATTGATAGCTCTACTCAGCGAGAGCTCTCAGCATTCGAACGAAATATTGGCTCACTACCCACAGGCGAACGTAGGTGCGAGCGTACCAGTAGAGGCAATCTACAGACGTCAAATAGGGGCAGCAGCACCCAATCTAGTTCTTACAGCGCCTCGCAGAGCACTCCGTAGTCCTACCATTCAACTTAGGATGATCTCGAAAGTATTACAGGTATTGCATTTTAACACTTTGATTTCGCGATTTGGGTGTAAACAAACATGATATTCTAACTTGAAATGGAAAGATCTAAGCTTGTTTGGGTAGGGGATGTATGCGTATCAATTAGGGGGTGTATGCGTATCATTTAGGGGGTGTATGATTATCGTTGACCTAAATTTTTATATAAAAAATTTATCCCACAAAAGGTTTAATTACTAATTAATAAGCTATATTTAAATTCATATATAAATAGCTATTATAGTTATTAAGTTATAAGTATTTTAAAAAGATATATTTTTTGTACCGTGCACGAGGTGGGACAAACTTCTAATGCCAAGAGACCAATTAATTTTCGTCTTCATCCTCGCCCAAGCTCAGCTCAGAAGGAGAACAAAACATACGAAGGCAACCTTTTGTATGACTCGAACAACCCGTAGCTATCGCTCCTCGAAAGACCAAAAAATGTCGTCGAATAACCTCATCGCTCAACCAATTTTCTAGTCCAGAGAACCAGGCTGAACCGCAGCTACAATTGCTCTTATTTATTCCACCTTAATCTAAGCAGAAAATTACTGTGATTCAGGGTCGATTCCTATTGTGTCCCAAAGAATGCATATCCAGACCCCTCGTCTCGAACTCCGCGAATATACCCTCGACGACATACCGTCCCTACACGTCCTCCTATCCACGCCCTCCGTCGCCCGCTACCAAACATGGGAACCACGCACTCTCGCCCAAGCTGAAGCAGTCGTCCAGGAAATTGTGGAGAATCAGGATAGTATGCCACGTAAGCATTTCGAGCTTGCCGTTATCCACAATGGCACATTTATAGGAAGCGTGGGAGCGAAGGTGAAAAATAGGCAGGCCTCGCTGTGGTATTCCCTCATGCCCGCCTCGCAAGGCAAAGGATTTGCGACAGAGGCTGTAGCGGCGTTCATTTTGCTGCTAGGAGATGTGACATTGGAAATCGAGTGCGATCCGCGGAATACGGGGAGTTGGAAGTTGGCGGAAAGACTGGGATTTACAAAGGTGCGCTTCACGGAGAAGGATTTCGAGTGTAAAGGGGAATGGGTGGACTCACTGGTCTACCAGAAGTATGCTTTTCAGGACGGATTACAGACCATTATGGAAGAGGCAGATTCATGAGTGGAGTTCTAATGCCATAGTCATACCAATTATTACTACTAGGTGCCATTTCACACTTGATGACTTCTCTGCTCTAAGTGGTTGCATACAGTCTCGAGTCCGCTGTCGCATCTCATTGGGTCCTCAAAATATTTTGCTTTAGGGGTTGTTCGGTTCCAAAATGGAGACCTCAGATTCAGTTCATAATCTGTTGATTCGGAGTGAATTTGTCTGCACAGCCTCAAAATTTTGATGTTCCTCTTACCGCCATAATGGTACGCTAAAATATTAGCAACTTTACCGTACGGAGATTTCCACTTCCTTTTTGGGACTAGTGGCTACCCCCCATAAGGTCGCCAAAGTTATGGGGGCTCTTACCTCAGCAAGCTCAGACGCGATTCTGTTGGTGCGGAGTCAATCGGCCCGCAAGCAAATGACTAACCACGTTTGTGGTAAACCACCAGAATCACATCTAAGGCACATTTCTAACGTTTATTACCCGCTCCGACAATATCCGCATTATAGAGTTTGCGGATATTAAAATAACCCAACACTAGTATTTTATATTATTTCCCAAAGTTTATTAATTATATAACAGAACCTAGGCTTTTAGAATATATCATTTTTATTACTTAGGTATTTTTAGGTCTTGTGATTATTTTCGTTAAAAAAAAAAAGCGTTATTAGTAATTGTTGAACTGTATATAACTTTACTAAATGCTAGCTAATATATATAAAACCTATATAGATCTACAATAGGTACCTTAAGGCACCTACTATAGTTAGGTGGATATATAATATCTATATTATGCTAAGTAATCTCTATCTAAACCTTGTTACGTACCGACTACTAAATTATAGATATTTAAGCTAACCTATGGTATGCTACTATAAAAACTCGTTAATATGGAGAGGTAGAAGGTTAAAATAAGATACTAGAACAGCTGCTACTATATTAGGCAGTAGATACTTAAAATCGAAGAAGTTATAGGATAGAGCTGGAGCAACGGCTCCGAAATGAATATCCGCAACGTCCGTAATTACACCGCGGGTCTCTTCGTGTAAAGCTTTGTGCAGGACTTCGTACAGAGCTTCGAGTATAGCTTCGAGTAGAGCTTCGAGCAGAGCTTCGAGCAGAGCTTCAAGCAGAGCTTCAAGCAGAGCTTCGAACAGAGCCTCGTGCAGAGCTCCGTGTAGAGCCCGTGCAGAGTTTCGAGCAGAGCTCCGTGCAGAGCTTTAAGCAAAGCCTCGCACAGGCGTTCGTGTAGCGTTCGCGCAGACGTTCGTGCAGAGCTTCGAGTAGAGTCTCGTGTAGAGCTTCGTGCAGAACTTCGTGCAGAGCTTCGTGCAGAGCTTTAAGCAGAGCTTTGTGTAGGTGTTTGTGTAGCGTTCGTGCAGACGTTCATGCAGACGTTTGTGCAGATGTCTGTTGTGTAGGCATATTGTGTTTGCAGACAATTTAATTGTCAACACATTGCCCGTGTGGCGGCGCTTTCTGCTTAACATCGCGGGGGCTAATAGGGTAGATATATTCATCGATTATAGAGCTGCTTCTGCGGATTAATTTAACGGTATTTCTGAGATAATAGCTGCTATGGGGGTGTAGATTAATTTCGTTGAAGAAGGTGACTGCTCTATATACAAAATAAGTCGCGTCGCTTAAGAAACGTTGGCAAAGTCTCTCAGACCATAGAATCAACTTTTTGACAAAAAAGGTTAGCGATATCCGCTTGCGGATATACGTATGTCCGCTAATTGATTCTATGGTCTGAGCTTGCTGAGGTAATGGGGGCTCTGTCGCCGCTGGATCCTTCAACAAGGGCAGCTGGCGCCGCCAAGGCTTCCGAGAACGGGTGTGAGAAGAGCTCAGCGCGATACTTGGGCACAGTAAGTAGCAGAGCGCAAGGAGTAGATGTATGACAGTACGGATTGGATGCTGGATGAGAGGACGGGCAGTGATTGGAGTAAGGCTTACTTTTAGTTTAGAGTTTTCCCTTGACTCCTTGATCCATGACCGAAACGAAACAGCGCCTGCTTCCCTGCATAATAGGTACGGCGGTCGCTCCACGACCTCGTGCGGGGCAATGGCGGTATTCGCTCCCCACCATTTATCTAGCAGCCTGCTAAATCCAATCCGCTCCCAACCTAGCATGGGGGCTTGGTATGCTTCTTTGTTAGGTCAGCTGTGCAACCCAATTTCTCACCTAATTGTATGATCCTTACTTTTGCTGTGGTCCTTTAGTTAACCGCCAAGGACGCAGCTGAAATATAGTCATGTGGGGGGTATATCACAATTTACCCACATCATGTGCTCTTCTTGACTTCCGCGCCGCATGTGGCGCGGTCGAAAAGGAGCACCCACCCAATATCCGGGGAAATTATTCTAGTAGTCTCTATGGATTTCTTCTGTGGTTGAACAGCACTACCAAGGCTGTACTATCCAGATTCCCTTCACCTATACGCCTAATGTACACCACTATATATACAAAGGCACCGGAAGGGACGTGAAAAAAAAGCAATGATACTTAATCGCCGCCAGTTGCATTAATCCAACAGAAGAAACGTTGTGATGAAATGTCGTTTTACTTTCCCATCTGAACTGTCAACGAGTATAGAAAAAGGCCGTCACACATTACTTGGTCCTATGCCCTTTCCCGGATCTAGCAGCAAATGTGGTTTGAGAAACCCTTCATCGATCTGCCGAAATGCGCCTGCCGGATCTTCAGACAGGTCTGAGAAAAGATGCTTGACTGCGGCTGTTGCACTTGCAACTCTGGATGGCTCACTACTTCCCCCAGCAGTACTACTGCTTGCATTCGTGGTGCCTGACGTTGGATATGAAGCTGGCTCCGTATTGCCAACAGGAGAGGGCATTCTGTTAGGCGATCTTCGTACCGACGGTGGAAGATCGAGATCATTGTCGTCTTCACCATTGCTTCCACTATCTGCTGGACTGAGTAACCCCTGATCTGCTCCGTCCTGTTGCCGTCTAGCCCGGTTTGAATTTCTTCGAGCGGCAGAAATCCCGTTTGGCCTGATCGGAGGGCTACCACCATTCGCAGTCCCACTGCTGTATATCCCGTCACGGGAATCCACAGACGCGAGAGCGAATCCATTTGCGCTTGGTCGAGGAATGTGGCCGAAGCCCTGGCCCGATTTACGAGCGTATGTACCTCCAGGAACAACCTCAATGTCGAACTCATCATCCGAGTCGATCTCTTCGACTACACCCGTTCGGATGCCAAGAATCTCCAACATACGCGCCGTCGTTCCGCCGAATATGATCACCGTCAGGACTACAACAACAAGGACTGTGGCACGGAGAATGTCGCCATTGGTCCCGGACAAGCCTGCGGCAAGCGCAACACCGACAGCACCACGGAGACCAGCCCAGAAAAGCATGGTTTGGTGTGAGTAGGGCAGTTCTTCTGCAACCTCCCGACCTTGACGGTGGGCACGGTACCGAATGACGCCGTTGATAAGACGCGAAAGCGGAAAAACTGCGCACCATCTTGCAACGCAGATACCGACAACAGTGACGAGGATGAAGAGTGGTTTATACTCTAGTTTTGAGTCGGTGAACAAGGATAGACCAAGATAAATGAAGATGAAATTCTCGGAGAGCTGTGCTGTGACCTGGAAGACGAACTTGGTAGTCAACTGGGTCCTCCGTGACATGTTGTGGTATGCATAATGCTTCATACAAATACCGCAGAATAGAAGCGACACGATGCCTGTAAAGGGTGTTAGTATTTAATAAGACCGGAATAGATTTACAATGCTCACCGGACATATGAATGGCATTGGAAAAGAAGTAAGTGGCGTAGGCAATCAGAATGATGAGACAACTTTCCGTTTTGGGGAATCGTCTCACATGAGTGAACTTGAGCAGTAATGATGCTCCTATGCCTACCAATAGACCAATGGCTAGGCTTCCAAAGAAGACACCGAAGAAAATACCGATAGCTTCGAATAAACTCAAAATGCTCAATGCCTCTGCGGCCCCACCGGCCTTGTATTTTTGCGCTGTCTCGAATAATACAATGGCAATGGCGTCATTGAGTATAGACTCGCCAAAAATAACCGTATAAAGTTTTGGCTCGACTTTGTATGTATTAAAGATTGCGAGGATTGTGACAGGATCCGTAGCTGAGAGTGTTGCGCCAACTGACATGGCCTCAATAAAGGATATTTTGAATCCATCGAGAGGTATCCTTGTCCATACGAATAGTATAAGACCGAGGACGACGGCAGAAATGAAAGTGCCGGCGAAGGCAAAAGTAAGAATTGTGCCAATGTTCCTAAAGAAGTTACCCTGCAGAAGTTAGATACACGTCGTAACCGAATGTATATTTCGTGACGCACTTGGTGGAGTTCATAGCCTGAGGAAAGAATAATTGGTGGTAGAAGGAGGTTGAAGAAGAACTGATAGTCGAAGCTGACGGCGCCCAAGACGAATTCTGCGGCGGTTAATCGTAGTATCAAGCCTACTACCATACCTGGGAGGTATATTAGCCAGTCCTCGACACTTTGAGCCTTGTATAGCATTACCCGCAAATATCGATAAGACCGTTTCATGTACCGCCTGTATTTTTCGAGTCTGCAGAATGTAGCTTGTGAAAAGAGCTACGATAAGCAGGACGATGAGGATGAATAGTGACCACGAGGCAAATATCTCCTTTTGTCCCGCTTCAGGCTCTGTGTAGTCGCGTTAAATCAAGCGGGGTAATGGTTCACGATTCGGGGATCATCGAACTGACCATCTGGGTCTGCATCGCTTGCTTCTCTCTCTGTTGAAAATCTGGGTCAGTCAAGACGTTCTTCGAAGGAGACTCGATGTTTTGAAGGGTGCATCGTACTCATCAATTCGGTCACGGCCCACCTCATTGTAGAAGCCATTTTCGGGCTTCAGGACAATGTTAACATCTGCAGCAACCCCAGAAAGCGCAGCGCGTGGTGTCTATAGATGAAAAGGCGGATGTTTGATGGCGATGCGACGAAGGGATGCAGTGAGTGAAGTGTTGAATATGGCCCGGATATCTCCGACAGACGTCGTACGAAGCCGGATTCAAGGCAGTCGCAGCCGGCACAGTGGTGAGATACACGACGGTTTCCTCTCGCTGGGTAGGGTGTCTTCGCGCAAGTATGATTTGTTGCTGGTGTTCGTTTCGAAGGTGAAGGCTACGGTATGTTGCTTGAGCCTCTTCTCCGCAGCAGGGAATGTGTGGAGGCGCAAGGCCAAGGCTAAGGCCGGACGCGGTGCCTTAGCCGCGGCAGTGTCCCGAACGTGCGCCCAAGATCGGCAAGTTGCAGACGTGACGCATGAATCTCGCCAGGAACCAACGAAAACTTGACAAGGCACGAGAGCATGCCCACCTTACCCACGCATACATCACCTGCCCGCAATACTTTGACACACCTATTCGGACCTCTCCGCTGCATCGCATACATACTCCTTGCCAAGGGCCTATTAATTTTATTCCTACTGAGCACCGCCTGACCTGCAATTATCTTGCGCCCATCAGACCATGCGCAACGCCCGCTGACTACGCCGGCCTCATCTCACGATACATTATTCAACGCACTTTTATCTCGAGTATGGCATTCTCGAAGCTGCATTACTTCCCCAGAATCGAAGCTTGATCTGTAAACAACCTCCAGGCTCTAGTTTAGCTCCCTTCGCTCCTTTAGGACGCCCACATAGCCCCAAAAGAAGCACGCAAGGAACACCACCAATCGAACCATTCGTCATCCGGCCAGTCGGTAGCGCAGCTGAGTGATCCACCAGACACGAACCACATTGCACCTCCATCATGGCGGCCCAAGGTCCTACTTCACCTCCGTCCTCTCCTCTCCATCCTCCACACAACTCCGAGTATCCTCCAGACGCCGATGGTGCTGGTGTAGCTACTCATCCTAAAATAGTTTCCTTTCGGAGCAGTTTCTCGCATAACCGAGGATCGATAGACGCTATGAACGAGCAATCTCCATTACTACGCCCGCGAAGCTCCGATGAAGAGGATTCCGGGCTTAAAGTTGTCTCTCCTCTGAGTGATGAGGATTGGCAGGGGGGTAATGACGAGACAAAGAGTAGTTGGTATCTGCTGTTACTGACATTGTCGGGTTTGGGGTAAGCCCTATATCATTGATGGACGGATATCTAGGAACACCACTGACAGCTTCTGAAGGCTCCAGATAGCATGGTCGGTGGAGATGTCAAACGGCTCGGTAAGCCAACATCCTTAATAATGCATCCGTTATCGTTTTGTCAACTCAGCTCTGACTATAAGCTCTCATAGCCATATCTACTCTCTCTGGGCCTCAGCAAATCCCTCCTAGCTCTCGTCTGGATCGCCGGACCTCTCTCAGGAACCCTCGTTCAACCTTACGTTGGCCTCAAAAGTGATAATTGCCGGAGTAGATGGGGAAAGAGGAGGCCGTTCATCGTTGGAGGCGCGATAGCAACAATTGTATCGCTTATGATACTGGCATGGACAAAAGAAGTGGTAGGAGGATTTCTGCATCTCTTCGGCGCAAACCGGGAGTCAGACGGCGTGAAAACCTGTATTATACTATTTGCTGTGCTCTTTGTTTACGTTCTAGACTTTGCCATCAACGTCAGTAAGTATAAGCAGCTTCCCGCGAATCCTGCTCGAATCCTAGGCTCACTCTTCCATAGTACAAGCTGGCGTTCGCGCGTACGTAGTCGACTGTGCACCAACACATCAGCAAGAATCCGCAAACGCCTGGATCATGCGCTCGCAAGGTGTAGGTAACATTCTGGGCTATCTCTCCGGCTACGTAAACCTCCCAAATCTCTTCCCATGGCTAGGCAACACGCAATTCAAAGTCCTATGCGCCATCGCCAGCTTCGTCCTCGCCTTAACCGTTGCCATTAGCTGCAGCACCGTGCCCGAGCGGGATCCAAGGCATGAACCAATTCCAGAAACGCATGATGGCCTTATTTCATTTTTCAAGTCCCTATACCGCTCTGTGCGCAAACTGCCACTCCAGATTAACAGAATCTGCCAAGTACAATTCTTCGCCTGGATTGGCTGGTTCCCCTTCCTATTTTACATAACAACCTACATCGGTGAAATCTACGTGGAACCATTCTTCGAAGCCAACCCGCACATGACTGACGAAGAAGTCGATGAGACTTGGGAGGACGCTACGCGCGTCGGGACCTTCGCGCTACTCATCTTCGCTATCACAACCTTCGCCGCAAGCGTATTCCTACCCTTCATCATCCCGCCGACCTTCCAGCCGCCCGCCCCGCCCACCACCACACCCCTCACTCCAACCACGCCGGGCAGCATGACCGCATCGGGCTACTTCTCGCTGAAAGCAGCCAGCAAACCGCGTCGCAGCCTATCCGTGCGCGCCGCGGCGCTACTCGCGCACCTGCAGATCCAAAGCCTGACGCTGCGGCGCGCGTGGCTCCTCTCGCACCTCATGTTCGCCGTGTGCATGTGGCTGACCTTCATCGTGCGCTCGACCGTGCTCGGCACCGTCCTCGTCGCGCTAGTCGGCGTGCCCTGGGCGCTGACCAACTGGGCGCCGTTCGCGCTCATCTCGTCGGAAATCAGCAAGCGCGACGCGATCCGTCGCGGCCTCTTGCGCCCGTCAACACGCGAGGCTGCGCTTGTAGCTGCAGGCGAGGACGAGGCCGGCGCGGAGAGCGCGGATCAGGCGGGCGTTGTGCTGGGGATTCATAATGTCGCGATTGCGGCGCCGCAGGTTATTGCGACGCTGGTTAGTTCGGTGATTTTCCGCGCGCTGCAGAAGCCGCGTGGCGCGCCGGGCGATGAGAGCGTTGCGTGGGTGCTGCGGTTTGGCGGGTGCTGCGCCATTATCGCGGCGTGGCTGACCACGCGGGTGGGTGAGGAGAAGGAGGATGTACTTGTTGTGGCGGAGAGGTTGGATTAAGAGGCCCACATGTCAGGGCATACGGATGGTTGAATGGTTGAAGAGGCGTTATTTTCGTTTGGATTGGAGGGGTTTTTGGGAACGGTTGCAGCCTCCACTTTGGCTGTCATTTCTCATTTCTCATTTTCTTACTAAGGATCGGACGGAGTATTCACAAGACTGAGTTTTGTCCAGACTGTAGACCTGTTTCTGATTTCGGCTTGGCATGTGGGAACGGCATTAGCACCTGCGACGCGCTGAAGCGGGCTCTGGTAACGAGACGGGCATCTGGGTGTTCGGTGTTTGTGCTTGTGATTGAGAAGATTTGGGTAGGTGTAGGAATTTAGAGTAGAACTGTAGCAACATGTGGGACATACGAGCAGTATACGGATATTCTACTAATCTTCGTCGTCGCTGTCTTGCCCGAGGACAAGAGCGCCAAAATCATCGTCGTCGTCGCCGCTGTCTGCATCATCTGCTGAGGGCTCTGTGCGTGGTGCAGAAAGCGAGGTTGGACCTGCGACTGTGGAAGCAGTGCTTTGTAGTACCGTCCTAGGCTCGTTGCTGGTTTCGAGTGTAGCGGATGCCGTACTTGTTGTCAAACCTACTTCCTGTGTAGGCACTTTCGGTTGCGGGACGGTCTCTAGCCGGACCCGCTTAGGTGATGGTGGCGCTGGTATGGTGTCGGATTGAATGCGTTTCGCGGACTTTTCCGCGGTGACATTGTCTTGCGTGAGATTTGAAGTGATGGTTGTAAGAGCATTGAGCGTTGGCTGTGCAGGTGTGAGCCCAAAACTTCGATGAGTAACAGGACCTGCTTCCTCTGCAGCTAGCCTGCTGCGAGTCGATTCTTCCATGGTGATGTCCCTGTCCTCGAAATCTACTTTGGCTGATTCCTCAGAAACGTCATCAGCATTATCAAGATCTTGTTCGTCCTCTTGCTGATCGTCTTCCTCGTCATCAAACGCTGAAGCCGCATTTCTTGTCCGTATCACTGGCATTCGAGGCCTAATTAATCCTTCGACATCTATGTTGTGGGGACAAGATCTTGCGAGAAGTGACATTATACTGGCCACTGGTCTACCCGATTTCTTCGTCGGCGGTGGATTAAGTACACTGGCTACCATAGCCTCTTTATGCTGCGCAAGCACTGCCGTCCGATCTATCCGCGTTCGTAGAGAGTCTGAGATGTACTGAGTCGGTAGTTTAGACAAAAGGATAGGAAGTAAGGCGTGAGCGGCTGCATGTAGGCCTGCAAAATTCGCTGCTGGGGTTTTCGGGGTGTTTGAGGCGCCTAGAAACGTATCGGCGTTGGTTGTTGATTGGCTTGCGCTGTTTCCGTTCCCTTTTGTTGCTGTTGATGCTGCTTTGGACTTCGGCATTGTTGGTTCTTGAGGAAGGATATCGTTGCAGCAGGAGCGAATAATGTTGCCAAGAGGATCGATAGAAGATTTCGGAAATGTAGATCCCGATAAGTTGAGAAGACCGGAAACTGTTGAGTAAACCGCAGTCCGAACCTCAATAACATCTTTTTCGGCGTTAAAAACCCAAGTCAATTGGTCTAGAAGACCAGCAACAAGTGGATTGAGCGTATTTTCAAAGCGCTCGAAAAGGGTCAAAACAATTTCCATAGCTGTGACATGGATATATGGTAGCACTGCCCAAAGGTGCTCGCGTTCCTCTCGGCTAATTTGGTTGTTGAACCTGATAGTATTCTGCCAGTCGTTTACTTTTGAAGAAATAGGTATTGTAAGAGAGAAGATCCTGCTGAGGAGGTCCATGAGAGAGCCGAGTCGAAAGCTGACAGCGGTTGCTGTGGGCGTTGCCATAAATTCTCTTAATAGTCGAAGCAGACCTATCATTCTCTCGCTACCAGCATACACGCCAGACCAGCCTGAAAGACCCATGGCATCCGGTCCGATATCTTCCATATTAGCGTCAATAGTCTGTCCGTTGCCCGTTGAAGTAACCCCTGATACTGATTGCCAATCCTCAATAACGGCCCGGAATACTTTGTCCGTAACGTAATGAACGTTGTTAACGGTGCCTTTCAACGACTTCTCCCACTCTTCAGCTGAGGTCGCTTTTGGCGCACATTGATTCAGCTGAACGTAGAGCTGCTGTGCGATTTGAGAGACTTCGGAAGATACAAAGAAATTAGGTGCCTGAGCAGGTCCTAGTTTAGTTGCGTTAGAGGGTGTTGGAGCCAGTACTTGAACGAAAATCTGCTGCATCTGGGTCACGAATGACCGGAAAATGTTAGGATGCCGCGGAAGTAGTTGATTAAAGCTTTCTAAAACCGTATGCAAGAGTGGATTTGAAGCCTTAGAAGTGACTAGGTTCAAGCAGGACTGAATGAAGGCAGGCAGTGAGGGCGTGGTGATTTCCCTAACCAGTGTTGGAAAATCACGCGTGAGCATGAATATACGGGTCAGAGTTATAACGGATAGCTTTTTGGTGGTCGGTGGGTCTGGCTTTGTAAGGATTGAGAGAAGACCGCGAACCCAGGGGCCACTCTTTTGAAGGACTTCCCATCCACCGATCTCAATAGTGGCTTTGATTAACACAATCGCAGTCCATCTCCCCTGGACAGTCCGGTCTTGAAGGAGGGCTGACAGTTGAGTTTTATATTTATGGATAGCAACTGCACTTTCAGAAGCATCTTTAGAGCTAGGAAGTTGGCTCGAAGATATTAGGTCTTTACAACGGGGTAAAGAAGCCGAAATGGCAGGTATTTGTTGCGGAAGCTGCGATGTAGGGGTGGAAGATATACGAAAAGTCATTGCCCTTAAAGTTGCAACAGATCTAGTAGTTCCTTGAGGAACCATTTTTTGAGAAATAAAATTTAAACGCCCTAATAACGGGTGGATGTCAATAGAGTATTGGACATTGAACAAAAGCCTTGCATCAAGAAAATTCAAGATGGATGATTGTTCGGCCCGAGCCGTTTGCCAAGACCGACTGGGGTCTCACGGGATTCTCCAGCTCCTCGATCCAACATTTTTGGGGGACATACAGCATGACACAGTGCAACGCCCGCATACCCACCACGTTTACCTGACGAATATGTTTTTCGAGCTCTTGAAGCCATCCAGGCTACGCTAGCACACATTCCAGCAAGAATGGGAGTGAGTTTTCCAGTGTTAAAATTTCAGACATCAATTCCAACGCAACGTCACTCCGCAGAATTGTGCTGACGCTCCGGTAGATTCAAGAGAACGAAAAGGCCTTGCACTACATAACCCAATTGGACAACTCACGCTGCAATGGGCGTTGGCAGGACGTACCTGAGCTTGCAAGGAAGATTGAAAAGCATGCGCCTCACCGCCGATGTACGAATCTCTCATTCCATACCATGATGGCTTACTGAGTCTATCTTTCTCAGGCCTTGCACTTGCCGCAAGATCGGAAGCCCAAGTGGCAGCATACAGCAGCCAAAGGCCTTCCTCCGCTACATCCACTAGTTCTACCAGCCTCTCCAAGATAATACCCTCTCTGCTCACTGCTGTCGAGGAAGAGACAGACCATGCGCAGGACGCTTTCCAAGCAAACACATGTCTAGGATGGTTACATTTTGTTCTTGACGAGCCGGGGCTAGCTGTGGCCAGACTTCCTAAAAATTTTGCGGGGACAATATCAAGCTTGTCTAGCGGTGAGAATAAGTTAAGCGGTTGGACTCAGGTGTGCTTTATTAAGGGCGTATATCTTAAGGGTATGATATGCAAATGCTTTTACTGCTGCAAAAACTGTTAGCTCGCAATTAACCGCAGCTAGGTTTCTCCCAAGAGAAGACAGCTTCTGCGGTAGAAGCTATCGGTACATACAACACTGTTCTTCCATTCCTATCCTCCTATAGCTCATTGAGCTCCACATCCCTTCAATTTCGGCTATGGACTGAGAAACTCCTCGGTCGGATTTGCCTATTATCAGATCAGTCCACATCTTCTGGACAATCCGTGGAGTCAAGCCATGCTTTACGAATATTTCGTATGTGGGCACAGTTCTGGGAAGCGGGTGTGGGAGCCACTGCAACTGACAACTCTGAGACTGGAAAAACCCGCCGCCTTGTATGGAAAGCCTATTACGATACGCTTTCTACTATTCTCCAGAGGGATTTGCGTTATAGCCCTGCTTCGACGAACCTGGAACCGCAGCTCCTAGATCCTTCAGAGAAACTTCCTGCTGACGAGCACCTAGCCTCGAGAATACAGCAACGTGCGGAACTAAAACGCGTAGAGACGACTTATGAAAGCCTGTTACTAAAAGAGACTCGTTTCCCAAAAGCAAGCGAAAGCAGTATAGTAATCGAGCTTTGGGTAGATGCTGTGATGAGTAATTGGCGGGTGCTCTGCGGGTCATCATGGCAAGATGAGGAACTAGGTGAAGGTGGGAAAGGGGGTGTAGGACAAGGCGTTCTGGATGTAAGCATTGATCTATTTAAGCTCACAAGAAATCATACGGGACACTAAAACGAGGTCTCACACTCTTGTAATAGATTCTCTATCGCGCAGCAACAAAGTCTTTCCATTCAACAAAAATCCTACGGCACCTGTTCACAGTTCATGCTTCTTTGGCCGAATTTGAGCTTGCGTTTAAAGCGTATGATACCTACGTGGAGATAGTCTCAAGAGGCAAAGACCGTGCTGAAAGGAGAGGTGAAGAGGATCTTAGCCTAGACAACGACGATACTATTTTACGTACTGCCGCCGAGGCGATTCGAATTCTTTGCCGGTTCGGTTCTCGCAAAGAAGCGGAGAAAGCCAGGGACATAGGCCAAAACATCGAAAGATGGCTGAAACAACACACTCCATCTATTTCTCTGTTGAACCCCACCCCTGCTGACAAGGACGCTGCAAAGGCCTCGGAAGAACCTACGAAGTACAGAATCTCGCCACGGACACTAGCAGTTGCTTACCGTGCACTGGGAATCAGCCAAGCACAGTGGGCACGTGTGACTTATGATGCTGGGTTACGGACTAGCACCCAGACACAAGCCGTCCATTATCTGCGGAAAGCTCTTGAGCCTAGGTTTGAAGACTCCAATAGCCTAGAGACTCTCTATTCTCTTGGGCTTGTTCTGGCAGAGATGAGAGATGTCGCCGGAGCGATCAAAATTGTCAAACGTGCCCTGTCCCCGGTCTCAAACCTCGACTCATCCGTTACCACCGATGGTCTCATATCTGACGGAGGCCCCCTTTCGACAATCGAGTTTATTCGGGAGCGAAAATTAATACCTCTATGGCACTTACTCGCATTACTTCTGAGTGCCAGGGCCGATTTCAATACTGCCGAGAAGTCTTGTGAAGCAGCGTTCGAACAGTTTGAAGATCCTTCGAACTTGTTTGGCAAGAGCGAAAATTCTAAAGAATACCGAAGCGATCACCTCAGACATCTGTCGGCTGAGTCACAAGAAAAGGCGTCGAGCCAGTCGAAGGGAGTTGTGGATCGAATGGAAGCATTCGAGAAAAGCGGAATAGTTGAGATCAAAATGACACAATTGGCATTGATCGAAACACTTGAAGGCACAAACGCTGCCGTGGATGTCAGCGACGAGCTTCTTGCCCTATATGCTAGGTTGTTTGGGGATCCAGTAGCAGGTCGGATCAAACTGCAACTTCCGACAATACCTATGCCGCCCCCGAAAAGTGCAGCAGGCACGATCAAAGGCAGCATATTTCGACCGAGAACCTCACGAAAGAGTGCAGAAAATGCTTTTCCTGCCGCCATGAATGCATCAGTAGCAAGCTCTAGGCCATCTACAGTTGCTACCCAAGCTACAGCCGCGCCAACGATTCAAGTCACTGATGAGGATTCTCCCGATCACCCGAACGGGCACCACCATACGTTCCGCCACAAAAATCATCCTGATAGTCCCGTCCAGAAAAGAAGCGGAAGTGTGAAGCTACAAAAGCGGAGCGCTAACAGCCTACGAAAGAGATCAGAAGTTAATGGTGAGGTGATAGAAGCCGAAAAGAATGAGCTCAATAAAGATAACACAAATGGTAAACCCGTGCGTCACAGCTCTACCCGAGAGAAATCACCATACCGCAAATCCATATCTGGGTCAGTCAGGAACTCGACGGAGGGTCCTGAGCAGCCTTTACACCCTGTAGCTCACAACATCTCACATAAAGTCCAACCTCCCCTAGCAGGTCATCCTAAACAGCCGCCTCAACAAGATATTCGATTACCAACCCCTTATCCGGGTGTTAACTACGCCTCACCTGAACCTAAATTTACCGTTCTACAAGAACGGCGACATAAAATCTCCTTGCTGGTTAAAGTATGGCTTTTTATTTCGGGGCTGTATACAAGAGCAGGAATGTTTGACGATGCCAAAGGCGCCATAGAAGAAGCAACAAAGCTTGTTGAAGGTTTTGAACTCGAAGTAGCACAAGAGTCTTCTACCAGCAAAGCATTCGCGGATCAAGGATGGGGTGGAGGTAAAAGTGTTGAGGAACTCTGGGGTGATGTTTGGTCAGGAGTAAGTTGAAACAATTCTACCGTGTCTATAGAGACCCAAGTTACTGACAGTGTACAGCGAGGTGAACTCTTACAAAGCCAGTCGTCGCCACATGAAGCGCTGGCAGATTTTGAAAAGGCTCTCTCGCATTTTCCAGACCATCCACTGGCTATTGTTGGTCTCTCTAACATCCTCCTCGATATATACTGTAAAGTTATTCCACCCGAGTCATTACACGAGCACGGTGTTTCATCAACCTTGTCAACTCCTTTGCCGACTCTGTTATCCACCACCGAAGCTGACGCGAGGAAACCTCATCTTGCCTCATCGGCTCCATCGGCTGAAAACCAAGTTTCTCCACCTGAACTCAATCGTCTTGCAGCTCGTGATCGGGCGCATGGCCTTCTATCATCTCTAACCAAGCTTGGATCTGGGTGGGATTACTCAGAAGCTTGGTTCGCTCTCGCAAGATCTTACGAGGAATGTGGTCAGATTGAAAAGGCAATGGAAGTTTTGTGGTGGTGCGTTGAGTTAGAAGATACCCACCCAACGAGGGGATGGAGTAGTGTAGGAGTCGGAGGATTCGTATTATAGAGCGCTTGAGCTGAGTACATATTTCCTTTTACGGGAAACCCAGAGATACCCACTGCCAATGGCTTGGATGAATTCAAAAATATTACAGTTGTAATAAGAACACACCTCCTGGACTCATCATGCCATCTGCCATATATTTACAATAAACAGATGCAGCAGAAAATTTACAGATCGGTTGTATTAGACAAATCTATTTAATTGGGTTCATTGTGGCATTTGTCGAGGATATCTCTCGTACATTCTATACCCCTCTGCGTTCTTCGGAGCACATCCAAGGAAACCCCTTTGAAGTGAAATAACCAGCCTTCAACGATGATTTCACATTCACCGAACTCTGTTGAAGCGTCTGTTTTCATCAGACTGCAACAATCTTCATTGCCTCAGGCTTCAACACGACCATCTCTCGACCTCTAATCAAACATGACGCGTATCTCAATCCAAGATCTCGTCAATATTCCTCCGTTTAACGCCTCAATATCTTTAACACCAGACGATATCCTCGTATGGCTTGATAAAATAGACCCTCGGGACGCTCCCCCTACGATAGATTTAGTCGAAGATCAAGACCACTCTTTTGTCGCGCCCAAGCAACAAGTCAATAGTTTCGATGCCCTTCCATGTACGCCACAACGTCATGACACACAACAGACATCTGCGGGGGAATATCCGTCTCCAACGAATACGGGCTTCACCGATAACAGCATCTTTGATCCGCCTTTCGCGCCAGGCACGCGCTATTTCGACACCCACAACGATGCACTCTCCTATTGTTCTGCAACTAGCATCGTTTCATCCGATTTCAGCGATACTGATTCGTCTTACAAGTCTCAAATCGTCCGCTCAGAAAATCTCGCTGAGGCTGAACCACAGAATACCACCGGTGTCGAAGCTGCCAATGCCCACAATATCAAGTCAGTCAAGAGACACGCCCCGGCGATTCACCGAAAGACCGAAGAAGTTCATCTTGTTCAACCTAAAAAGGTGCCTGAACGCTGCACTCTCGTTTGGGTGACATCATGCCTACAATGCACGCTAGCGAAGATGCCTTGCTCGCGCACAATACCCGCTTGCTCACGCTGCGTGCGTGCCGGGTGCGGAGACATGTGCTTGCTTCAGCGCCGCAAACTTAATTCAGAGCGGGTGCTAGGAGCCATAGTCGGAAATATGACACCGGTGCTCTTGCATGAGAAAGGCCAGGGTAGAGAAATCGTCGAGAGGAAGAAGGCGTTGAATGCTGATGTGAGTAAACGATGATATTTCCACCCAAATTTTGCACTCTTTGTCATCTCGATGACTGCTCCATAGCGGTCTTTAGATATTAGATATCTAAATTGAATTGAGAAATTGTCCCAGCTAACTTTCTCTCTTTCTAGCAGCTCCTTAAAAACTGGCAATATGACATGGATCGGAAGAATTGGGTATTACCTTCCAACGACGGGAACATTGGCGGCTTTCGTCTAAGAGGAAATCGGAGGCTCCTTGTCCCTACTCACCCTGGTGAAGGGATCGGAAGAGCTACACCTCTGATGATGAATTTGGCATGACGAAGATTTCCGTAGGGAAGAAGCGCTCTTGTTTCTCTCGCTCAGTAGAGCACTAACATTTCGCGTTATCATTTAGGCACGGTGAGTCTACGGCCTTGTTAGAGGGGATGCTTTGATCTACTGAAACAGCAGCGTTTTACAAATGCCTAGAGTTTCGAAGCTTTTAGCTTTGCTATCTTTCTGGCCAGCGGCTTTGAACCTCTTGTAGTTATCGAGCTCCAAAATTCGGGAACATCGCAGGCTCGATTATGACGGCACGATTTGAAGATGCCTTGTTATTCTAGATTCTTAGTTAGGGGAGTTCTCACGGCAGGGCTATGCAACGGTACAGGACCGGTCAGACATGGTAATAACTATAGGGAAACGATAATCATACACCCCCTAAATGATACGTGTACGCCCCCTAATTGATACGCATACACCCCCTACCCAAAAAAGCTTAGACCCTTCCACTTCAAGTTAGAATATTACGTGTGTTGACTTGTTCACACCCAAATCGCGAAAACAGCACCACGCGCCCATCTGAATCAACACCTCGCATTTGCCTTACCTTCTTATCCAAAGAGTCTGCAATTGTAGAATCTCATCACGGTCACCCGGATGGCTCTATGGCTGGCTCTACGAATCGCATTAATAACTCAGCGGGAGCTCTCAGCATTCGAGCGAAATACTGGCTGCACTACCCGCGGGTGGGTGTAGAGGCAATCTACAGACGTTAAATAGAGGCAGCAGCACCCAATCTAGTTCTTACAGCGCCTCGTAGAGCACTCCGTAGTCCTACCAGTTAACTAAGCATGATCTTGAAGGTGTTATATACTTTAATTTTCACGATTTAGGTGGAAACAAGTCAACATACGTGATATTCTAACTTGAAGTGGAAGGGTCTAAGCTTGTTTGGGTAGGGGGGTGTACGTGTATCATTTAGGGGGTGTATGATTATCGTTTCCCTAAAGTTATTGCGAGGTCGTTATTTTTTAAAATATTAATTTTATTCTTGGCGCTCTTAGCGCACGTCTAGGACTAGTAGTTCTTATCGGTTTAGGCTGCGTTCGGTTGCAAGTTCAGTTCAGATCAGAATCTATTCAATCTATACGCCTTTTAGTATCACCCGTTTTGTAATTAGTGGCGGCTACTACCGCGGCTCAGTTGAATCTGTAATTAAGGCTGCGTTCGGTTATAACTTTAGATTTAATCTAGAGGCTCCAGAATACAACCGATCTAGAGCTCAAATATAATTCTAAGGTGGTTGTTCGGTAGATCTAACAACTTTCTAATCTAAAGCTCCTTTAGATTGGTAAGCACGTTAAATTTAAAAGCTATACTGTATATAGTAGTTAAACTAAAGTTCTTGGCACTAGTTTAATCTAGAGCTTTAAATTCTATATAGGCTCTAGATTAATCTGGAGCTCCTATATACACGCTAAAGTAACAACTTCTTATAATATAGCGCCTCTACCTACCCTAATTATAACACTGCTGTTACATCTACAAGCCCTATATAATATTATTGGCTTAACCTTTATAGTTATAATAAGTCTGTTTCCAGGCGGCGTTTATACTTAGCATATTAATATATAGAGAGGAATAAGGTGGACAATAGAGTTACTTTATAGCCATAAGGTATAGCTTATAAGCCTTACCTATATAAGGCTTAAGGTGTTTAGGAAGCTTCTAAATTAGCTATAACTCTATAGCCGCTTAAAGGATTTAAAGCTTCTATTAGCAGCTAAGAAGCTAATAATATTCCTAATAATATTTAGTAATAATATGTTATATAGATTACTAAGTAAGGTAACGTAGTACTTATCTATAATAATCTATAAGTAAGTATTTACTTACTAGCTAAACTTCTGGTACTAATTAGCTACCCTATAGAGCTATATATAAAGTCCTTCCTAGCCTTCTAAAATTATATAAGGAAGTTATTTGGCTTCCTAAGAACTGCACTCTAGATAAGGTTACTAGTAACCCTAAATAATATCCTTTCTTTACTAATTATATTAGAGCTCTTAATAGTACTTATATACCCATTAATATAAGAGGTGGTAATATATTATAAGCTCTATAGCGCGGAAGAAAGGGAGGATTAATATAGAATATTCTTATAGCTATTAACTTTTAAATAAACTTTATATACGTTCTGGCTAGTTAGGAGGGCTCTACTTATAATAGTAGAGTTATTAATTTAGCTAAGGCTAAAGGATTTAAGGCTCTAGCTAGTAGATACTATATTGCGGATACTAGATACTCTAATATACCTATAACTCTAACTCCCTATTATAGTATATGGTATTATCTTTAAGAATAGGCGTAGGCAAATATAAGGCCACGGAATATAAAGGAGCTCTTTAATCTTCGCCATATAGTACTAAAGAATATAGTAAAGTGTATTATAGGTATCTTTAAAAAACGGTTTAGATACTTTAAAGCCAGTAGAAGCAATCTTCCTTTAAGTATATAGGTAGATGTGGTGTACGCCTTAACTATAATTTATAACTTTATTAATTAAAATAATCCGGATAATCTAAAGAGCTTTTTAATAGTAGAAGATAAAGAGATAAATAATATTACGGACAGCTTAAGTACGATGTTATGACTACTTGGAGAGGAGTTGGCGGAAGCTAGTTGGTTAATATAGGCACGGTCTAGGATGGAACCAGTGGAACCATATAACGAGGAATAGTAACTAAGGTCACGTGGCGTTAAATATATTAACTGTGTTAAACGGAAGGGACATTACGTTTAATATAGACAATACGTACCTTACGTACAAGAGAGGATTTCTTAGGCGTATGGTTATGTATTTAAAGGACCTCAGTCCCTACCGTAGATAGTTCTCTCCTTATAGTAAATCTTAGAATACAATTAGAGTTAATCTATTAGGCAACTACTCTACTAGTTATTATTATATTATTAACCTATTTATATCTACATACCTGGCCTAATAATAGGACCTGTCACGGAGCGAGCACAAGCGGTGATAATATATAGCGAAGTAGATATTATTAAGCTATGTACATAAACTGCGTAATAAAGTCAAGACGTTGCGTGAGGAAAAGAAAGTAGGAAATAGGGGAAAAAGGGTACATAACGTTCGCTTGGTTGCTAGGTTAACGGGTACTGTGCTACGCACGGGCAGGGTAGAGCTTAGGTGGCGGTTCTGGTAGAACTTGGCAGAATTCGGCAGTTAGAGGTCCTTGAAGTTGCCAGTTGGCAACTCCGACAGTAGAGACGGCAGATTGCGGCGGAATACGGCAGATTGCTGTCAGATTGCCGTCTCGTGGTCGGTCTCCGGTTGTTCAGTCGGTGGAAACAGGTGGACGTGTATAAGGTGTCACGGGGGTGTCCCGTGACAGGACCCACCATAGTTCTTGCTACAAGGTTCCGTTATACATTTACTACTAAGGTTATAGTATTAAATAAAGTTAAACAACATGCCACCCAAAGCACTAGTTATAATGCTATCAACGGCAACAACTACCTCAGGATTAGGAGACACTAATATAGCAAATACGGACTCACAAGTAGTCACAAGAGGTTAGTTATAGGAAATAGTTAATTACTTATTAGATAATAGTAGGATACTTAAGGAACGTATTAATAGAATTAGCGCAGTAAAAGTTAAGTTACCGTTAATTAAACAATTTTTAGAAGAAAGGTTAAAACTTAAAGGATTCCTTACGCAAATGCACTTTAAGGTTATATAGAAAGGAGCAAAGTTAGCAACACCTATAGATTAAGTAGCGTATATAGGATTGTTCTTAATAGGAAGAGCACTAGAATAGTTTAAACCTTACCTTATAGAAATACAAGTTAGTGGTATAATAACTACTAACTAAGATATACAATTTATATTTACCAGTTAGAATGGGTTCGCGGAAAGACTAATACAGATATTTAGAGACCTAGAAGCATTAACTACAGCAGAACGGAAGCTTTAAAACTTGGTATAATATTCTTTAGTAATTAAGTATATAACACAGTTTTAAATACTTATAATGTACGTTAAGTGGAATAATAAGGCGCTTATAGCATAGTACAAACAGGGACTTAAGGCTAAAGTCTAGGACGCAATTATCCTAATAGAAGATGCGGAAAGTCTATAAAACTTAATAGATTAGTTAATAAAGATTAACAATAGGATCTATTAAAGGGAATAAGCTAAGAAAGGGCAAGATAGAGTTCTATAGTTATATAAGGCGCAGAGCACGCATTGGTAAACATAGAGCTAAAAACTATAAAATGGCGCAGAGCTAATGGACCTAAGCGGTACTAAAGAATTTAAGAGATAAATAAAGAAACTATAGAAACCTAAAGGTTAAGGATTAAGTAATTATAGAACTAAGGAGCAGAGGCTAAACTAGGAATCTTAGCAGTAGAAGATATTTAGGCGGACTCTATAACAAGAAAGATAGTTTAAAAATAGAGCTTATATAAATTATAGAAAATAAGATTATTTCGCCAGAGACTATAGAGGTAGTTAGAGTAACTACGCGGTAAAGGGCACCAGGTTATTAGAGTATAATAACATAGATATAGAGATGTTACGCGGGACTAAAGAGTGTTTAATTAAATACTTTACGTTTTATTATAATAACGCATGCCAAATTTATAAGGACGCTAAATATAGCGCAAGCTATTAGCTGCAAGAGCCAGAGTTAAAAGGGCTTAAAGGAACCAGAGAGTTAGATGGGAAACAAAATTAACTCTATAAGCTAGATTAAAATATTAAAGCAACATGCGGATAAAGATTAGTAATAATAATAATAGAGTTAGAGTACTTATTAATTAATAGCAATAAGAAAGAAAATAAGGCTAACTAGAAGCACTTATACCTTAGTAATATAATAGAAGTAGAGACTAAACCCACTACAGAACACGGATTAGTAACGGGTATTATAATACTATTAAATACGGCATCTATTACTTTATAAGACGGAAGGAGCAATATCTAGAGATAATTAAGTAAGCAGACAACTGCTAGTGCTAGCTTACTACTTATAAAAGGCAAAAGGCCATAGGTTTAAGATTCTTATAAAAAGATAAGGAAAGCTCTAGACTTATAGAACGCAATAAGGACAGCTTAAGAACCCACAATAAATAAAAACTAATAGGAAAGAGCAGTAACTTAGTTTAGTAATAAACAAATAAGTATAGGACGCAAGTTTAAGAACCACAAGTTCGGAGAATAAATAAGAACATTATTAGGAAGCCAAGATTTTAAGAAACAAATAAGGACCATAGCAATTCTAGGTAAATATAGTGTTTAGCCTAAAGATTAAAAAGTTGATACTAAGATTAGGAAGCAAGATGACTTTAAAGATCCAGCTGCAAGACATAGAAAATAGAAAACTATAGATAAGTTTAAACAAAGAGTTATTATATAGCAAGAGCAAAAGCTAGACAAGAGGTTAGCTATACCAGGTTATATAAGAGACAGAGCACCCGTATAAAGAGTTACTAATAGGCCTAGTATAGGGACACCTAGAGCAAAGTAGTTAGATAAACTAGAACAAGAAGAGGATCTAAACATTCCAGTTAGATTTAAAGAAAGACATACTAAAGAATATCACAACGCAGCGATAACAAGGTACTTTCTTATAGATAGACTATACACACTAAACCAGTTATACGGAAAGTGGTATAGGCAACGACACAATAATAAATAGGAAGACTTTTATATATAGCTAGATAAAAAAGTTATCTAAGACTAACCTATTACAGAGAAACGTATAAATTATATTAAAGGAGCACTAATTATAATATTAAGGAACCTAGAAGAAAGATCCAGGGACTAGAGAGGAGAATGGCAAATCTTAGTACCTATAGCGGAAATACTAGTAGTTAGGTTAACTAGGTATAGGTTTAAACTTAAGGATAAAAATAAGCTAAGAGTTAACCCAAGTCACCTAGCGCATTATATACTATCGTGGATAGCTTATATAGATGACGTGTATAATATATATAGGGCACTAAAAGATAAGAACTAAAAGTCCCTAGTAAGGATATATTATGCACTAGAAGAAAAGCGGTTTAGAGACACTAAGTATATATATAGATGGCACCTAGTTAAAGTACAGAGTTAAGGGGACCTAATACTTTAACCCAAAAGATTCCTTACGGAAGAATGCCTAGATAGATAATAGTAGTAGGACTACCCAGAGAACACTTATCTATAGTATATAGAGGAAAAGAAACAAACTAAGTATTAGCTAAAAGTGGACTAAGTATAAGTAGGATCTAGCAGCCAATAGTTAGGAAAAGGGGAGGCCTATAGGACCAGAGGGAACTAGTAGTAAAGCCTTAGACCCTTAAAGGAGTCCAAGAATAATACCTAAACTTACAAGTTAAGTAGCAAGATCAGCAGTTTAAAGCGTTAATAGATAGTAAAGCAATAAAGAACCACATATCACTAATAGTAGTGGAAAGGATAGGGTTACTATACAGACAAAAGAAATACCTATATCCACTTATAATAATTTCAGGAGATTAGATAGCCTATAGAGGAGGCATTATTAATCTTAAAACAGGACCTATTTAGTTAACTATTAAAGGGAGACCAGTTAGAATGTCTTTTAATATCTTACCATTAGGAAAAGACAAGGCAATACTAGAAATGCCTTAGTTACAGGAATATACTCCAAAGATTAATTAGGTTATAGGTTAGGTTAATATTAAAGATACTTAATAATATAAGATGCAACAGCAAACTAAGTTAATATAGTACTAAGTTAGAGCAATATACAAAGAGACTAAGTAAGGCTTAAGTTATGTACTAAAGAGATACCACAAGTATAGCAAAAAGTTATAGTTACTAGAAAGTGAAAAGCTATTAGAATATACAGTATAGGACTATAAGATAGAGTTAGAAGAGGGAACTAGTCTAAGGTTCTTTCCAATATATAAGCTTACTAAAACTAAGTTAGTGGCACTTAAAGAGTTTATCCAAGAGAACTTATAAAAGGGATATATTAGACTATTATAGTTATTAATAGGATATCCAGTACTATTTATTCTAAAGAAAAACAGAAAACTTAGGATATATATAGACTACAGATAGTTAAACAGCATTACTAGAAAGGATAGGTATCCTTTACCCTTAATTAGCGAAATCTAAGATAGAATAGGTAACGCAAAGATTTTTATAAAAATAGATCTAAGATGGGCGTACCATTAGATTAGGATCAAAGAAGGCAACAAATAAAAAGCAGCTTTTAGGTCAAAGAAAGGGCTATATAAACCATTAGTTATACAGTTTAGGCTTATAAATATATTAGCAACATTCTAGAAGCAAATTAATAGTATATTAGGAGAACACCTTAATAAGTTTATTATAGCATATCTTAACAATATTATTATCTACTTAGAGAGTAAAAAAGAACATAAAGAACACGTTAAATAGGTCTTAGAGAGACTATAAGAAAAACAGATACTAGTAGCAATTAAGAAATGTAAGTTCTTTATAAAAAAGACCAATTTTATAGGATTTATTATTAAACTAGGAAGAATCAGCATGGACCTAAAGAAAGTCAAAGCTATAGTAAGTTGGCAAGAACTAGAGAATATTACGTAGTTAAAATCATTCCTAGGGTTTTGCAACTACTATAGAAGGTTTATAGCACAATAGTTAAAGAGTATTAAACCATTTACAAGGCTAACAAAGAAAGAGGAACCATATGTATAGGGAAATAAGTAAAAGAAACTATTTAAGGAACTTAAGGAGTTGTTTACCTAGGAACCAATCCTTAAAATCTACTAACTAAAGTTAGAAACAGTTGTTAAGACAAATATATTAAACTTCGCACTAGGAGCATATTTACTATAAAAGCATTAGGACGCATGGCACCTAGTAGCATATTATAGTTAAAAAATAACACCACTAGAACTAAACTATAACATCTATAATAAGGAGTTGTTAGGTATAGTTACAGCGTTAAGGGAATAGAGAGCGTTCTTATAAGGCATAGAGAAACTATTTGTAGTTAAAACGGACTATAAGAACCTTACAGAATTCCTAACGACGAAGGAACTCAACTAAAGACAGGTTAGATGGGCGGAAATGCTTATAGAATACTATTTTAAAATTTAGTATACCAAGGGTACAGATAATACACGAGCAGATACTTTAAGTAGGAAAGCTAAACTATAAAATAATAAAAAGCCGTCAGGGGCTTTATTATGAAAGGATTATAATAAACTAATTAGGTATAATCACCCCAAGATAACAGTAATAAGAGAAAGCCAGATCCACAAATTACTAAAGAGTAATTAGACACAGAAGATCTAAGAAGCATAGGTAGAGGATTTGGATACGGAACAGTATAAGAACAGAGAAGTAACCTATATTTTAAGGTCTATTATAAAAGAGTTTATTAAGTTATTCTACAAGGGACTAACTTAAGGACACAACGGAGCTATAGGCTTAGTATTAAGACTTTAAAAAGAGTATATTATTTAAGAAATCTAGGGACTAGTAAAACAAGTTATAAGAGAATATTTAAATTGCTAAAGAAATAAACCAACAAGGTATAAGCTATATAAAGGGCTATAACCTATTAAAGTACCAAAGAGACCATAGGAAGTTATATTATTGGACTTTATTATAAAGTTACCAAAGTTAAGAGATCCTATTATAGGACAAGATTATAATGCGATCTTAGTAATAGTGGAGAAGCTAATAAAGTGGGGATACTTTATAGCATGCATAGAGGAGATATTAGCAGAAAATGTCGCTAGAATCTATATTAAGGAAGTATTTACAAGACACGGAGCACTAAGCAAGATTATATCAAACAGAGATCCGAGATTCATAGCAACATTCTAGGAGGTATTCTTAGTAAAATAAGAAGTTCGCGCAGTAACCTCTACAGCGTATTATCTGCAGACGGACGGATAAATAGAAAGATTAAACTAGACACTAGAACAGTATCTAAGGCACTATATTAATTATGCATAAAATAATTGGGTATTATTATTACCAGTTATATAGTTTATATATAATATAACACCATAAGAAGGAATAGGAATATTACCATTTAAGGCGAATTACGGATACAAGCTAAGATTATTATTATTGCCATATTAAGTAAAGAAGATAAGTAGCACAGCTAAAGAAAGAATAGAGACTTTAATAAATCTTTATACAGACCTTAAGGAAACAGCTAAACTAGTATAAGAGTGAATAAAAAAGTACTATAATGCTAAGAGATCTAAGGGACTAGATCTTAAGGAAGGAGATAAAGTATAGCTACTATACAAAAATTTTAAGAGTTAACAACTAAGTAAGAAGTTAGACTATGTTAGACTAAAACCTTTTAAAATCATATAAAGGATTTTATTAGTTACGTTTAAGTTAAACCTACTAGCCAAAATAAAAATTTACTCTATATAGCATGTCGCAATGCTAGAGCCAGCACACGGGAATATTAAGCCACCAGTTTATAAGGCAGATATATATAGAGAATAGGAAGAGAACAAATAGCAAGTTTTAAGGATTATTAGTTATAAGGACGTAGATGACGAAATATAGTATAAAGTAAAGTGGATAGGCTATAGTAAGACTACCTATGAACCACTAAGTAACCTAGAGAACGCTATAGGAAAGGTATAGGAGTATTAGAAGAAAGTAGGTTAGGGAGCATTAAAAAAGGATTGCTAAAAGATAAGTTACCTAAGGGGGACCTAAGAGAAGCAACTACCATATTATTTAAAGTTGTTTTCTTCTCTGGAAACTCTACTTATTTATTACCCAGCTTAGATAGACCCTATTAAACAAGTTTTCACTTCTTAGAATGAACCTTCTCGCGAATATGTTTAAGACGTTAAAGATAAGTGTGGGCTAGACGCTAAGCTTTAAGGATATATGCGGACTCTTCTAAGACACGTTAAACCTTAAGCAGCGTGGAGGCTAGCTTACTATTAAGTTTTATAGTAGTAGATTAAACATAAGACCCTATAACAAGTTACTTAGGGAACTTAAAGACTATGAAGAGTTATAGGACGCGCATACTTAGCGTTAAAGATAGAGCGAATATTATAGAATAATTAAACATTCGCTTTAGTGCACTCTAAGTATAAAGAGGGTTGTTAAGACGAAGGACTTGCTAGCGCAATACAAACCAACCCCTCTTTTGCATAATGGGAGTAAGGAATCGCTATTACTTTACCTAGTAATAGTATTGAAGAGACGGTATGTAGGCGACGCTTAACCTAAGATAAAGAAGAAGATGCTTTAGGCATAATAAGTAAGGATATTAACCAGATTAATTAAACGGACATTACACCTCTAGTGGATAACTTGGAGATGTTAGGAATCTTTAAGGATAAAGATAAAGAGAAGGGAGATGGTGTTATAGACAGCTTAAGTACAATATTATAACTACTTGGAGAGGAGCTGGTGGAAGCTAGTTAGTTAATATAGGCACAGTCTAGGATAGAACCGGTAGAATTATATAATAAGGAATAGTAACCGAGGTCACGTGGCGTTAAACGTATTAACTATATTAAACGGAAGGGACATTACATTTAATATAGACAACACGTACCTTATATACAAGAGAGGATTTCTTAGGCGTACGGTTGTATATTTAAAGGACCTTAGTCCCTACCGTAGATAGTTCTCTCCTTATAGTAAATCTTAGAATACAATTAGAGTTAATCTGTTAGGCAACCACTCTACCAGTTATTATTACGTTATTAACCTATTTATATCTACATACCCGGCCCAATAATAGGACCCACCGTAGTTCTTGCTATAAGGTTCCGTTACAAATAAGGGAGACGTAAGGCTTATAGAGGTAGAAAGCGATATAGTTATAAACTAAAGATAAGATAAGATTATAAAGGTTATATAGGAGAGTTACTACCAGGCAATTAGCAGGCCAATTAATTAAGAATCTACCATGGATTTGGTGGATTTACTATAGAAATTTATATAGTTTCCCTCTATATACTACTCCTTCATTGCCTATATAGTAAGGCGTTAAAGAGTAACTTAAATCTTACCCAAATCTTGCTCTCCTACGCGTCCTCCCTACTAGCTAAAATATTATTAATTAAGCTTTGCCAAAGCTCTATAGCTCCAGCCATTATAAGAAATAATTTAGTAGTAGATTTAGTCTTAAAAGCTTATAAAATAAATAGCTGCTCTATAGGATCTAGGTAACTAAACTCTTAAATAAAATCTATAAAGGCCCTCTCTTAAGAAGACTTCTAGGCAATTAACTCTCTAATAGCTCTTATCTCTTTAGTTACCTTCTCTACTATCTCCTCTAAAGTATCTACAACTTATTATTTTCCTTAGCGGCGCTTTATATTAGATTTAACCTCTCTAGCAGCCTACTTAATAGCGCGCTTCTATATAGCTATTAAAGAAGGTTAACTAGGCGTTAAGAAGGAAGATCTAAGTGTAGCTAAAGGCAAGCTTAACTAACTGCGTTTAATAGAGTTTTAAGCTAATTCTAACTTAGAGCCCTCCCCTATATTATTCTTATTCTCTTTCTTACCTTCCTTCTCTACTAAATCTAATGCCTATAAGGCGTCTGCTATAAGAAGCTTGGGGTCTATATAGCTCTTAATTACTTTATTAATTATCCTTATATAGTCGCCTATTGCTAAAACTCTGTTAAATAGTCGCTTAAGTAGTGTTACGGACAGCTTAAGTACGATATTACGACTACTGGGAGAAGAGTCGGAGGAAGCTAGTTGGTTGGTATAGGTATAGTCCAGAATGGAGCCGGTGGAACTATGTGACAAGGAATAGTAGCTAAGGTTATATAGTGTAATCTATATAATCTGTGTAATCTATATAATCTATACAAAGTATATAGAGCACACGTACTTTACAGAGCGAAGGGATTTCTTAGGCGTATAGTTGTGTATTTAAAGGACCACAGTCCCTACCTAGATAGTTCTATCTTTGTAGTAAATCTTAGAATATAATTAGAGTTAATCTATTAGGCAACTACTCCACCAGTTATTATTATATTATTAAATTGTTCTTACCTATATACCTAGCCTAATAACAGGACCCACCGTAGTTCCTACTATAAGGTTCCATTACACATTTACTACTAAGGTTATGGTATTAAATAAGGTTAAACAATATGCCACCTAAAGCACCAGTTATAATGCTATTAACGGCAGCAACAACCTCAGGCTTAGAAGATACTAGTATAGCAGATATAGATTCTTAGTTAATTACGCAAGGTTAGTTATAGGAAATGATTAATTACTTATAGGATAATAGTAGGATACTTAAAGAACGTATTAATAGAATTAGAGCAGCAAAGGTTAAGTTACCTTCAATTAAACGATTCTTAGGAGAGAAGTCAAAGCTTAAGGGATTTCTTACGCAGATATACTTTAAGGTAATATAAGAAGGAGCGAAGTTAGTAATATTATTGGATTAAGTAGCCTATATAGGGTTATTCCTGTCAGGAAGAGCACTTAAGTGGTTTAAACTATACCTTACCGAGATATAGGCTAATGGCATAATAACTACTAACCAAGACGTACGGTACATATTTGCTAGTTAGAACGGGTTTGTGGAATAACTAACGCAAATGTTTAGAGACCTAGAGGCCACAACCATAGCGGAACAAAAGCTTTAGAACTTAGTACAGCGCACTTTAGCAATTAAGTATACCACGCAGTTTTAAACGCTAGCTATATAGGTTAAGTGGAATAATAGGGCGCTTATGGCATAGTATAAATAAGGACTTAAGGCTAAAGTCTAGGACATAATTATCCTAATAGAAGATGCGGAAACTCTAAGGGAGTTAATAGATTAGTTAATAAAGATCAATAATAGAATCTACTAAAGGGAATAAGCTAAGAAAGGGCAAGATAGAGTTCCATAATTATATAAGGCGCAAAATACGCAACGACTAACATAGAGTTAAAAACTATAGAGTGGCGCAGAGCCAATAGACCTAAACGGTACTAAAGAAACCTAAAGATGGGAAAAGAAACTATAAAAACCTAGAGGTTAAGGATCTAGTAATTAAAGGACTAAGGAGCAAAGGCTAAACCAGGGATCTTAGCAGCAGAAGATATTTAGGCAGACTCTATAGCAAAGTTAGTAGTTTAGAAATAGAGCTTGCATAAATTACGGAAAACAAGGTTATTTCGCCAGAGACTATAGAGGTGGTTAGAGTAATTATATAGTAAAGGGAACTAGACCAGTAAGAGACACGTATATATAGAGGGATAACGGTACACTGCAAGGAATAAAAGAATGTTTAATTAATAGTTTTGCGTTTTGTTACAATAACGCATACTAAATTTATAAGGACGCTAAGTACGGCGTAAGCTATTGGCTATAGGAGCCATTATTATCTAAGTTTAGAGGAACCAATGAACTAGCTTATAGATCGGATATTAAAGACAATGAGTTTAATATAGGCGAAGCATTTACTAATAATAAGGCAACAAAGGCAGCTTACTAGGAGCATGCAGACCTTAAAGAAGTTAAAATAGAAGTAGAGACTAAGACTATTATAGAACGAGGTTTAGTAACGGAGATTATAACACCATTAGATATACAATTTCTATTGCTTTATAAGACGATAGGAGCAACGTTTAGAAGAAACTAGGCAAGTAGGCAACTACTAGTGCTAGCTTATTACTTAATAAAGGCAAAAGGCCACAGGCTCAAGACTCTTAAGACGAGATATAAGACGCTCAAGATTCTCAAAATAAGATAAGACACGTAAAGGCACCCATAATAGACGAAACCAGATGGGACAGAGCTAAGACTTAGTTTATAGACAAACAAATAAGTATAGGACGCAAGTTTAAGAACTACAAGTTTGGGGAACAAATAAGAACGTCAGCAATCCTAGGTAAACACAGTATTTAGCCTAAAGATTAAAAAATCAATACTAGGATTAAAAAGTAAGATAACTATAAGGATCTAGCTGCAAGACGCAGAAAATAAAAAACTATAGATAAGTTTAGGACAATAATTATTGTATAGTAAGAGCAGAAACTAGACCAGAGATCTAGTATATCAAACTATAAAAGGGACAGAGCACCTATATAAAGAATCACTAATAGGCCAAGTGTAGGGATACTTAGAGCAAAGTAGTTAGATAAACTGGAACAAGAAGAGGATCTAAATATACTAAAGGATGTTATAATATAGCAATAACAAGGTACTTTCTTATAGATAGACCATATACACTAAACCAGTTGTATGGGAAGTGGTATAGGCAACGACACAATAATAAGTGGGAAGATTTTTATATATAGCTGGACAAAAAGGTAGTCTAAGACCAACCTATTACAGAAAAACGTATAAACCACATTAAAGAAGCGTTAATTATAACATTAAGGAACCTAAAAGAGGGATTTAGAGACTAGAGAAGTAAATAATAAATCTTAGTACCTGTAACAGAGATACTAGTGGTTAGGTCAGCTAGGTATAGGTTTAAACTTAAGGATAAAGACAAACTAAGAGTTAACCTAAGTCACTTAGCGCATTATACACTATTATAGATAGCTTGTATGGATAATATATATAATATATATAGAACACTAAAAAAATAAGAACTGGGAATACCTAATAAGGATATATTAGGCACCAGAAGAAAAGCGGTTTAGAAACACTAAATATATATATAAATAGCACCTAGTAGAAGTATAAGGTCAAGGGGACTTAACACTTTAACTAGGAAGATTCCTTACGGAAGAATGCCTAGACGGATAATAGTGGTGGAAGTGCCTAGAGAACACTTATTTATAGTATATAGAGGAAAAGAAACAAACTAAGTATTAGCCTAAGTTGGACTAAGTATAAACAGGATCTAGTAGCCAATAGTTAAGAAAAGGGGAGGCGCACAGAACTAGAGGGAACCAGTATTAAAGCCTTAGACCCTTAAGGGAGTTTAAAGACAACACCTAAACTTATAAGTTAAATGGCAAGATTAGCAGTTCGAAGCATTAATAGATAGTGGAGCTATAAGGAACCATATATTACCAAAGGCAGTAGAAAGGATAGGGTTACTATATAGATAAAAGAAACACCTATATCCACTTATAACAATTTCAGGAGATTAGATAGCCTATAAAGGAGGCATTATTAATCTTAAAATAGGACCTATTTAGTTAACTATTAAAGGAAGACCAGTAAGAATGTCTTTTAATATTCTACCGTTAGGATAGGATAAGGCAATACTAGAAATGCCTTGGTTACAGAAGTATAATTTAAAGATTAATTAGGTTATAGGTTAGGTTAATATTAAGGATACTTAACGACGTAGAATGCGATAGCAAGCTAAGTTAGTATAGTACCAAGTCGGAGCAATATACGAAGAGACTGAGCAAGGCTTAAGTTATGTACTAAAGAGATACCATAAGTATGGTAAAAAGTTATAGTTACTAGAAAGTGAAAAGCTGTTAGAGTATATAGTATAGGACCATAAAATAGAATTAGAAAAAGGAATAAGTCTAAGGTTCTTTCTAATCTACAAGCTTACTAAAGGAGAGTTAGTAACGCTTAAGGAGTTTGTCTAGAAGAACTTATAAAAGAAATATATTAGACCGTTATAGTTGTCAGTAGGATATCCAGTACTGTTTATCCTAAAAAAAAAATGGAAAACTTAGGATATATATAGACTACAGACAGTTAAACAGCATTACTAGAAAGAATAGGTATCCTTTACCCTTAATTAGCGAAATCCAAGACAGAATAGGCAATGCGTAAATCTTCACAAAGATAGATCTGAGATGGGCGTACCATTAGATCAGAATTAAGGAAGGCAACAAATAGAAGGCAGCTTTTAGGTCAAAGGAAGGACTATATAAGCTATTAGTTATATAATTCAGGCTTATAAACGCACTAGTAACGTTCTAGAAGCAAATTAATAGTGTATTAGGAGAACCCCTTAATAAATTTATTATAGTATATCTTAACGATATTATTATCTACTTAATAAGTAAGGGAGAATATAGAGAATATATTAAATAGGTCTTAAAGAGACTATAAGAAGAACAGATGCTAGTAGCGATTAAAAAGTGCGAGTTCTTTATAAGGAAGACCAATTTTGTAGGATTTATTATTAAACTAGGAAAAATTAGTATGGACCTAAAGAAAGTCAAAGCTATAGTGAGTTGGCAAGAACTAGAGAATATTACGCAGTTAAGGTCATTTCTAGGGTTTTGCAATTACTATAGGAGGTTTATAGCATAGTAGTTAAAAAGCATTAAACTATTTATAAGACTAATAAAGAAAGAGGAACCGTAGGTTTAGGGTAGTAAGTAGAAGAAGCTGTTCTAGAAACTTAAAGAGTTGTTTACCTAAGAACCAATCCTTAAGATCTATTAACTAAAGCTAGACACGGTTGTTAAAACGGATATATTAAACTTCGCACTAGAAGCATATTTACTATAGAAGTACTAGGACACATAGCATCTAGTAGCGTACTATAGTTGGAAGATAACACTACTAGAGTTAAACTACGATATTTACAATAAGAAGTTGCTAGGTATAGTTATAGTACTTAAAAAATAGAGAGTATTCTTATAAGGCATAGAGAAACCGTTTATGGTTAAGATAGACTATAAGAACCTTATAGAGTTCCTAACGATAAAGGAACTCAACTAAGGACAGGTTAGATGGGCAGAAATACTTATAGAATACCATTTTAAAATTCAGTATACCAAGGGTACAGATAATGCACGAGTAGACGCTCTAAGTAGAAAGGCTAAACTATAGAATAAGGAAAAGCCGTTAGGAGCTTTATTGCGAAAGGATTAAGACGGATTAATTAGGTATAATTATCTAAAGATTATAGTAACTAAAGAAAGTCAGATCCACAAATTACTAGATAGTAATTGGACGCAGAAGATCTAAGAAGCATAGGCAGAGGATCCAGACTTAGAGCAATATAAAAACAGAGAAGTAATATATGTGCCTAAGTCTGTTGCAGAGGAGTTTATTAAGGAATTCTACAAGGGAATAATATAAGGACATAACGGGTCTATAGGACTAGTGTTAAGACTTTAAAAGGAGTATATTATTTAAGGAATCTGGGGACTAGCAAGATAAGTTATAAAAGAATATCTAGATTACTAGAGGAATAAACCAATAAGGTATAAGCCGTATGGAGGGCTATAACCTATCGAAATACCGGAAAGACTATAGGAGGTTATATTATGGGACTTTATTGTTAAGTTACTAAAGTCAAAGGATCCTATTATAGGACAAGATTATAACGCGATTTTAGTAATAGTGGATAAGCTAATAAAGTAGGGATACTTTATAGTATGTATAGAAGAAATATTAGTAAAAGATATCACTAGAATCTATATAAAGAAAGTATTTACAAGATATAGAGCACTAGATAAGATTATATTGGATAGAGATCTAAGATTTATAGCAGTATTTTAGAAAGTGTTTCTAGCAAAATAAGGGATTTGCGCAGTAACGTCCATAGTATATCATCCATAGATAGATAGATAGACGGAAAGACTAAACTAGACACTAGAATAGTATCTAAGACACTATATTAACCACGCATAGAATAATTGGGTATTGTTGTTACCAGTTATATAGTTTGCATATAACGCAACACCATAAGAAGGAATGGGGATATTACTATTTAAGGCGAATTACGGGTATAAACCAAGAACGTTATTATCGCTATATTAAGCAAAGAAGATAAGTAGCACAGCTAAACAAAGAATGGAGACGTTAATGAATTTTTATATAAGTCTTAAAGAAATAGCTAAACTAATACAAAAGCGAATAAAAAGGTACTATAATACTAAGAGATCTAAGGGACCAGATCTTAAGGAGGGAGATAAAGTGTAGCTACTATATAAAAATTTCAAGAGTTAACGACCAAGCAAGAAGTTAGACTACGTTAAACTAGGACCTTTTGAAATTATATAAAGGATTTTATTGGTTACGTATAAGTTAAACCTACTAACTAAAATGAGAATTTACCCTATACAATATATCGCAATGCTAGAGCCAGTATATGGAAACGTTAAACCACTAGTGTATAAGGCAGACACATATAGAGGACAAGAGGAGGATAAATAGCAAGTTTTAAAGATTATCAGTTACAAGGATGTAGATAATAAAATATAGTATAAAGTAAAGTAGATAGGCTATAGTAAGACTACCTAGGAACCACTAAGCAACTTAAAGAACGCTATAGGAAAGGTAAAGAAGTATTAGAAAAAAGTAGGTTAGGGAGTATTAAAAAAGGATCGCCAAAGGACGAGTTACCTAAGGGGGACCTATAAGGAGTAACTATTATATTACTTAAAGTTGTTTCCTTCTCTAGAAACTCTACCCTCTTATTACCTAGCTTAGATAGACCCTGTTAAATAAGTTTTCACTCCTTAAAACAAACCTTCTTATAAACCTTCTTAAGACGAAGAAGACGCGCTAAGGCAGATAGGTACGCCTTATAAGCGGTATAAGTACGCTAAAGCTCCGCAAGGGAGGTAGAGAGCTTATTATTAAGTTTTACAGCAGTAGATTAAACATAAGACCCTATAATAAGTTACTTAGGGAACTTAAAGACTGTTAAGAGTTATAGGACGCGTATATTTAGCGTTAGAAACCAAACAAACGTCGTAGGAAGAACGGATATTTGCTTTAGTACACTTTAAGCAAGAGGATGGTTGTTAGGCGGCAGGACTCGCCAGCATAACATAAACTAACCCCTCTTTCGCACAACAAGAATATAGAGATAGCATTATCTTACCTAGTAATAGTATAGAGGAAACCGTACGCGTATAATAAAGGGTTAAAGAAAAAGGAGATGCTTTAGGTATAATAAATAAAAGTATTAACTAAATTAATTAAACGGACATTACACCTCTAGTAGACAACTTGGAGATGCTAGAAATCTTTAAGGACAAAGATAAAGAGGAGGGAGATAGTATTACAGACAGCTTAAGTACAATATTATAACTACTGGGAGAAGAGTCGGAGGAAGCTAGTTAGTTAGTACAGGTATAGTCTAGAATGGAGCCAGTGGAACTATATAACAAGAAATAGTAGCTAAGGTTACGTAGTATAATCTATATAATCTATGTAATCTATATAATCTATATAGAGCGTATAGAGCACACGTACTTTACAGAGCGAAGGGATTTCTTAGGTATATAGTTGTGTATTTAAAGGACCATAGTCCCTACCTAGATAGTTCTCTCTTTGTAGTAAATTTTATAATATAATTAGAGTTAATCTGTTAGGCAACTACTCTACTAGTTGTTATTACGTTATTAAATTGTTCTTACCTATATACCTAGCCTAATAATAGGACCCACTGTAGTTCCTACTACAAGGTTCCGTTACAAGTAGATCTAGGAAGGTAGGTGGTGCATTACAATACTTTAAGGCATTAGGATTAGCTTTAAAGTAGGTCTCTATAACTTCCTTATCTATAATAGGTACGCCCTTAACTTTATTCTATCCCTAACTAAAGAGGCTATAGAGCTCCTTCTACACCTTCCACTCCTTTTTATAGCTATTATGCTTGCTTTTAAGTTGCTTTAAGGTAACTAGCTACTAAGTAATAGCTAGTATATAATTAAAAGCAATCTTCTAGCTGTTAGATTTATAAGAGCTATCTATACAATATCCTTTCTTAATAGCCTTAATAAGGCCTCTTAATATTGTGGTGGTGTGATTTGGCCCCCTGGATTCAACATCTAGATTAGGCGTAGCTTCGGGAGAGCCTAGGCCTTCCACATATTTTATATAGATCGGTCTAGAGCCCTCAGAGTCTTCAACAACTCAGACAAGGCCGACAGACAGATAGTTTCTTTCTTAGAATACACTCCTTTCTTCTCTCTCTACAGACTGCGTGCTTATTGACGGCTTCTCACTAAAGGCACCGTGACTTCCTATCTATGAGAGCCCGTACCCTCCCACAATATTGCCTCGTCTATCTTGCTTATCTATCTTATACGGGCCTTCCTATACCCTATAGGCCTCGCGGACATTATAGGCGTCGCTGTAACTCTACTACAGCTTATATAGGAGGTTAATAGGGGTGTAGAAAACGTTAATTAAGAGGGCGTTGGTTAAGGAGGAGGCTCCATAGCTATACTAAAGTAGGGAGTTGTAATAGAGGCTTAGCGGCAGAGGGGGTTACTTAAATTACTTACTAAAGTTAATTACGCATTATATAAAGCTAAATCTAAAGCCAAATCTAAAGCCGAATCTAGAGCCCTATTAAATAATTGACTTAATTATAGATTTAACTAAGCCGCGGTAGTAGCCGCCACTAATTATAAAACGGGTAATACTAAAAGGCGTATAGATTAAATAGATTCTAATCTAAACTAAACTTATAACCAAACGCAGCCCAAGTCAATTATTTAGTAGGGCTCCAGATTCGGCTTTAGATTCGGCTTTAGATTCGGCTTCATACAATACATAATTGACTTTAGTAAGCAATTTAAGTAACCCCCTCTGCCGCTAAGCCTCTATTACAACTCCCTACTTTAATATAGCTATAAAGCCTCCTTCTTAACCAACGCCCTCTTAATTGACGTTTTCTACACCCCCATTAACCTCCTATACAAGCTATAGTAGAGTTATAGTAACGCCCACAACGCCTATAAGGCCTATAGGGCACAGAAAGGTCTATATAAAATAGACAAGTAAAATAAAAGAGGCAATATTAAGAGGCCTTATTAAGGCTGTTAAGAAAGGATATTATATAGATAGCTCTTATAAATCTAACAGTTAGAAGATTGCTCTTAATTATTATTATTCATTGCTTAACGTCCGATTCGGATCCCTGTTAGGCCCACGCGGACTACTCCTTATATACATATAGGGAGAAAACTCTATTTAAGAAAACCCCGTAATCCATCTCCCCGCCTTTTAGGGCTCGCTTACAAGTCGCCTACAAGTCACTAGTGGTGCTCTACTACCTTACTTTTTAACCTCCTTGGGAACTACTGCTGCCGTAACAAACCTACAGACGCGCTAGTATTACACACTGTACTCTACTCCTATAGAGTTATTAGGGGGCGCCTATTACTCACCCCTTTGCCTTCTATTGCTATTTCCTTTACAACCCAGAACTGGTCTAGCATATTTTAGCCAATAAGCCACCGGGTAGCCGCCTTAAGGCCTTTCTATATTAAAAGTAGTGTATTATAGTTTTCTGTACTAGCTGCTAAGAGCATTACTTCTTAGCCGGTGTATAAGGGGCATAATAGTATTACGTGTTTTGGTGTCTATCTTGGCCAGCCACATTCGCACCTTAGGCTACCTATTAGGATACCTACCCAGTGAAGCCAATCTTTTAGTCCTATTATTCCTGTCCTTAAGAGTGTTGCTATTGTATTTTCTGCCTTTATTAGGCCCTCTTGGAGCCCTTAGGTATTTACCCCCTATAGTATTACCTATACTACGGCTTAGGTTCCCTTGCTTAAGTCTACCTCTATACCTTTAACTCCCATTTATCTCTCCAGCGTCGGTCCAACCAGTATTATATTATAGTAGATGGTTTTTTAGTACTCTTTTATACTCTACTTTAGCTTCTTTCTCTCCCTTACTATTATCTTTGCTGGCCTCTTACGCGTCTCCTTTCCTTCTCTATATAGGCCTAGGCCCTAGCGCCGCACTATTCTTCTTCTACTTTCTCTACCTGTTTTCCTAATATATCTTCCCTACTTTAGGGTTGTTGGTTCCTTCTCCTATAGGGCACCCTAGGGTCCCTCC
>Ga0307507_10001536_pt1 | contig 51444 bp, 25 predicted proteins | sample 7_EM_MG_FD_207223 | JGI IMG/M metagenome (GOLD analysis project Ga0307507, IMG submission 207223) | Populus trichocarpa ectomycorrhiza microbial communities from riparian zone in the Pacific Northwest, United States - 7_EM | ecosystem: Host-associated > Plants > Roots > Unclassified | place... | reverse complement strand
CCCCACATGAACCCAAATTAGGTCCTTACTGCCCCAACTTAGCTACCTACCATTAACTTAGTCATTAAGTCAGTTATTAAGTTAGTTGTTGACTTGGTCACCTACTTCTTGTTTCTATTACCACCCCCTACCCTCCTTCTCTTTCCTTTTATATACCTTTCCTTATATATATATAGAGGTTTTAAAACCACGTTTTAATAAATAAAGTCCTTATTTATTTTCTATAATTGGTGCACAGATATCTAGTCGACAATATTATACCATAATAAGCTTTTGCCACCACTATATAGCTAGAAGGAGCTTTAAGCTTACCTATATAAAGATGGCTTTATAAAAGCCGCCAATAAGGAATATAACGATCTTAAGTAGTAAGGGATATTTGAGTCCGTTAAACGGACAGCGTCGCTGAGAAATAGGTAATGAGACATTCAATGAGAAATTTAGTCATAAGTTAAGAGACAACTAAGACAAAGTACGTAAATACGATCTGGGTCGACAGACAGTAGTACGATGGTGGTAAGGAACTCCGATTCAGGTCGACGCGTCGAATTGCTTCAGATATGTGTCGTAACTCTATCGTGTCTCTTTTTAGCAAATGAATTCTATGATAAGTGAGAAATCCTTCTCCCAGCACCTTCTAGAAACTTAGTGACAAGATGTCTCCCTCCAGCGACTGACCCTGTATATATCTATGAACTACGTGACTTTGTACCGTAGGTAGCCGGCCTCTCGAAGAACACGAGCAATATGAAAAATCTCACGTATGGCATCTACGTCGGCTAGGTCAAACAACTTGATATTGTTATAATGAGCGTAATGGCCGATATGATATTCCCTTACCTAAGCTAAAAGATTCGGCTTATGAGGAACTATATTCCGGCTTCCAGAATGGAAGCGGAACTCTGTATGCATTTGATTCTCTAGTTCTCGGGACTAATTTGCTTCACTCACCTAAAGCCGTAGTCGGCATTTATGTTGGAGATGAGTTTGTCAAGTATTTTTTTGCCTAAAACATCGCTAAAATATCTCTGCGAAGCTGGCGGCAAACATAGGCGAGCCCTGGCCGTTGAGGGATCGATACTTGGCGGGACCATTCGAGGCTGCTGCTTAATAAGAACATAATTGCAGATCGCATTGCGACATTCTCTAGCCTCTAGGCGAGGTAATCAGTGACGATTGTTTAGCCCCTATGGTGCACGAGTCAGAATTAGCAAAGTAAAATAAATCGGTTCATCGACTAAATGCTGGGATACCAGGGCCTACCTTTACTTCAGCCCTCGTTCTCCTAGGAGACCGCCTGAGAATTCTCGTTAATCTTCTGTTCAGTAAACTCGGAAATATTGCTCTTCGGTCCGCTATTATGAACAGCTCATGATTAAATGCTGATGTTGACTTGACAGTAAAAGCTCTTGTTCGGTGAGGAATATAAGAAAGAGTATGCTATCTCCTAGTTGAGTCGCCAACCTTCAAGTCGTGTAGTGGCTTGCTGGCTGTAGTGACGGTCAAAGTCGGCCCTGACGCGATATATTGGCTCTTGCTGACAATTTCTGCTTAGACCTAACGTCTCCGAAGTAAACTATTATTAGTGCATTGGTTTTGATGCCAGGATATAGCTTAGACTTACTCGCCGGACGTGAAATCTCCAAATTAGTCAAAGCCACTCTATGATGTTCCGGGCGCCGCCTCCTGAAGCAGCGTTTTGGAAGCGCGGAATCAATTCTTTACAGATTCCTTATGTCATTTCACCAAGCCAACCCTATTCACCATTAGACTTGAAGCGCGCGATACCAAGTGATCACAAGCTGTATCCCATCGCATGTCTCCACCACATCCATATACCGAATTCTTCCATTTTGGCCCCAAATTCCTTTACCGTAGCAACTTCATGAAAACTACGGCTATCCGGACGCCTTGCAACTTCCCCGATTCTAACTTCCAATTCACTTAGACGGGCGGCTAGCTGATAGTCCTTGTAACGGAGTTTCTTGAGTATATTTTAGTAGAGGCTACAGGCCCTAAAGCGGTCGATCAGCTAACCTGCACGGTAGTCACCCAATCTCTCACACCACCCTCACTCCCCTCACAATACATTATACCTGGAGACCCGCCACTTCTAAGCAAGGCATAGCAGGCATACTTTTCGGCAGCTTTCTTCAAGCTGGCAACTTTCTTACGCGACGTGATATGGTGAGTGCGAATAAGCGCGTTGTAAATTGGCACTGCTGGTCTAGACATTACCCATTCGATCTTTAGCAAAGAGATGATAAGGATCAACGCAAGGAAAATATTAGATGGTGAAGATAATGAAAATTGAAATGAGGTTGCCAAGAGAGAGATAGGCCATGATGTGGGCTAGGGGCTGTGCAAATCCGGAATTTCCCCGCTCGCAAGGCTTAAAACTAACGCTAAACCTCAAACATCGTACCATTGGTAGGATCTAGAGACAGATGGTATGTAAGAAAACCTCATATCAGTTAACCACATAGAGTAATCTTCTAGAGCTATACTTAAATGATAAACCTTCAATTTTTAGGACGATTTTTATTGAATCAGGCATGTTCGACTCTCCACACCGTCTCCACGCCGTTCTCACTGACATAATTCAGAAACTAAGGCAAGTATTTGTAATAATATTATTGCTCAAAAACTTGGATAGACAGTTGAGGATAGATCTAAGCAATCCTGGGATGTTATACTGAATGCCATCCCGGTCAGATGACTGTCAAAAATTGCACTCCGTCGGCATCATAAATGAGGCCTGGTTCCGAGACTTATCATTATTCAAAACGAAGGAAGAAACAAACCTAGCCATTCCAGTGAAGTACGTTTGAAGCGGAGAAAACTGTAGTTGTCTTGAATTCATATGTGAAATACTGTACTTTAAGTTAGTTATTTCGGAACCAAGGGCCGATTGTCGGAACCGGCAGCAAAAGAAACCCGCAATCTTAATTAACTTGCCGGAATTTGACGAGTGGGAACATTTGTATTATGTTTCTGATCCTGTGCAAAATCCCCTTAAAGAAGAGTTTTGGTGTCATGTGCGTATTTTCACACCGATAAACGTGTAGAACAGTTGTACCCCTAGTTAAACCAATGAATGAGCACTCCCCCAAAGTATCCCGGGTCCGATCTCATCGATGACTTATGTCCTAGACGAATTATTGCGGCAGGAGCAATCAACGCATATTCAGGATAATAATATAAATTTTAATGTACAGAAAAATTTTGTCGATCACCAATCAATCGTTGACAATCAATCTAGCGTCTAAAACGTGATGCGCCGAACTGGGTAAGGATTGCAGGATGACGGCAGCTGAAACACCAAGCCACATACTTAAACTAGGATATCGCACATACGCAGGATACATTGCTGATTTAATTCCAGATCATAACTCTTGCATGTAAGTAGGAAAAAGGGGGGTAGCTTGCTACCCTGCCGCACCGGAAACCTGTCATGGATAATGCGGTGAAAAGCTTAAGGTTTGCTGTACTAGAGCCGAAGTCGGTAAGCGCTTCCCCAGACTTACAAGTGCTTGGCTTTGAGCACCGAGTTTCCATCAGCTTCTCTACTTCACTACTTCACCACCCAACGAACTACGGGCACGACCCTTTGTGCAAATCGATGTACCAAAACGACCTCTACATCTTCAGATCCCGACACAGCATTCCTGACCGGACAAACTATGGATCAAGCCGCTCACGGAGCTGCTGCCTTGAAAGCGAGCAACTTTGAAGAAGCTATCAGACTGTACACATCTGCCATAGCCTCCAACCCTAACGCCGTAGATTATTATATCAAGCGCTCGACTGCTCACCAGCGATCGTCTCCACCAGATTACAAAGCTGCTCTTTCCGATGCCGAGATTGCTGTTGTTCTTGCCTTTAAGCGCGCCAAACGAGAGCTTATTAAGGACTCACAACTGAGAAGAGCAATCGCTCTGTTCTTCCTGGAGAGATACGCTGACGCAGAATATGTTTTCAGTGTTGTGAAGAAGCTCGACGATAAAGAAAAGACCCTCACGATATGGAATAAGAAAGTTGCGGACAAAATGGCGGTTCTTGGTGAAGACGACGAGCGGCGGAAGGTGAGCGTGAAAGAGATTCCCGATGTGGAAGTACCAAGCGCTGGGGCCCTCAAAAATACTGCGAATATGAACCAAGGATCCTCGAGCACTTCAAATACATCAACTTCAGCGCCGAAACCTGCAGTACCAACACCAGCGAACAAGATCAAGCATGACTGGTATCAAAATTCGGAGAATGTTTATTTCACACTGTTGGCAAAGGGAATGCCTAAGGATAAAGCAATCATTGAGATTGACAAGCATTCAGTAAGTCATCACCCTATGAATTGCTCTAAAGTTTAATGGAACTAATCAATCCCAGCTATCTATATCCTTCCCTATAGAAGAGACTTCCACCTACGACTACTCCCTTGATCCTTTCTTTGCGCCTATAGTTCCTGAGAAATCCACGTCAACCATAACTGCTTCAAAAATCGAGGTCACATTGAAGAAGGCAACACCAGACGTGAAATGGCATTCTCTGGAAGGCACCAAAGATGCAAGTGCTGGCTCTGGCTCTGGCTCTGGCCCCGAAGAGAAGCCCGAAGTTCCGAATTTCATTCTGAACCCGAAGGTGCAAGATAATCCTCCTTCCTATCCCACTTCCTCTAAGAGCGGGCCTAAAGACTGGGACAAAGTAGCCAACGAACTTACCGCTAAGAAGCCCAAGAAAGATGGTGATGATGACGATGACGATCTCGATGCGGGAGATGGTGGAGACGAAACTACCCGCTTCTTTAAACAGCTCTACCAGGGTGCCGATCCGGACCAGAGGCGTGCAATGATGAAGAGCTTCTCAGAAAGCGGTGGTACGGTTTTGAGTACAGACTGGTCTAATGTAGGAAGCAAGAAAATCGTGCCTGAGCCGCCAGAAGGAATGGAGGCTAAACCCTACTAAACGTTTCTGTGGCAAAACATTCATGGATCGAAAGTTCGCGTGATGCATTGCGTCGGTGTCCTGGGTTATTCAATGCGATGTGTGGGCGAGTGCTTACTGTGACTTGACGATGCTGTCTAAGGCTACGTTTACCCACGATTCATGATATATCCTGGCGTTTATTGTCGTGTGAGAGCGCCCATTAGTGGGATGGCGGTTCTGCTTTGTCGTAGGGCTCGCAGGGCCATAATTCTAGCCCTAGAAGAATATAAGTCAGCTTACAACATTGCTCTTCGCACTGCTTCATGTCTTGATTTGTTACAAATCCAGGACGAACTAACGTGTTTTACCACTCACCGGGCCACCCCGCTCACTGGGCCACCCCACTAAAATCGCGACGCGTCTTCGACAAAATCATCAATGGCATCAACACAGAACCTCCAGAAGCTTCGGCAGGAAGGTAAACTAGCTATTTTAAAGCAGTCTATTCAGAATAACCAGGTTTTAAGCTTTCGTAAGGCAGCAAAGCTATACAGCGTCCCTTGAACAAGCCTTAAACGTTACGTCGACGGATTAGTACCAATCGCGCAATCCAATGCTAAAAAATGAAAGCTACAGCTAACAGAGGAGCAGGCGCTCGTGTAGTGGATCCTAAACCTTAACCAACGTGGACTTCTTCCCTAGATTATTGATGTACGAAAAATGGCAGACACTTTACTCACAGCGCGCGGCCAAAATCCTCCCCCCCCCCACCACTCGGCAAGAACTGGGTAGGACGCTTTATAAATACCTAGCCAGAGCTACAGATAAAGTAGAATTGAAAGTTCTACTTATAGCGCGCGAAATGCGAGGATCTAGACACAATTAGTGCGTGGTTTAAGCGCGTTAAGGAGACGTGTTAGGCATACGGCATTCTTAATAAAGATACCTATAACTTTAATAAGACTGGATTTATAATGGGTGTAGCTGCGGCGTTAAAAGTAGTTATAAGCTCTAATATAGTGGGCCAAGCAGTTCTTGTATAGCTAGGTAATCGCGAATGGGTAATAGTTATTAAGGGAATTAACGTTGCTGACTAGGCAATTCCGCCCTTTATTATAAAGATAATCGTTAGGGTAAAAACTAACGAAAATTTTGACCGAGTTTACGCTTACTAAGCCTTTTATTTAGAGCTTCAATATAAAGCCTCAATTTAGAAGCTTTTAATCCAGAAACTATTAGCTTAGAGGCTTTTAGCTTAGGGGCGTTTAATAGAGCTTTTGTAGCTAGTAATTAAAATTATATTGGTCACAAATCTAGTATATATTTGGACTGCAGAGCTTTAATGCAGAGCCCTCTATATAGGATATAATAGAGCAGTTAATTATAATTCCGATTTAAAGCTTTATATACTAAATATTTTTAATTACCTAATAACCAAATTGCTGCATGGCTGTCTACTACCTTAATATAATAATATAATGGCTTGGTGCCAAGCAATAGGAGAAAGGGGAAGAGAGGGAGGGGAGAGAAGGGAGGAGATTAGGGGTGGCTCGGCCACTGTAAGAAAGTTATAATATTAGTATGGTGTTAAACTTTAAAAATTATATCTTGGGAGCTTAATTAACAACCCCTATATAAAACATCAATAACATCTAATTTTAGAACACTAAATTGGCAGATCTTCTAGGAACGCTTATTGTAAGTAGCTCCAAGTACAAAATCTAAAATATTTAGTAGTAGTATGGGTATAGGAGGGGCCATACATTTGCGTTCCCGAATGTTATTATATAACGCAATTTTTAGGCAAGGAAAATTAGAAGTCTCCCTAGGGGTAGAGCATCAGCGTCTTACTAGAGTCTCCTCCTGTCTTATCTCTTGCCTATCTCCTTATCTAAAGCTGTCCATATTGCTATATTAACTAATAGATCCCTTAGTGGAGACTAAGGAGTATTAGAGTATCTCTAGCTCCCTATAAGGAAGAAAAAAAGAAGAGAGAAAGGTATAGAGGAGGGAGTATTTATAGACGGGAGGAGGACTGCAAGCATAGGAGATTAGGCAGCCATAATATAGCCGTTAATGTTGCTTAACTAATACCTACTAGAGGCTCCTCTGTTCTTCCTATCTTCTTTCTTACCTGTTATCTCCTTGTCTAATGCTCTCTATATTACTATGTTAACTAATAGATCTCTTAGTAGAGACTGAGGAGTATTAGAGCACCTCTGGCTCCTGTAAAAAAAAAGAAAAGAAGGGAGGAAGGTATAGAGAAGGGAGTATTTATAGATAGGAGGAGGCCTGCGAGCATAGGAGATTAGGCGGCTATAATATAGCTATTAATATTGCTTAACTAATACCTACTAGAGGCTTCTCTGTCCTTCCTATTCTTTCTCTTGCCTGTTATCTCCTTATTTAATGCTGTCTATATCGCCATATTAATTGATAGATCCCTTAGTGGAGACTAAGGAGTATTAGAGCACCTCTAGCTCCTATAAGGAAGAAGAAAAGAAGAAAGGAAGGTATAGAGAAGGGAGTATTTATAGACGGGAGGGGGCCTATAAGCATAAGAGATTAGGCGGCTATAATATAGCTATTAATGTTGCTTAATTAATACCTACTAAAGGCTCCTCTGTCCTTTCTATCTTCTTTCTTACCTGTTATCTCTTTATCTAATACTATTTATATCGCCACGTTAACCAATAGATCCCTTAGTGGAGACTAAGGAGGCGTATTAGAGTACCTCTAGCTCCTTATAAGGATAAAGAAAAGAAGAGAAGAAGGTATAAAAAAGGGAGTATTTATAGACAGGAGGAGGCCTATAAGTATAAGAGATTAGGCGGCCATAATATAGCTATTGATATTACTTAACTAACACCTACTAGAGGCTCTTTTGTCCTTCCTATCTTCTCTTTTACCTATTATCTCCTTATCTAATACTGTCTATATCGCCATATTAACTAATAGATCCCTTAGTAGAGACTAAAGAGGCGTATTAGAGCACCTCCAGCTCCCTATAAGGATAAAGAAAAGAAGAGAAGAAGGTATAAAAGAGGGAGTATTTATAGATGGGAGGAGGCCTATAAAAGAGGTAGTAGTAAGGTTAAGGCGCCTTAGTCACTGCTAGGTAATATTATCTTATTAAGAGGATCTACTACAGTAAAGTAATATACATTCTTAGAGGTTATGTAACCCCTTATATAAGCAACATTTCCGCCCTTTAAAAAAACCTAAAAAATTCTAAAATTTAATTAATGCTATAGACAGCAGCAATATTAATCTAGCAATACTGCCAATTCTCCCTATATACTATTATATGTATATCTAATAGCTCTAAAGGCAATAAGAAGGTAAAATGGATAGGGGGTTAAAATTTAGACAAATTGGATTTTATAGTTAAGCTATTTAAAAGGTAGAAAATCAAGATAAATACCATATTCTCCGCTTACCTCTAAGCCAGTATATAATTTCCTATTTAGGAAAAGTTGTTTGCAAATAGTTGCTGCTGCCTCTATATAAAATCTTCCTATTATGCCTCCTTAGCCTTGCTTATAGATAACTAAAATCGTTCCTTATTAAATTTATGTTCAAATATAAGCCCCAAAAGCTTTTTAACTTATAAGATTGCTATATAAGTTAGCCCAGCTATCTTATCCTTTTCCTTAATATCTAGAACTACTTAGTTAAGCGTTAGGCCCTGGCTTTTATGTATAGTAAGAGCAAAAGCTAGAGTGACTGGAAATTAACGCTGTAAGTAAGAGCCTTTTGTACCCTCCCACTTATAAAGTATAAAAAAGATAGGGATAACCTTTCTTCTATCCTGCTGAGTAAATAGGGCAGGTCTATTATAACTATTTACCACAATTAGCAGTGCCTGGGGCTAATCTCTTTTAATATTAGCGTACTCCTTCTATATAACATCTTTAACTGTACTAGTAGTGCTATTTACTAAGCCTAGTTTAATCCAAATATTCTGTATTAGTATAACTTTGGCGCCAATATATAGGGTTAAATTCTATACAGTTTTATACTAATTGGGAGTAACCTTTTATGCACCTATATTAGTATTTACTAACTTAATAACCACTATCAGCCGTAAAAGGTCGCGAAGCCGGATAGCATTATACTTACCTATAGCTACGCGTGTATTATAGAGCTAAATTACATTATTAAAGCTTGCAACCTTATTAATAGATAAGCCCTACTAATACCTAGTTAAAAGAAGCTTCTAAGTTAAATTACTTACAAAATCAATATATAGCTTGGCGAGGGCGGTCCTAAATATGGAACTTTTGGCGTTATTACCGCCCTGCCACATAACTTAATTAAAGACAGCAGTTCGGTTAATTGCCTTATGTTACGGCGCTGGTACGCGTCACCTAGTCAGGGGTTCGCTTACGCCTTGGCGCGTGTACATAGACGTATCCGTTCCACGACCTTCTTCTCCTCAGTTTGATATCCTCGTCGGTAGACAATCCAATTGTACAGGCTTGCATACGTTCTTTACGGCGCTCGTGCCTCGATTGACTGCGTCGCTGTGACACCTTATAGGCTTCCTTTCCACAGCTAATAAGCTCTAATAGGCGAGTAGATAGACTGCTATATAAGGCCATCTAACATATAGGGGACAGTTAATAGAAATCGCCTACTAGTAAGACGTTTAAGCCTCCAAAGTAATTATTGTTACGCATAAAATAGATCTAATGGAGGCGGTAATTAATCTAAGCTAGATATACTTGCCCAATTATTAATTTTTTGTTAAGAATAAGGTAGTGAATATCCTTAAAAGCCTATTGTAAAGTCGTAAGACTGGCAATAGGCAATTCCTTAAAGGGACGGTTTACCAGCAACCTTAAAAGTTTATATATAGTTCTGCTATTAATATTAAAGGCAGCTACTCTAGTAGGGGTGGTTTAAACTAATGGTAACAGCTTGCTATTAGATATTACTATATTACAGAGCGTGGCAGATAGAACTGTAATAAGATATAATTTGCTAGTTCCTGCCTCTCTATTAATATTAACCCATAGTAGGGGAGGACTAAGGCCCATCTGAATCTGCCTATAGTAACTAACTATAATATTATAAATATAACGCTGGGCCGGTTATAGGGAGGATAGAGTTACTGTCTATGGTAGGTGGCTCCGTAGTAGAGGCTATAATTATATATCCTGCTAATAAGTCCTCTTATTAAGCTGTGGGTACATACCCTAATGCCTACCCTAATTATAGTTATAATTAAGCTCCCTATTACTAAGCTTATTAGGATCCTTAACTTTAACTACATTAGTATTTTAAATACAGGCATGCAGTATCTTAAAAAACTAATATAGCTCCATATTGTCTATAAAATTATTATTAAACTTATTAATATTAGCAGTAGCCTTATAAGCTTCCTCTAGTGCCCAATTGTAAAAGTAGTTAAATAGGTGCTAATAAAATGCCACGTAAGCCTAATAGAAAGCCACGTAATCTAGGGCCCCAAATTTATTAGTATAAGTAGCTACTTCTTTATACTCCCTCTATGGGTAATAAAAAAAGAGCTTTATATAACAGAACTTAAAATACTACGGATAAGAAGGATCGCCTTTATAGCGCGGAAAGTATAATATAACTTAAGGCCTTGCTCTTGGCCAACGCTTATAATTAGTATAATTGAAATAGAGTAGAAAATTAAGAAAAGTAACGTCCTCTACCTTATCTAGGCGGCGTTTATATTTCTTATAAGTAGACAGTTTACGCTCCTCTAGTTGCCTGTCCTTAAGCTTATACACAATGCTTTAATTATCTTTCTACCAGTAATTTAAAGTTAACACGTTCCTAGAGCCTTTATAAAGGGGAATATTAAGAAGCAAATAGTATACTTCCTACGCTGACCAATTGTGTTCAGCAATAAGCTTATTTATAAATTTGGCTACTACTAAGCCAAAGGCATAAAGACTGTTAGTGTATAGCTATACTAATTAGAGCAACTCCTAGTAGGAAGTTAACTTTTTCTCCTCCTTGCTGTAATATTTGCCTATATAATTAACTATTACTAATATACTTGTAGCTGGCGAAGTATTAATATTAGCCATCCACGCTAATATTATGGCTGCATTATAATTATTAAGAAGCTTATTGTTACGCTATAGATAAAACATCTAGTAATGTAGATTTTAATCCTTTAATATAGCGGCCTTATTATAAAGAGAGCATGGAAAGTAAAAGTGGCACCCCTTTACTTTAACAGAGCCTTTCTTTAACCTTAAGTAGTAAGATTTAGTGCAACTGTGGTAGCGTTAAAATTAATTAAGGTAAGCAGTAAGCAGCTTACTACTATTAAGCTGTTCTTTATAGCTAAGAGTAGAAGGATATTAAAGATTAGGAGGTCTAGATTAATTAGGATTTAATATAGATATAAGCGTAGCCTAGTACTTAGCAAACGCCTTCCTTAATTTACTAGTCAATATATCTGGCTTCGGAGCTGTTAAATACTATAAGAAATTATGTATATAACTACTACTTTGCACCTGCCACTTAAACCAAAACTAAAAGCTAGTGCCATTAAATAGATCTATAAGCATGTACTTCTTAAACAGGTCAAAGCGGCAATACAGCTAGTAAGCAGCAATATAAGGATTTTTGTTAAGATTTTAAGATGCAATCTAACGGCGCCGGGCCTTATTAGCAGCCTTATATTTATTAAATTGAGGTATATAAGACTGTAGATTATACTAATATAAATTAGTAGCGCTAAGCGTAAAGAATAAAGACCCATTTTTAATATTTTCAGCATAAGCTATAAGCTTATTTCTCTTCTGTCTCTAGTAAGGCCTAGTGCCCTTAAGCTTCTGTGTATACTATATAATCCTATTTAGAATCTAGTCACCCCCTACTACCACTAATAAGATTACTAAGCTTATCTAAAAACAGGCCACTCTTAATAGATTAACTGTAAAGGAAGCTAGTGGCTTTAAGGGCTTGCTCTTTTATAATCTAATTAAACAGATAGTAGCGAAATAAGGAGTGGCGGCCAAATTGACCATCCTAATACTTAAGCATATACTTGGCGTACGCAGCCAGGGTAACTATACATCTTCGTGGTGTATTAAAATCGGCCTTACCATAAGGGAATAATATAGGAAAGGCGCCGCGCATAATATAATTGGCTGATCGCTTAGAGAGAGGTGTTTGCTACACAGTAGAGACTTCTAGGCCCGCCTATAGGCCTTGCTAATATTAAACCTCGCGACTTAAAAGCTCCAATTTACTAAAATTAGGCGCTAGATTAGGAACTAAAGTATCCAGTACATTATTATTAAATTCGCCATCCTATATATTATCGCCAAGCCTAATAGGTGGATGATTAATAGTAGGAGTATAATTGCCCGTAGGAGCCAATATAGCCTGCGGTCTAGGAGGGGGGTAAGCTCTTAGGTTACTAGAATTAGAATCTAGCTTATTAATAAAAGGCAGCTAATCTAATATAGAACCATTTTTGGGTAAGCTGGTAAGCTAATTACTGCATATTTTAATATTACGGTAATCCGGATAATTAATCTTTAGAAAGGAAAGCTAATATACTATAGCAGAGCGCCTTATGGTATACTACTTGGTAAACCGTTAACTTAGGTATTTGCTACCCTCTACTGCCGCAGGCCTTACAACCAGTATATTAAGTTTAGAAGGTAGCCGTGGTAGCTACCTCTAAGTCTTTAGTGTGTTCTGACCAAAGCAGCAGATGTGACCAGTATAGCGATATTACTGGCCGCGTATACGCACGACTTGCAGATAAATGTATATGCGCGTAATTAGAAGCTCCTCTACCGCGGTAAGTATAGGTAGGAAGCTAGGAATAGGCCCTAGATTAAGCTTGTTGCCTTTACGAAATAGGGAAGGAAGGGCTGGATTCTTAAGGCTATTAGCGTCCCTAATACAGGCTTTGCATACACTAATATTATTACCCTCTGTAGCTAGGCCTATTTAAAACTACTATTCCTTGCAACGCCTGCACGTCTCTATACATTTAGCTTATAGCGCACTCCTAAACTTCTTAATTCGCTCCCAATTAACAGCCGAAATGGGTAGTATAGCCGTAGTTAGAGCTTGCCCTAAAACAGGTGGTATTAACGCTAGGGTAGGTATTGCCATTAGAGAAGGTATTAGAGCCTTATCTAGTGTATATAGTGGAGGAGTCTGTAAGTAAGCTTTACCCTACTAATTTAGAAAGCGGTGCTCCCGTTATATTGCTATAATTGCCCTCTATTACTAAGCAATTTCAGGGGTATCTTAACTGTTCTAGCCGCAAGGTAAAAAGGCGTTCTTAGCATTATTTTTAGGTGGAGTATTTAGCTGGCGCTTTACAGGAGTCTTAGTAGTAGTGTTACGGACAGCTTAAGTACAATGTTACGACTACTTAGAGAAGAGTCGGAGGAAGCTAGTTGGTTAATACAGGCACGGTCTAGGATGGATCCGGTGGAACCATATAACAAGGAATAGTAGCCAAGGTCACGTAATGTGATCTATATGATCTGTGTAATCTATATAATCTATAACAGAGCAGACAGAGTATACGTACCTTACAGAGCAAAGGGATTTCTTAGGCGTATGGTTATATATTTAAAGGACCACAGTCCCTACCCAGATAGTTCTCTCTTTATAGTAAATCTTAGAATATAATTGGAGTTAATCTATTAGGCAACCACTCCACTAGTTATTATTACGTTGTTAAACTGTTCTTACCTATATACCTAGCCTAATAATAGGACCCACCGTAGTTCCTACTACAAGGTTCCGTTATACATTTACTACTAAGGTTACAGTATTAAATAAGGTCAAACAATATGCCACCCAAAGCACTAGTTACGACAACGTCAACGGCAGCCACGACCTTAGGGTTAGGAGACACCAGTATAGCAGACACGGATTCTTAAATAGTTACGCAAGGTTAGTTATAAGAAATAGTTAATCGCTTACAGAATAATAGCAGGCTACTTAAAGAACGTATTAATGGAATTAGAGTAGCAAAGGTTAAGTTACCTTTAATTAAATAGTTCTTAGGGGAGAAATTGAGGCTTAAAGGGTTTCTTACGTAGATGCATTTTAAGGTTATACAGGAAGGAGCGAAGTTAGCAACACCTACGGACCAGGTAGCGTACGCAGGACTATTCTTATCAGAAAGAGCTCTAGAGTGGTTTAAGCCTTACCTTACAGAGATATAAGCAAACGGTGTAACAACTACTAACCCAGACATACGGTATGTGTTTGCAAGTTGGAATGGGTTTACAGAACGGTTAATATAAATATTTGGAGACCCTAAAGCAACTACAACAGCAGAATAGAAACTTCAGAACTTAGTACAACGCACTTTAGCAATTAAGTATACAACGCAATTTTAAACACTAGCTATATAGGTTAAGTGGAATAATAGGGCGCTTATAGTACAGTATAAACAGGGACTTAAGGCTAAAGTCTAGGACGTAATTATCCTAATAGAAAATGCGGATACTCTAAGAGAGTTAATAGACCAGTTAATAAAGATCAATAATAGAATCTATTAAAGGGAACAGGCCAAGAAGGGTTAGGATAGAGTTCTATAGTTATATAAGGCGTAAAGTACGCAACAATAGACATAGAGTTAAAAACTATAAAATGGCGCAGAGCTAATAGACCTAAGCGGTACTAAAGAAACCTAGAGATAGGAAAAGAAACTATAGAAACCCAGAGGTTAAGGATTAAGTAATTAAAGGACCTAGGAGTAGAGGCCAAACCAGGGATCTTAGCAGTAGAAGATATTTAGGCGGACTCCACAACAAGAAAAATGGTTTAAAGATAGGGCTTATATAAATTATGGAAAATAAGGTCATTTCGCCAGAGACTATAGAGGTGGTTAGAGTAACCACGTGGTAAAGGGAACCCGACTAATAGGAGACACATATATATAGAGGGACAATGGTGTACTACAAGGAATAAAAGAGTGTTCGATTAACAGTTTTGCGTATTATTACAACAACGTATACCAAATTTATAAAGACGCTAAGTACGGCGCAAGTTATTAGCTATAGGAGCTATTATTATCTAAGTTTAGAGGAACCAATGAACTAGCTCGTAGATCGGACATTAAAGATAACGAGTTTGATATAGGCGAAGCATTTACCAATAATAAGGCAATAAGGGCAGCTTACTAGGAGCATGCAAACCTTAGAGAAGTTAAAACAGAAGTAGAAACTAAGACTATTACAGAATAGGGTTTAGTAACGGGCATTGCAATACTATTAGATACGATTTCCATCGCTTCACAAAACAAAACAAAAGGAGTAATGTTTAAAAAAAACTAAGCAAGCAGACAACTACTAGTGCTAGCTTATCACTTAATAAAGGTAAAAGGCCACAGGTCCAAGATTCTTATAAAGAGATAAGAAAGGCTCCAGACTCGCTAGATGCGATAAGGATAGCTTAAGAACCCATAACAGACAAAAGTCGTTAGGAAAGAGTAGCGACTTAGTTTAGTAATAAACAAATAAGTATAGGACACAAGTTTAAGAACTAAGAGTTTGGGGAACGAATAAGAACGTTATTAAGTAACCAAGATTTCAAGAAATAAATAAGGGCCATAGTAGTTCTAGGTAAAAATAGTGTTCAGCCTAAAGATTAAAAAGTTAATACTATAATTAAGAAGCAAGACGACTTTAAGGATCTAGCTATAAGACGCAGAAAACAAGAAACTATAGATAAGTTTAGAATAAGAATTATTACATAGTAAGAGCAAAAGCTAGATAAGAGGTCAGCTATGCCAGGTTATATAAGGGACAGAGCACCCATATAAAGAATTACTAATAGGCCAAGTGCAGGGATACCTAGGGTAAAGTGGTTAGACGAACTGGAACAAGAAGAGGATTTAGGGATTCTAACTAGGTTTAAAGAAAGACATACTAAAGGATGTTATGATGTAGCAATAATAAGGTACTTTCTTACAGATAAACTATATACACTAAACCAACTATACGGAAAGTGGTATAGATAATGAAGCAATAATAAATAGGTAGATTTCTATATATAGCTGGATAAAAAAGTAGTCTAAGACTAACCTATTACGGAGAAGCGTATAAATTATATTAAAGAAGCGTTGGTTATAACGTTAAGGAACCTAAAAGAAGGATCTAGGGACTAGAGAAGTAAGTAATAAATCTTAGTACCCGCAGAAGAAAGACCAACAGTCAGATTAGCTAGATAGAGGTTTAAACTTAAAAGCAAAGACAAGCCAAGAGTAGACCCAAGTCACTTAGCGTATTATACACTATTATAGATAGCTTGTGTAGATAACACCTATAATATATATAGAGCACTAAAAGACAAGAACTAGAAGTACCTAGTAAGAATATATTAGGCACCAAAAGAGAAGCGGTTTAGGGATGTTAAGTATATACATAGATGGCACCTAGTAGAAGTATAAAGTTAAGGGGACCTAATACTTTAACTAGGAAGATTCCTTACGGAAGAATACCTAGAAGGATAATAGTGGTAGGAGTGCCTAGAAAACACTTATCTATGGTATATAGAGGAAAAGAAACAAACTAAGTATTAGCTAAGGTTGGACTAAGTATAAGTAAGATCTAGCAGCCAACAGTTAGGAAAAGGGGAGGCATATAAAACTAGAGGGAACTAGTATTAAAGCCTTAGACCCTTAAAGGAATACAAGGACAACACCTAAACTTATAAGTTAAGTAGCAAGATCAGCAGTTCGAAGCATTAGTAGATAGTAGAGTAATAAGGAACCACGTGTCACCAAAAGCAGTAAAAAGAATAGGGTTACTATATAGACAAAAGGAACACCTATATCCACTTATAATAATTTTAGGAGATTAGATAGCCTATAGAGGAGGTATTATTAATCTTAAAACAGGACCTATTCAGTTAACTATTAAAGGGAGACTAGTTAGAATGTCTTTTAATATCCTATTATTAGGACAGGATGAGGCGATATTAGGAATGCCTTAGTTATAGGAGTACAATCTAAAGATCAATTAGGTTATAGGTTAGGTTAATATTAGGGATACTTAACAACGTAAAATATAACAGTAAACCAAGTTGATATAGTACCAAGTTGGAGTAACGTACGAAGAGACTAAGCGGGGCTTAAGTTATATACCAAAAAGATACCACAAGTATAGTAAAAAGTTATAGTCACTAGAAAGCGAACAGCTGTTAGAACACGTAGCATAGAACTATAAGATAGAATTAGAAAAAGAAATAAGTCTAAGATTCTTTCTAATCTATAAGCTTACTAAAACTAAGTTAGTGGCACTTAAAGAGTTTGTCCAGGAAAACTTATAAAAGGGATACATTAGACTATTGCAGTTATTAACAGGATATCCAGTATTATTCATCCTAAAGAAAAACGGAAAACTTAGGATGTGTATAGACTACAGACAGTTAAACAGTATTACCAGAAAGAATAGGTATCTTTTACCCTTAATTAGCGAAATCCAAGACAGGATAGGCAACGTAAAAATCTTTATAAAGATAGATCTAAGGTGGGCGTACCATCAGATTAGGATTAAGGAAGGCGACAAATAGAAGGCAGCCTTTAGGTTAAAGGAAGGACTATATAAACCGTTAGTTATGCAATTCGGGCTTATAAACGCGCTAGCAACGTTCCAGAAGCGAATTAATAGTATATTAGGAGAACACCTAGACAAGTTTATTATAGTATATCTTAACAACATTATCATCTACTTAGAGAGTAAGGAAGAACATAGAGAACATGTTAAGTAGGTATTAAGGAGACTATAGGAAGAAAGAATACCAGTAGCAATTAAGAAATATAAGTTCTTTATAAGGAAAACCAATTTTGTAGGATTTATTATTGAACTAGGAAAAATTAGTATGGACCTAAAGAAAGTTAAAGCTATAGTAAGTTGGCAAGAACCAGAGAACATTACACAGTTAAAGTTGTTCTTAGGGTTTTGTAACTACTATAGGAGGTTTATAGCATAGTAGTTAAAAAGCATTAAGCTATTTACAAGGTTAATAAAGAAGGAGGAACCGTGGGTTTAGGGTAGTAAGTAGAAGAAGCTATTCTAGGAACTTAAAGAGTTATTTACCTAAGAGCCAATCCTTAAGATCTATTAACCAAAGTTAGAAATAGTTATTGAGACAGATATGTTAGACTTTGCACTAGGAGTATATTTGCTATAAAAGCACCAGAACGCATGGCACCCAATAGCATACTATAGTTGGAAGATAACACTACTAGAGTTAAACTATAACATCTATAACAAGGAGTTGTTAGGTATAGTTACAGCGCTTAGGGAATAGAGAGCATTCTTATAAGGCACAGAGAAACCATTTGTGGTTAAAACGGACTATAAGAACCTTATAGGATTCCTAATAACAAAGGAACTTAACCAGAGACAGGTCAGATAGGCAGAAATGCTTATAGAATACCATTTCGAAATTTAGCACACTAAGGGTACAGATAATGCACGAGTAGACGCTCTAAGTAGAAAAGCTAAACTATAAAATGACAAAAAACCGTCAGGAGCTTTATTGCGAAAGGATTAAGACGGATTAATTAGGTATAATTATCCAAAGATTATAGCAACTAAAGAAAGTCAGATTTATAAATTACTAGAGAGTAATTAGACACAGAATATCTAAGAAGTATAGGCGGAGGATCCAGACTTAGAGCAATATAAGAATAGAGAAGCAATATATATACCTAAGTCTATTGCAGAAGAATTTGTTAAGGAATTCTATAAGGGAATAATACAAGGATGTAACGGGTCTATAGGACTAGTATTAAGACTTTAGGAGGAGTATATTATTTAAGAAATCTGGGGATTAGCGAGATAAGTTATAAAAGAATATCTAGACCGCTAAAGAAACAAACTAATAAGGCATAAGCTATATAGAGGGCTATAACCTATTAAGACACCAGGAAGACTATAGGAGGTTATATTATAGGACTTTATTGTTAAGTTACCAAGGTTAAAAGATCCTATTATAGGACAAGATTATGACACGATTTTAGTAATAATAGACAAGCTAATAAAGTGGGGATACTTTATAGTATGCACTAAAGAGATATTAGTAGAGGACGTCGCTAGAATCTATATAAAGGAAGTATTTGTAAGATATAGAGCACTAAGCAAAATTATATCGGATAGAGATCCAAGATTTATAGTAGCGTTTTAGGAAGTGTTTCTAGCAGAATAGGGAGTTTGCGTAGCAACCTCTACAGCATATTATCCGCAGATGGACGGACAAACGGAAAGACTAAACTAGACACTAGAATAGTATCTAAGGTATTATATTAGTTACGCACAGAATAATTAGGTATTGTTATTACCAGTTATATAGTTTGTATACAATGCAACACCACAAAAAGGAATAGGGACATTACCATTTAAGGCGAATTACGGGTATAAGCTAAGAACGTTATTATCGCCACATTAAGCAAAGAAAACGAGTAGCACAGCTAAGTAAAGAATAGAGACATTAATAAACCTTTATATAGACCTTACAGAAACAGCCAAAGTAGTATAACAAAGGATAAAAAGGTACTATAACGCTAAGAGATCTAAGGGACCAGATCTAAAGGAGGGAGATAAAGTGTGGCTACTATACAAAAATTTCAAGAGTCGACAACTAAGCAAGAAGTTGGACCATGCTAGACTAGGACCTTTTAAAGTTAAGCAAAGAATTTTATTAGTTATATATAAGTTAAACCTACTAGCCAAAATAAAGATCTACCTTATATAATATATCGCGATGCTAGAACCAGCACACGGAGATATTAAGCTACTAGTTTATAAGGCAGATATATATAGAGGGTAAGAAGAAGACAAATGGCAAGTTTTAAGGATTATTAGTTATAAGGACGTGGATAACAAAACATAGTATAAAGTAAAGTAGATAGGCTATAGTGAGACTACCTAGGAACCACTAAGCAACCTAGAGAACGCTATAGGAAAGGTACAGGAGTATTAAAAGAGAGTAAGTTAGGCAGTATTAATAAGGAAGGATTGCCAAAAAACGAGTCGCCTAAAGGGGACCCAAGAGGAGCAATTGCTGAGCTACTTAGAGTTATTTCCCTTGCAGGAGGAGAGCCAGTCCTTTTATTACCTAGCTTGGACAGACTCTATTAAACTAGTTTCCACTCCTTAGAACGAACCTTCTTATATATACATTTAAGGCGTTAAAGATAAGCATAAGCTAGACGTTAAACCTTAAGGATATATGCAAACTCTTTAAAGACATGTTAAACCTCAAGCAGTATAGAGGCTAGTTCACCGTTAAGTTTCTTAGTAGTAAATTAAACACGAGACCCTATAATAAGTTACTTAGGGAACCTAAAGACTATTAAGAGTTATAGGACGCGTATACTTAGCGTTAGAGATAGAGCGAACGTTATAAGACAATTAAATGTTTGCTTTAGTGCACTCTAAACAAGAGGAAGGTTGTTAAGACAAAGGGCTTACTAGCGCAATATAAACCAACCCCTCTTTTATACAGCAAGAATATAGAGACGGCATTATCTTACCCAGGGACAAGATTACAGCAATAGTGCAAGACTGGCGAGCTGTAGAAGAAGAAGAAGATACTTTAGGTATAATAAGTAAGGATATTAACCAGACTGATTAAATGGACATTATACCTCTAGTAGACGACTTGGAGATGTTAGGAATCTTTAAGGACGAAGATAAAGAGGAGGGAGATAGTGTTATGGACAGCTTAAGTACAATATTATAACTACTTAGAGAAGAGTTGGAGGAAGCTAGTTGGTTAATATAGGCACAGTCCAGAATAGATCCGGTAGAACCATATAACAAGGAATGGTAGCTAAGGTTATATAATGTAATCTATATAATCTATGTAATCTATATAATCTATAACAGAGTAGATAGAGCACACGTACCTTACAGAGCAAAGGGATTTCTTAGGCGTATAGTTGTGTATTTAAAGGACCATAGTCCCTACCCAGATAGTTCTCTCTTCGTAGTGAATCTTAGAATACAATTAGAGTTAATCTATTAGGCAACTACTCTACTAGTTGTTATTATGTTATTAAACTGTTCTTACCTACATACCTAGCCTAATAATAGGACCCACCGTAGTTCCTACTACAAGGTTCCGTTACAAGTAGAACCTAGCTCCGTAAGAGCTTTCCACTTATTTAAAACATATTTAGAGGCCTAGAGAAGTAAGTAGAAGTAAAAGTAATATAGAGGAAAACATACCTTTAACTAACATAACTGGTATAGCTTTAAAAGCTTCTTTAAAGGGCCGTCTTTAACAAAGTTAAAGCGGGGTTTATAGATATGGCACTTACTACACTTAATTACAGCAGAGTCTGCCATATTTACGGTATATATAGTGGTATTAATAGAGAAGTTAACAAAGATGTTAATAAAAAGGTATTTTAATGTTCTAATATTTTAAAGTTTATTACGTAAATTCTGCCACAACTTACCATATGTAACTTTTTTTTGAACTAATTAGAAGCCGGCTTGGCAAAGTTTGAAATCTGGGATCCGTAAGTATAGACCTCGTAAACTCGGTCAATTATAGTAGGAAAGGTTTATTAATTAAATTGGTATTGAGCTCTACCTAGTAACTAGGTAATTGCTTTAAGTAATAATAGCTAGATGATAGATTAGCTAGGGTATAAATAGATTTAGCACTTTAATATATATATAGAGTCTGATATAAAGGGAGCCGACCACCTACGTATTCTTAATGGCTATAGCAGCCATATAACACTAGAATTTAATTAGTACTATATAGAATATAAGATTATTACGCTTTGTATGACGCTGCATATATTATATCTTCTTTAGCCGCTTAATGTTGGCTGTTACTCCCCTTTAAAGCGTGTGTATGGCTAAGAGGTTTAAAAGCTTGCCCGTTAAGAAATCCACTATATTAATAAAGAAGACTTCTTAATAATGTATATAAAGGTGCGGCTATCTATATTTTTAGATTAGAATATTAAGAGTGGATTTCTTGCTATAGGGCTTATGCTGTATAATCCTTAGCGCGTCCTGTCGTCGCTTATAGTTACTAAGATACCCTCTTTACCAAGCATAGTAAACGGAGCAGCACCTTTATAGACCTTAGAAACGCTATATACTACTACCTAGCTAGAGTAGCAGGCCAGGCTTATATGAGACCTCCTCCAGCGCCAGTCCTAGAGTCCGACTAGTTAAGTAGTTAATCAACTTATTAAGGGTTGCCAGATAGCGATATATGCAGCTGCTATACTTATAAAGGATAATTTAGAGCTTTATGCAGTTAATTAGCGCCAGAAATAAAAGGAGCAGCACCGCCGAAGGTATATTGGAAATGGAGGCGCTCTATAGGCTGACCAGGCTTAGGCTCTAGAAAATAGGGAGCAGGAGGCTGATCAGAATTGGGCTGCTCTAGTACGACAATAAGCGCCGCTAACGTGTAGCAACTGCCATATCTAGGGCCATATCAGGACTCGCGGCCCTACTATACAGAGAAACAGCTAGTCAAATTTTAAATTAAATTAATTTTAGTGTGGTTGAGCAATCGTATGGGGTGGCCCGGTGACTAGGGTGGCCCGGTGAGTGGTAAAACACGTTAGCCGTGCGTACTATGTCAGCAGTATGCCAAGACCGCATCCCTGTCACACATCGCTTCCTGATCTGTCTCAAGAACTTTGGATCGACGCTGCAGTTACGTTGACTGGTTCGTATAGAAGTGCAGATGCAGATGCGCAGTTCCAGCTTCTTACTAAGATTTATTGGTCTTGTGCACCGAAGGAGCCTCGAATTCCCCGAAAGCCGAATTATCACAAAGCTATCCCTTCAACGTCATTTGCCATCAATGATGAAGGTGTCCACCCCGCGTTCTTACTTGCGTCAGGCCTTTCCATCCCCTGGATGTTAATGCCCTGACGAGACTTTCTAACCACCCCATCGGGCTCGTAAATGTTCATGAGGTCTGGATATTTAAAGGGGGGTAGTTGACGCACTGAACTCAACTTCAATTAGATCTCTCAGGACGTATCGCATCCTGCAATTCAGACCCCTGCCGCAAAGTTTCTACGTGAGAACTATGGCTACTTCGTCGAAGGTCAAACTATCAGTATCACAGCACCCGGAGTTCTTCGTGCCAGGAATTACTTGCGAATCTGCGGATACCGCGTCGGAGCTTCTGCAGGAAAATCATGACCAGCATCATATATTTTTCAACAAATCAGGATTTCATGTATGTGAACTAATATAACTCGTCATCGGGGAACCGGCCTACAGAATAGCAATTGTGCGTTCATGGCTGACGTTTTGAATTGCGCAGAATCATATAGCTCATCACCTCCTTAGCATATATGCCCTTGGTGCATCTCCATCAATAATCCAAAGACAATATGACCTAAACAAATCGTACCAACGGCCCGTTGTCTCCCTTGAGAAAACTATCGTCAATGATATGCACGATCCAGAAAAATATAAGACTTACTTAGGAGACGAGAAATATTACCATGACTTCTTGGTCTTCTTTCAGGAAGAGATGGATAAGAAGGGTTGGGAGAATGTATTAAATGAGTACCTGTTCGGGGGTGATGAGATAGCTGACGATATGCTGGTGAGAATGTATGGTGGTTAGTTATACATCACCAATGCAAAATTATTCGAATGATTCCTTAGCGCTAAATACTAGCTAGGTTTACTACATCCTATAATTCACCTTGGCTTTGGAATCGAGTTCCAGCAACCAGCCATCATCGCCGAGGCTTTGGCTCAAGCTGCTGTACACTCCAATTGGATGGCTCCTCTGCTCATTGGGGCGGAAAAGGCAGCGAAAGAGAATAGCCAAAACGGATCGAAATCTTTGGTACAGCTACTTGATGAAATTCACTCTGACGAGAAGGTTAGCAACGCTGCTTATTGGGATGATGGAAACAAAATTCGGGATGGTATTATCAAGCGAGCTCCGGAGGAGATGATCAAGTATGCGAGCCAGTTCACTGTCAAGGAATCTGAGCTAGAGGAAAAGACGGCGGAGATGACAAATGCGGTCGGTATGTGCACATCCTAAATTATCATCCGACGTGAGCATGAATTAACATGGTTAGCATACTATACTGGAGGCGCGCAACACCCGCCGAAGCATGTCAAATTTGATTTCCATTACATACACTGTGTAAACTCCTCGATCTTCTTCTCGGCCTTTCTCAAGCAGCCTTGGCTGAGCACGGAAAACAAGATTCGGCTTCTTGAATGGAAAGGCCGAAACGACCTGACCATATACGCCTCTTGTAGATCTCCGGATGTGCTCCTCGATGAAATCGAGAATTATCAACCGAAGAGGTCGACTAAGGAAGAGTCTAATCAATGGGCTGGCATTTTCGAAAGAGTTATAAACTACGATGATGACGGCCATGCTACAAAGCTTGTGAGAGCATTAGCCCATGGACAGGTCATATCCGAGCCATATGAGCACAAAGAAAGTTTCAGGATTAAGAAGGGTATGTGGCTGCAGCTGGGAAATATGGCGATCGACTCAGTTGAAGCAGGCAAGCCGGAATGGGTGCGGTCAGCAGGGTTTCCTGAGGCCTGGGATAATGTTCCCGAACGACCTCGCGCGCAGCTATGATGACAGCCAAAAATTTGCACAGTTCGGTTCTAATATTGTATTGGGATCGGATTTCAACTTTTGTTAAGTTCACCAATTGGTGGGACATTACCTTCAAGTTGCAGAAGTGAGCTCTACCAATTCTTTCAGTGATATGGGAATCATTTTTCGGGCTGGATTTCGGTTGAAGTGGCAAAGGTAATGCTAATGAGCGCTCGATTATGTTGAAAGGTTCTAGTATGCGAAATACTAGAAGCTCAAATATCGTTCGTTTTTAGAGCGAGAAGCTAGTCATCCCCAAAAATTTCACCCTTTAAATATCATGTCATACAATCTACCTCTAAGCAACTTGGTATTCTTGATCTCTTCTATAGTATTGTACGGTTGATTTTTGATTCTCACCCGCAGGATGTAATAATTTACCCGCGATACTCAGGATCACGGTCCCATCCTTCGCAATACAATGGATTTGAAGCCGTTGGCTTATCTATCCTTGTCTTACTATTCTTATACGAGCATGAGCTTAAGTGCCTTCTGCAGTTCGGGTGCAGAGAGTGCTGTCCGCATTCGCATGGAGTGTTCCCTGTTCCGTAAATGATTTTACATTCCCAGCAAAAATTAATGCCACAGGGACCTGATCAGTTAAAAAGAATGAGTATATCAGCAATTCACGTTATTCTATTCGGTTTGGAGTCTCTTACATTTCATATTAATACACCCTCCGTTCTTTTCAATTCTATTTCCACATCCTTTCTTTGGACATCTCTTGGTCAATTGCAAGATCCGACGATCATTGGCTCCGCTATCATTTTGTCGCGCTTGATATGTTTCACAAGTCTCCTCGGGATGGCCTGGCCCTTTGCATTTGAAGCAGTTGAGTTGCTGACATTTAATACAGCGCCATTCGTTCGGACCTCGAGCAGAGTGAAGTTGCCCCCAAGTGCAAGACTCTTGGCCTCCAGATATTCGGCCGCAGCACCAACGGAAATTTGGGTCTTGAGAGAGGGCCCTATTCATTACAAATTCATTGTATGCGCGAAATATCTCCGGGGGCGTGAAAGCCTGGACGTCCTTTCCATCGAGCTCCTCTTCGCAATCAGGTGTTGGACATTTGATATACTCCCAACGACCGCCCGTGATCTGCGCAACCAACATTGCTGTTAAACATTCAGAGCACACGTTCGGGTCATGGGTACATTTTGCACTTGGCGGTCGATTCGGCGCTTCTGACAAGGGAATTTCCACCATGCATATCGGACATTCAAATATTTTGTGAGATTCTAGTAAGGCCAAATATCTAATCGTAGGTTAGCAAAATTTGTCCTCAAAGAGTTTGAGAGCGTAAAATTGATTGAGAATACTCACTGGTCATAAGTTGATTGGGACACCCGCTTCTTCACTACATCCTCTTTCACAATTAACAGTCTCTGGCAGCCATCCTCGAAACATTCTTGATTTCGCGTTGATATCCGCAATAATAAATCTTGATCGCACTCCGAGCATGCTCCTACCTCTTCCAATCCCAATGCATCATTGTGTCCAGCTGGGCATTTCACTGCAATTATTGGGAAATTCGAGCGGTATGAGGGATTGGGTGAGGTATTGGTCGAATTGCAGCCCAGACAGCGCCAAGAACCAGCTTGGATGAGGACTTGGAATGAGAGATTGACCTTGAAGCAGAGTTTCCAGTTTTCAAAGTCGTTATCGTCTGCCATCCTTCATGAATTTTGATGTTGTGAATCTCGACGTTTGGTCTTCTTCTGGCCGCTACTTGCCCGACGACTTTGAATGCGACCTGTAAAATCAGCCTCTGCCCTAAGTTATTCCGCGTAACGAAACACTCCGACGCAGGACGTCTTAGACCTAAAATTCGCGACGCTCGACTGCCAATTTATCTGGTGGGCTATCGGCTGTGTGATCTAGACGCCTCGCGCCAAACTCGGCGCATGCATGGTGCATCGACGCCTCCGTCCACAAAAGCAGACACGACGCTTTCCTGTCCTCTCAGCCTTCTCCGCGTGAGCCTTTCGTTGGACACGACCCGCATGATTGAGTGTTTATCCAAGAGCTGGACGAATGGGAAGGCATGGCCTTAGCTTCGCATGAGGCCGCCAACCAGGCAGCTCGTATATGGCTAAATACTTGAGAGCCTATTAATCCTCTCTGTGTCGCACAGTACCTCATCTCAAGCTTTCTGCCAGCCTTATTATTGATTTCGTTCTGTTGAGTTTCACCCTCCCACATTGCAGCTTTTGTCAGAGCAATTTGTGCAATCTCAAGAGCCAAAGCCATGTCTGGAGATAACGACACTTACGGAGCTCTGCGAATCGAAGATATCAATGGCCAAGAAGTGGTGAACATCAATGGCATGTCCCGATACACGACTGTCAAGACCTTCAGGCGCTTGGTAGCGACAAGGATCCGCCGCAGTCCTGAAGATGTCCGGTTGATGGCATTTGGGAGACTCATGGATGATGGTATGGTTGGATACATGAGAATTATCGTCGAACGAATGCTCATAATGTGTCATAGATTCTACATTGGGCGACTGCGGCGTCGAGGAAAATACCATCATAAGTCGCATCGTGACCTCCCTCCCAGCGGATACCATTCCTCACAATAAAGTCGCACCCATCAGGCCCAACGCTAATGCCGCCTCCGACCATCCTTCCAGACTACGAGAGAAATACGAGGGCCGGCAGCTTAAAAATGTATTTGTGAAGAAGCTGGATGGAAAAAGTCTTACGGTACATGATATCCCATTGCAGATGACTGTGAAGGATTTTGTCAAGTATGTGGCGTATGAAAAGGGAATGGATGTGGGGAATGTGAGATTACTGTTTGGGGGAAAGGAGATGAATACTGGTAAGGTTATTCCGCTCTTTTAACTTTTAAAACTCTGAAGCGCTGATGATACATGAATTGCAGAATCCACCTTGATCGTGATGGATTACGGGTTGATGGATGTGAGTACATGTTGATGATGCGAAGTATGACAAATGACTAACTCAAACGAAGGGCTCCGAGCTGATTCTTGTGTACCGGCTACCTGGTGGTGGATACATTTGAATGTTATGCATAGATATGGCATAAATTATCCACAGTTACGATTTATGAGCTGCCAATCATTGGAAATTTAGCACCGGCATTATAGTATGATTATGTTCAAACGATGACTTTCTTCTCGATATGACTGGCCCAACCCGTCGTGAGACTTCCCAAAGGAGAACCGGCCAAGGAATTGGTGCAGAAACGGGCGCTTGTGGCTGAGGCTGAGCTGTGCGCTGCGGCCTCTCAGTATGCAACTGACCCCAAGGAGCTTTTCCACCCCCAACTTCCGATGAAAGTTACCGCACGTAGCCTTTATTGTTTGGTCGAGAATGGACCTCAGGCTTCCATGGACGGTCTTGGCGACCATGCTGCCTTCTTTCTCCCTGCGAATAGGACAACCCGTCGAGCTACGCCGCTCTGACTTGCCCACCCATTCGCACGGCGGCAAATCTTTGTTACCTCGCTACCAGACGTTTATCCAATCACAAGCAGCTTACATAATGCTTACATTTGGATGAGCTCGTGACCAGACTTACCTTAGAAGCTTAGACCAAGAAATCGATTGTGTAGATATAGGAATATTATACTTACTTTAGTTTAGAAACTAACTATAAAAACTATATACCTATCGCTTAATACTATACTTAACTAAGGAAATAAAGGAAAGTAATAAGTTACTATTAATAGAAAGTTAGAGTTTAGAGACGAGCCTAAGTATATTTTAACGCCTTATATCCGTAGGGCTATTTTAGCGTTATACGCTTCTTAATCGGCGATATATTAGTATAAGGGCGCGAAGAGGCTTTGGGGAAGATTCGAAGGAACAATATAAATTCTATCTAATCTAAGGGTATATAGCTCTTGCTGAATACAAGACGTTGCGTAAAGAAGAGAAAGGAACATAGGAAACTTATAACTAAATATTTGGGGTCTTAGCAGCAGACGCGTGGGCACAAGCCTATGCGGATTTTAACAGGTTTTAACCAAATTCCATTATATTAGTGGAATTTAGTGGAATTTAATTAAGAGTGGAATTTGGTAGAATTTAATTAAAGCGTCGGAACTTATCTATTAAATGTTTTACTAAGACATTCCTACTATAACTAGCCTAGTCCTATTATAGTGCCCCCCCCTTTAGCTAAAGGTCTAAAACAATTTAATTTAGTTAAGAATTTATAACTTATCGCCTTATAAGCGTTATAATATAGTTTAAGTTCTTTTTAATTTTAAGTTTCTTACTATTATATTTTGTGTCTTCGTATTAGGTGGCAGTTATTTACCTTTATATTATATCTATCTAGCTAAAGTAGGCCGCGAAGGATGGTCCTTATATAATTCTTTTACTAAGGAAGGCGCGTTAGCCTTAATCTAGTTATAGGTTTCCCAGGTTTATATTTTATATCCTTTCCACTTAATAAAAAGTTTAAATTATTTAGATCGTACTTTTTATTGTATATTATTAATTAAGTTAATAAAGTAAGAACTGTTACTATTATTAATAATTATAGAAGGTAGCGGCGGAATTTTATAAGTTATAGGATTATCTCTTAAAGGTTGCAGTAAGCTTACATAAAACATTAGGTATATTTTTATCTTAATTAGTAGTTTAAGCTTATAGGCGCATAGGCTTAGTTTTTTTTTAATTTAGTATAGGCCCATAAACTTCCAATTAAGTTTCTTTAAGGGTTATTGTTGGAATACAAGGACAGCAGTTACGTGGTTACGTGTCGTCGTCGTGTCTTTAATTAGTCATCCTTATGGTAACTAATCAGCCCCCTACTTAGGCACTGTGATCCTTATGATCCTTTACTTTTAAAAAAGAATTAACAACTATTATACTATCTATAAATTGTAGCTATGTGATATCCCCTTATGTAACCAACACTGATTAGTGGTTAACTTCACTATTATACCATAGAACAGCTAGGTATTACTAAGAAGAGATAAGCCACTGTACCAGTGCTACTCGTGCTAGAGGAAGCTGTCTTTTGAGGTTAGAACTGGTTCTAAACCTTAAATAGAACTCTTCCACAAATCTAAGGATCTAAAGGCCAGAACTGGTCCTAAGCCTTTCCAAGATTACAGATTCTTGCGTTTATTATGTAGAATAATACGCTTTACGAGTCTTTGCGATTTAAGGCCAGAACTGGTCCTGAGCCCTATAATTGCAAATTCTTGTCATGAATGCGTACCAAACCATGAACGCGTACTAGACGACAAATACACGTTATGAACGCGTACTAAATGACAATCCCTATACCAAATGACAATCCCTACACCAAACGACAACCCCTACACCAAACGACAACCCCTACACTAAATGACAATCCCTACACTAATAACACTTCCCTTCCTCTGAAAACATAGCTACGGCCATTCTAAATAACTGGAGAGACTCCTTACCACTAGGGGTAGCTGCGTACGCGAAACTCATTAATGAAGATTGGGACGAATTTACTATTAATATAATAACTTATACTGTAAAACAAGTTAACGGCTTTCTCCTATACCGTATTCTATTTTACTGAAGTAGATACTACGCCGATTTACAGCTGTGGGAATATTTTAGGGAGGATTTTATAGGATGGACTGCCGACACCTGGGCACTTAGCAATATTTATATTATTTAGGATTTTTGAGACTTCCTATGGGAGAATGGAGTGTTTGTACCTATAAACGGGGGTACTATTAGAGATAATATTCAGCAAGTCCTTGATGTAGAAGAAGAGCATAAATAGACTCTATAAGAGATTGAGCACTAAAAGAAGTTTAACTCTTAAGGGAATCCTAATAATGGATAGCTATAAGCAACACTACAGACAGCCTTAGGCTATTAAACACCTTAAGTTCCTTAGGCTGCCGTATCTTAACCCGTGCCTCAAGCTCTGTAATAAGCTCCGCATTAAGCTCTGTAACAAGCTCCGAAGCAACCTCCATAGCAACAACCTCTATAGCAATCTCAGCAGCAAGCTCTATAAGAACCACTACAGACAACCTTAGGCTACCAAACACCTTAAGTTCCTCAGCCTTAAGTTCCTTAGGCTGCCGTATCTTAACCCGTGCCTCAAGCTCCGTCCCACTAGAGATTCTTAACCTTGTTTAACTTAAGCGCCAAGACGTTTCCTCTAACCCCTACCGCGACTAGATAACTGGCACAACAAGCCAGATCTGTAAATAATATCCCAACCTACTAGTAGCAAGCTTGATAAGAACCTCCGCAGTAACCTCTGTAGCAACCTCCGCAGCAATCTCCGCAGCAATCTCCGCAGCAATCTCTGTAGCAATCTCCGCATCAACCTCTATAAGAGCCTCTACAGCAGCCTCTACAAGAGCCTCTGCAGCAGCCTCCATAGCAGCCTAGATCTATAAATAGCATCTTTGATTAGCAGCAACAGTCACCTATTCCTCTATAAATATTTAATAAGCTTTGGAAGATTTAGTGTGGAGGATTCCAAGACTCCTATGGCCCCTAAAGCAGCTATAGAGGTGGCTACCAGCGTGATTTAGATAGGAAGTTCTCATAGAGGGTACCATAAAGGATAGGTAAAGAGAGAGATATAGGGGGAGCGGTTGGAACGGTATAGTCACGCAGGCAATCCATAAAGAAGAACTGCTAGTATCTGCGGCAGCTATAAACCCAATAACTGTTGCAACTGATATGCCCTGCCTGCAGCTAATTAACTACTTGCTGCTCCGCCTGTAGCTAACCAATATCTACTGCTTTTACCTCCAGCTAAACCAATACCTTGCTGCCTTGCTGCCTTCCTATAGCGCTATAAGCATAAAGAAAGAACTGCTAGTGTTAGAATATATAGATAGAAGGCACTATAATCTTTTCCTTTTAATATATTCTTAATTAATTTTATTTTATTCTTAATTGATTTTATTCTAATTATATAGGTGGGATTTGGTGGATTTCCTAAGCCTATATAATTACGTCAATCTTGTTTAGATATCTACTTTCAGTATATTAATAAAGCCTATATATTAGTGGTTCTACACACAAAGAAAGAACTGCCAGTGTTGGAATACAAGGACAGTAGTTACGTGGTTACGTGTCGTCGTCGTGTCTTTGATTAGTTATCCTTATGGTGACTAATCAGCCCCCTACTTAGGCACTGTGATCCTTATGATCCTTTGCTTTTAAAAAAGAATTAATAACTATTATACTATCTACAAATTGTAGCTACGTGATATCCCCTTGTGTAACCAACAGTTATTAAGTCTTTAAGTTTTATATATTTAGGTAGGCTATATTACCTTCCTTAAAGTCCTATACAGGAGCTCGTTCTTTATTTATATGCTATTCCTATAATGTTTAAGTATATATTAATTTACTTTATAATAGTTTTGTTAACTGCTTTATTTAATTAATAAAGTTATATATATTAATTAACTAGATCTGTTTAATTATAGGTCCTCTTATATTAATATTAGGTTATAGTTTAAATCTAGGTTAAGGGTCTTATCTAGTTATAGGTTGCGTAGAATAGTATTACGCCTATTAATATGTTTATTATATTATTTATAGTAAACTTAGCTAAAGGTAGCTATTTTTCCCAGTTATCTTATAAATAGGAGTAGTATATTTATAAGTATTGTTCTATAATCACATTTATAATTTTAGTTTGGCTATTTATCTCTAAATAAAATATAGTTAAGAGTTATATTTAAATACTTAATTGTTTATATAGAGCTTACTAGAAGTCTAAAATAAACTGGCTTTTATAGTTAGATATTATTAAGTTAGAAAGTCTATATAGCTTAAAGATATATTTAATAAAACATTTAGCTACTAATATTATATTAATTAAGTCTATGGGAATTATATATTGTATTTTTATAAGGCAGTTAATAACTACCATAATATTTATAAACCTATTACTATTAGGCAAGTCAACTATAAAGTTAATTAAGATATCGCGCTATCTTTACATTAGAATTGGTAGCGGTTAAAGTACTCCTTACTTCTTTATATAAGAGGTCTTTCTATATACGCACATCCTATATACTTAAATATATTTTTATATATAGTTGTGCATTATAGGCTAGTAATATACTTATTAAATAATCTTATAAGTTTTTATATGGCTAGGATGTCCTACTATAGGGAAGTCGTATATAAATTTAAGTATCTTAAATTGTAAGGGTTTGGAATTTAGAACTACTATCTTCTATTAATATGTCACGGAACCCTACCGTAGGGGCCTCCATAGGAGAGCCCCGTGCTCTCGCGTACACCTCGCGTACAGCTTACGTTAGCTACGCGTAGGTATATCACCTCCTTACGCCCTCGACCCTTACGATTGATCGCGTAACGTCTTGTAGACTCCTCGAATATATACGCTCTGTAGCCATTGCCCCCGTCCCGTGACATAATAGTACAATTAATTATTTTAAATTTTGTATTTAGTAAGTGTAATATCCTTATACTACTATTTTTTAGTTTAGATTACCTTTATTACATCTACTATCTATATATTATTCTTATATTTATATTCTATTGGCTTATTAATTTCTATTTCCTATTTATTAACTTTTAATTTATTTCTATTAAGTTCCGTGTCTAGAAATATAGGATATAGTTTTTTAAAATATTTAGGGGGTAGTAAGATCTATAATTAATTTATAATCTATTTATCTAAAGCATTTACAGGTAAGTCCTATAATTGTTATATTAATATATTAGGCTTTTAATTAAGTTTGCCCAATTAATATATAATCTTAAAGTTAAATTATAAGAGGTATTTGGCCTAATAAATTTGGCGCTATGTTAATTGTTTTATAGTTATAAAGTATTATAGGTTCTTATGGTCCGTTAATATATGTATTAGAAATAATAATCCTTCTAACTTAGAATGCCATTATTTAAAGCATTTGATAATTACAAGTAGTTCCTTATTATATATCTTATAGTTTAATTTAGTAGGGGCAAGTTTTTAGGAGAGAAAGGCTACTAGATATAGTTCGCTATTTTTATTATATTATAATAACTGTAAGGGGAACTTGTAGACAGGGGGCTATAAGGACACGATTGTGGAACAAGATAGATTGGTAAGAGAGATAAATCCTTAAGGAGGTAAGGCCTTGAGGATCGTGGAGACTATATACTATGGGCACGTGCCTCCGGCACGTGACCGACGGCTATTTAAGGGGTGTCTGGGGGTTGTTCTGAGGGCAACCTAAGGTGACCTGCAATAATATCCCTTATATTGCCCCCCCCTTTCTTGCGGTTGGCCCCTGATCGCTATTACCTTGCAGTAAAGGGAGATTATAAGGGCTCGTCCTAGAAGGGGTTTGGAGAGATGTTGGTATGCTACTATATATTATCTATCTATCTAACCCCTGCTTTAAACTCCTGAAAACCTTAATAAGGAAAAACATAACTGGAGAAAAGATATAAGGATTGCTAGGAGACCTATTAGAAGCCTGCTAGAAGCCTGCTAGTAACTACCTAGGCTAACCTAAGGATTTTTATACAACTCTACTTCTAAGCCTTTATACCGGTCTGCAATTAATCATAAGTATTATAGGCAATTTGGTGTTCCTAATGTAGTTCTATAGAACCTTTTAGTATGGGATTTAACGTATAGGGCCTTAGCTTACCGTTATTTTTAACTGTTGAGATATGATCTGTGATCCTTTCTCCTAATCCCCTGCGTTACTAACATATTGCTCCCGCATTTGCCCTTGGGCTACTATATGCAGTTAGGTAATTAATTAGTTAATTAAAGAGACTTGTCTCTTAAGATTTGGTGTATATAGTTTCAAATCTGGTAGTCCTGTGCTATATAATTGGCGTAGCTTTACTACCTAGTAAATAGGAGACACTTTGTAATAGCGCCTGTAGCTATTATGCGACTGTTAAGAACATTTATAACATTATTCATTTAATATTGTAGTATTGTTTAGGTATAATTTAACCTATATGCATCTTTAATTGACGTCTTAATTGCCTTCCCCGGCCGCGTAATCAGTTTTTATAAAGAAGTGATGGTTAAATAACTTATACACGTGTTTCCTTCCTTCTGAATAACGCTATTGTAACAGAGTTATATCAGCAAGGTTGCGGCTATTTACTAGAAGGGTATTGGATGGTGAAGTATAAGGACACCTTACTTATTGAGCTGTTTCTTTTCCTTAACACCTTACTTCCTATTATTAACCTTTATCCAATTTTAGACGTATCTTTAATATATTATTAAGATTTTCTTCTTTTCCATTATTATTTTAGTATGCCTCTTTATTCTCCTACTGACTGCTCTTCTAAGCCAATTCCTTAGCGTATTCTGGCCCTACCGCTATATATAGAACCTTAACCTCTGCTGACCCGTAACTGGTGCTGGTCCTACCTGAATGATTTTGCCTATATATCCTTAAAAGACCAGAAGTCTAATAAGAGGATTCTGGAGGCTTATAATAAAACGCACTGTGTTAGATCTAATACCTTTAGTCCTTATAATTAATGCATGCGTACTAAGAGCGGTAGTTGCATTAAGGTAAGTTTTTCTATTTTTAATAGATTTCTATTGCTAACTTTAAGCTTTAATAGCCTGGGCCTAAGTAGTGACGTTCCTTTAATATCCTTGACTACTATATCGCCCGGGCTCTCTCTTATTCCAGCGTAAATGCTAAATAACTTAGTTAAATTTGAGACTATGCTACGGCTATCTATACTGCCTATAATTCCTAGTAAGCTAGCTAGCAACGCCTTATACAAAAGCAAGGTTGGTACACTAAGGATAGGGTAAGGGATGGAGGTAATAAGAAGAAGGTTGCCGTCTACTATAAGAAGGAGTTCGCGTATGCGCGTTAAGTTTTAAAAGAGTATAATATAATGCGGTATTAGGTAGGTTACCCTTTAGGTACCTAATAGATAGGTAACTAACAGTTGCCGTAGTAAGGTCTTAGTGGTTCTGGACTATACCAGCTAGCTAACGTCTCTGTTTATTCTGGGCTTAAGTATATCTTTATTAACTATAAGCTGACGCCGCAAGAGCTTTGTTGGTATTGGTTTAGACCTAATATTAGTGTTAAGCGTTTAAGGATCTCTGCCCTAGCTATACCTTATCGTCCTGCCCCTGTTTTTATACCTATTTGTACCCCTACTAAGGGGTCTAGATCCTATTCTTATTAGCTATTACTTGGTAGCCCAATAGATACTGATCCTGCTCCTAAGGATAAGGCATAGTGGATTTTTAGATTAGGCATTTGGGATTTATTCTTATATATAGTAGCAATTAAGAACCTTAATTAGGTACTTAGGAAGGCCTTGGAGGGCTTTTAGGAAGGGCTTAGGAGTCCTAGGAACAATGTTCCTAATATAGATTAATGAATGGGAATGTAATTCTAGCAAAATGCCCTATTAACTCTATACTATGTATGTGAAAAGGCTAAGGACCTGTCCTGCCTTAGGCTATAGCCTTAATCCTTATGGTTTCCGGAGCCTATCTGTTCTATATCTAATTTGACCTATTTACTCTTTGGGGCCTTTTGCGGTCTACCACAAGCTTTCTTTATAGGTTGTGATAACACTGTAGTATTAGAGCGCTTTCTGCGATTTGTAGATTGTGGACCTTAGTCCTAATATTCTTTTAGAATATCTTTATAATATTTAAGGTGATCCTCTGGTTCCTATATAGAGTCCTTAGCGGGCTAGCCTAGCTATTTGACTTTATATTAAAGCTTGTTCTTAATAAACTTATGGCGTAGTATAGCTTTAACCTTGTACCACTTACCTACCACCTTAGGGTGTTTAATTGGGCCTAGACTGAAGTTCTTTTCTGGTAGTGGTCTATGCTATAGCTTTAGTAGGTTTATATAAAACACTAGATGCATATAGGCCATAGATAGGGGTAGCTAGAGATAGTAGGCTAGCTTGCCAATTTATTCCTTAACTTAAAAGGGACCTAGGTATCTTGTATTAAGCTTCTTTAATGGTCAACGGGTCTTGATATTTGTTAAATGTAATAGAACCTTATTGCCTACTTTAAAATGCTTGTCTTAGTGTTTACGGTTGTACCAGAGTCTCTGCTGCTCTTAGGTATCTTATAGGCTCTGCTTTATATGCTTCTATTACTCCTTTTATTTCTAGAGGTATCCTTATACTCTCTAGTGGATGTTCTTTAACTTCCTAGTGGGATCCCATAATTGATTATGCGGCCTTAGCCAGTAATCGCTAGGTACACTATTAAACCCAGATAGTTAGACGCTATAGGCAATCTGGATTGGTGTATACTTATGCGATGCATGTTGCTTTAAATTATAAGCGTACTCCGCGTATAGAAGTAGCTCGCACTAGTTGTCTTACTAATAGTTTAAATATATTTGCAGGTAAGACTCTAGTTCCTAGTTCTAACGTTCTGTTTGCCCATCCATTTATAGATGGAAAGCTGTACTATAATAGTGGTCTATTTTTAAATAAAAGTATAGATCCGACTAGTACTGGCTTATAAAGACACTGCCCCTATTAGTAATAATGGAGTGCGGCTAGTCTACTTTAAGAAAGTATTTCTTCTTAATTAGGCTAGCAAGCGCTTATACGTTAATTGTCTTATTAATAGGAAGGTATTAGACGTACTTTAAAAACCTATTAATAAGTATAAGGACCGAATTGTATATTCGTCCTTGGCTATTTTTGGATGGTAGGAGATCCGTAATAAAGTCTATGGCGTAATATTACTATGGCTTACTGGTAGGGGGAACTAATTTAAGTAGACCCTATGGCTTATGCCTACGGATCTTGTATACTTAATACTTCTTATAATAGCTAATATACTCCTTTGCTTCCTGCTTAAGCTTTAGCTAATAGTATTTGCGCTAAAGTAATTCTACTGTTTTAGCTTAACCATAGTGGCTGCCTAGAGGATTGTTGTGATTCCTTATAAGGATCTTCTGTTGTAGATTTACTTTATATGGCACCCAAACCTTGCTATTTCTACGCAGTAGGCCTATTAGGTCTAGTTCCCAATTTTGGCGCCTTATAGCTTCTTTTCCGTTACGTTTCCGGTCTACTTCTATATTGAAGATGGTATAGGAAGCGTCCCTCTATTGCACCTTATAGATAAGATCCATTAACCTTTTAGATGGTTTCTAGGTAAAAGCTGTTTTGTCTTATACTACTTTAAGTATAAGACTTAATGGTACTATGGATCTTACAACTCTTTAATGCGCATACATTAGGAAGGCCGCTACAAGGTTAAAGTTCTTTAGTTATTATAGGGCTCTGAGTTCCGATTACTCTATGGCTTTGCTTTTAGCTTAAGGGGATAGCTTAGCAATTAGAGGTGGTATATTGCTAGGTTCCAAAGTTGTGTTAGGGATATTCTGTCTAGGTATATTTAGACCCTTATTGGCCACGAACTGGGTACTAGCTAAAACGTCAGTGGAAGCTAATGGGGTTTGCACTGCCTAAGACTTAGTGTATAGAGCTATAGGTGCTTAAGCATTTTATACCCAGAGCTTGTTCTATAATATAGGGAGTAAGATATCTATTATCTATTTTCCTTCTCCTGTTTTAAAGCCTTTGGCATAGTCTGGCCGTCGTGACGGTTTATTAGCAGGGTTGTTTTCCCCTAGCTTGTATTTAATCTTAAAATTAAATTACGCGAGCTTCTTTGCCTATCTGGCTTATTAAGGTGTAAGCTCCTTCATAGTTATAAAGTAGTGTAGATTGTAATAATCTGAGAGTATATAAGTGGTATGGCTTGTGTGCTTAAGGTAATGTCGCCACTATTTAAAGTAGTTAACTATAGCTAGCAGTTCTTTATCGTGGGTATAATACCTAACTTTAGGCCCCTAGAATTTTCTACTATAGAATGCTACTGGTCTCTAGTGGAGCTGGGTAGCGTCCAGATCCCTATTAGGTTGTAGTAGGATACTAGCGAGGACGAAATTTAATGCATTAGTGATTATCATTAATAGCTAATCTGGGTTAAAATGCCGTAGTAATGGAGCTTCTGTAAACTTTGCTTGTAGTTCCTAGAAGGCATCCTAAACCTTTCCGGGCCATGACTATGGTTTATACTATTTAGTTAGTCCCTTCTTGGTTTTCTTCCTTCCCACCTTTAAGCTTTTTACTTCTTGGGCCAGGTCTTAGAAAGCTTCCATAATATAGTTAGATAGGTATTAGGTGACGTCTAAGTAGTTATAAATAAAGCGCCTATAAAAATTGGTAAAGCCTAGGAATACTTGAATATCCTAGTAGCTCTCTGGCTCCGGCCACTCTTGGATTGTTTATACCTATACTAGGTCTATAACTATGCCTATAGGCGTTATAATGTAACCCAGGAACTCAACCTGCTTGGTATTAAAGGTACACTTTAACACCTTAGTGTAGAGGCCCTAATTATCCAAACGTTCTAGCACTTAACGGATGTGTTGCTTATGCTAATCCTTGTCTTCTAAGTAGATTAGGATGTTATCTAAATAGATAATATATATACAGTCAACTAGTCCCCCTAAGGCTCTATAAATGTATAATTGGAATGTTGTAGGCATATTGGCTAGCCTAAAAGGCATTACTATATACTTAAAGTGGCTGTATTAGGTCTTAAAAGCGGTCTTCTACTTATCCCCTTCTTTAATATGGAGCCTATAATAGGTGTCTTATAGATCTAGCTTCGTGAAGATCTTTGCCCTAGATAGTCAATCCAGCATTTTACTAACTAGTGGTAGTAGGTAACGGTTCTTAATTGTAACTTTATTAAGACCGTAATAGTCTATATATAGCCTTATAGTTCTATCTAGTTTTAGGATAAAGAGGATTAGTACGCCTGCTAGTAACTTACTAGGCCGGATCCATCCCTTTTCCTATACACTATTAAGGTATTCCTATAGGATCTCAAGCTCTTTACAAGAGAGGTTATAAATAGGAAGGTTTAGGGGTTGTTTACCCTCTTTTAGATTAATTGCATGATCGTATTCTGAGTTCTGCGCTACAATTTTGGCTTACCTACCTAAGAATACCCTTAGTAAGTCCCTTAGGCCTAATAGAATATTTAATAGATTGGGGTCGCGTTTGTCCTCTATATTATTGTTAGGTAGGTCTCAGAGCTTCCTTAGGACGCTTATAGGTAGTATTGCGCGCTATAGTGGTTGTTTATATATAGTTGCTACTATACGTTAAACCGTTTTATGCAGTAGCTAGTGGAGGGTAGGGAACTCTTTAATATAGCGTTTAAGGTGCCATAGTATATTCTCTGTATATTGCTTGAGCTAGAGTAACCCGTGGCGGTAGAAGTATCTTATAAGATCTTTAAGATCGCCGCCTCTCTATAGTGTTTCCGCGACCTGTCTAGCAGCTCCCCATAGGGTCTCTATTATAGAGGGGTTATTACCTATGCTAGGCTTTATACCTATCTTGCTATGGAATAGGGGTTCAATCTAATACTCCTTTAGGTGTAGAGCGTATACTGTTTTACCTAGAGCTATATCTTCTAGGATATCTTTTAAGCTTGCTAGTAATATACGCCCTTCCGATTCTTTATCATTCTACTATTTAAAGGCTCCTGTCTTAAAGTGTATCTTAAGGTCTACTTCCGCAAGCCAAGGGTATCTAAGAATGAGGTTATAGCCTTTAAAGTTAGCCGCCCAAAAGGGTTGCAGGCCAACCACCTTGGTGCGGTTATATATGTTAGCTACTAACACTGTAAGCTTATAGGCACTATATAGTTTGATTTAATGCTTATCTAGAAACCCTATAATAGGTTTCTGCTACCTTAGCAACGGGATAAGCTTATACTCTTTTATCAAATTGTATTATATAAGATTAATTTCAGCGCCGCTATTATATAGTGCTTGGAACTGACGTACCTCGCCTATAGGGAGTACTATTTCTAGCTTAATAGCAATACAGAGAGTCTCTTCTTCCATATCTTGCCCTAGTTGTAGTCGGGAGAGGTCCGCGACTAGGGCTTTTCTTTTTTTAGATTATTAGTGCGGTTGTCACCCTACTTGTTTTTTTAATTAGGTTTACCTCCGGAGAAGTTTTCTCTTAACCTTTTAGAGTGTTCCCGTAAGGGTGCTGGATAGGTATTAGGTTGGCCTTAGGAGTCTTTTCTATTACTTAAGGTCCCTAACTTTAACCCTTCCGAATTTCTCTTTAAGAACGGCTTCTTTGAAGTTTGGGTCTGCCCTACATTGCTACTAGAGTGCCCGCGCTTCTGGTAACCCCCTAGCTTCCTACTAGAAGAGGTCTGGTTCCTTACTATATCCTTAGTATTTAGAACTGCTTGTTTAAAATCCGCATATGCGGTAATCTGCGGTAGGGCTCCTACGCGCTTTATTTTGTTATAAATTGCTAGCTTAATTTTAGCCTAGATAAATCCAATCTTCTTCTTCTTATAGACGCTACCGTCCTTATTTTTAAAGGGCTCTGGATCTATTAGTTAAGCACAAGTTTCCACAAAGTTTATAAACTGGTAGAAATTATGGTGGTTAAGCTATATCCCATTTCAGAATAGTTCTGTATAATTGTATTATATAACGTGCGGATCTTAAGTCCACTTCTTTAGGAAGGTTTATAACTGCGGCTATAAGGTAATTTACTCTTTATTAAGCTGATTAAGTATAATCTGGTTTAGTAATTAGTCTTTAATCTTGCTGATAATCTAGTGTATACGCTCTTTGGTATTATCTCGTATTATTAGCATTTTAAAGAAGTTGTCTACCTTATAAACCCAATCGTCTAGCTGTTAGGCGTTAGGTCTATAATAGAGTTCTAGGCTATTAGAGGCCTTAGCTAATTGGTCTATATTCTTTTTCTATTTATGGCGTAGATAACTCTCTAAGTCTTCTATACTTCCTTAGGTAGATACTAAGTAGCCCCTAGGAAGCCCTTAGCCTTGGCTAGGTTATAAAAGAGTTTATTTAGCCTAGATTAATCCCTACTAGATCTGGATTTACCCTTAGAGGGTTTTGATATATTTACTAGTAGCCTCCTCCCATATAGCTTTTAAGAGCCTTGCAATAGCTTCCCAATATCTATCTTAAAGGATATTAGTATAGGGCTCTTAACTTTCCAAACTCAGGCCTAGGGAAGCTCCAGCTATAGAAGTAGTGTTAGTACTAGTAACTGGTGTAGGCTTTCTAATAAGGCTTAGGTTTTAAGTTAGTGTTTAAATTAGGTTACTAAAAGGGGTAGGCCCGCTTAGCTTATAAGCAGTCTATACGCTGCCACTATACTAATTATAGGCCGATGGTCTTCTGGGAGGGTTCCGGTTAGATCCCTAATTAGACGCATTAGTGTATTCCTCTAGCATTTTTGGCTTAGGGGAAGATTTTAGAGTTGCTTCTGGCGCTTAATCTTCCAATTAGCCTAGGTAGGGCCGGAGGGGTTCCAGTTACTTTCCAGCAGCGTTATAACTATTATAAAGGGTGTCTACGTTTTCCTCCACGTTATTAGTAACCATAGGTATGTGAGAGTCTTCAAGCTCCTAGCGCATCTAGGTATTAGGGCTCATTCGGCCGTTTTGCCTAGAGGTTTGTATTGTTGTAATTTTTTACTATTAGAGGGACCTTCCTGCCTTAGCGCAATGGCTTTCTATAAGGTATTCATGGAGTTTCCATTTAGGTCATCATGAGATTTTTAAGGGAGGATAGTAGGTGTAAATAAAAATGTCAATAATCTGGTTCTTAAAGCCAGCTGCCCTTCTAAAAAGAGTAGGAAGGATTTGAATGTGAGGGGAACTTATAGACAGGGGGCTATAAGGACACGATTATAGAACAAGATAGATTGGTGAGAGAGACGAATCCTTAAGGAGGTAAGGCCTTGAGGATTGTAGAGACTATATACTACGGGCACGTGCCTCCGGCACGTAACTAACGGCCATCTAAGGGGTGTCTGGGGGTTGTCCTAAGGGCAACCTAAGGTGACCTGTAATAATATCCCTTATAATAACACTCCCCCTAGCGCATAATTAGATAAGTTAGTTTTAATAGTATATTTAAGGTTAGGGTTAAAGTAAATAAGAATTAGAGTAGTTATAAAGTAATATTTTAAATTATTAAAAGCTTATTTACATCTAGCGGTCTATTTAAATTTTATATTCTTCCTTATTAGGTTTACTAATAGCTAGATAATTTCTAAAAAGTAGTTAATAAATTAATAATAGAAATTTATAAATTCTAAAAATCCTTAAATGTTTTATATATTACTAGGGCTTTCCCAGTTTATAATTATAGCAACTTTTTTAGGGTTTATTTTAATTTTATTGCGGGATATAATTAAGCCTAAGTATATAACCTTAGACGCGTGGAACTTATATTTCTTAATATCGCATTATAAGCCTGCGTCTTATAAGCGTTTAAGGACTATTCTAATATATTTCTAATATTTAGAAAGTAAGGATGAGTAAATTAAGATATTATTAATATATTGCTAAAACATACTAGAACTATTCTTTACGCTAAATAGCATTACTAGGTATTTAAAGAGTCCCTATTATATATAAAAAGCTATATACTTCTTATCTCCTTTATATATACGGGTTTTATTAAAGGCGGTAACTATATTAAGCTTTATAAAGTACCATGCCTTTACTAAATAGTTAAGCATCTCTTAAATTAAATGTTGGAATGTATATTACGTAGTTGCGTGTCTCTGATTAGTCATTATAATGATGACTAATTAGAGACACGAATAACCACATAACCTCTGTCCATATATTCCGACATTAAAGGAATTAGATATTAGTTTTAAATTATAATTGCGTTTAGAGCTTAATAATTAATATAAAATCTTAAGCCTCCTTCTAGCTTTTTAATAAATAGTATAGGTAAGGCAAATAGAGATTAACTAGGGTAAATAAATCCTTTTTCTAGATGCTTATTAAGGTATTATTATATTATAAGCAGTTCTTCTTATAATATACCGTATAGTAGACCAAACTTTAGTGTTATACTAGGCTTAAGTTCTATCTTAAAATTATATTTCTTTTAGTATGGGGCTAGTTAATCTATAAAATATTTTTTAAACTCATTAATTAGGTTATAGTACTCTTTAGGCATAAGAGGTTAAGGATTAGGATATTATTTCAGTTCTAGTGCTTTCCTAATGTCTTTTATAGTTATAGTAAAGATTTTATAATCTTATCTTTTTGCTAATAAGATAAAAGGCGCGGCCTATATTATACAAATTTTAAGAGGTTTTGGCGTAATATCTTTATATTCTTTACTACAATTAGCAGTTATAGATTTATTATATTAAACTTGAATAATTATATGCATGTTTATAGAGCAAATAGTTTTTTAAGTAATAACTTTAGCAGTAGGTTATATGGAACTTTAGTGTTTCTTTAACCCAGCTAATTAAAGGGTTATATTATTTTAGCTATCTGTATTTAAGTATAACTTTATATTACTTTAAGGGTATAATAAATAGGGAGATATGTTTAAGGTATTCGCCTATCTATATTTTTACTAGGGTGTAGTGCGTTATTTTACTATATATTAAGGGTTTGCCATTAAAGCCTTATAGGCCTTAAGGCTTATTAAGTTTCTTTAAATTTAGGCGTTAAGTTTTTGTATAGTTTATATTAACAAAGCCTATACTAGTGGCTCTACTATCTATTAGGATTTGTACCTTCTTCTATTTTTTAAGTATTTAAATTTCGCTAAGTACATTAAGGGAGTTATGCTGTGTATTAGCACTAGAAGAGCCTAGACACTTATACTCTTCTACTTTTTATCCTAAGGCGCGACTTAGCCTTAGGATAATTCATTTTCTAAGTTATCTAAAGATAAGATACTTTATAGCGACTAAATATAATTTATAAAGCGGGTATAATTTAAGGGATAAGTATAACTTAAGGAATGGGTATAATTTAAGGATTAGGTATGGCTTAAGGAGCAGGAGGAACTATAGCGGACCTTTTTAAAAGGGTAAGTTCGGCAGTGCTTTTAAATATATCCCTTTTTACTATATCTAAAACATTCTCCATTTATAGCTTGTGTTCTTTATTTATTAGTTCCTAAGGGTGTATAAGATTAAGCAGTATTAAGGTCTATAGGGTTATATATAGGGCTTTTAGGTCTTAAAGAAGGATTATGCTTTAGGGTATATATTAGGTTTATAGAGTTTTAAACGTAAGGTGTAGTTAGCTTTAGAGAATAAGTCTATTTATTATATTAAAGGTCCTTATTAATTTGTTAACATATTATAGCAAATTTAGATAGGTTTTTTAGTAGTTCCCTACCTACTAACTAGGCTTTAATTTTATCTAAGATAGCTTATTAAAGGGCGGCAACTCTAGCAGCTTTATTCTAATCTAGTTCGCTAATAAGGCCTAAAAATTCCAAAAAGAAGCTAGTAAAGTCTTGGTTCCATTATTATAGGTTTTTAAGTTTAGTAACAGCTATATATTCGCGGCTAGCGTTATTATATATTTATTCTTGTAGAGAGATAAAGGTTTTTGTTCGTACTAACTTAATAGCACGAGTGAGTCGTATCCACGGGCACGAAATACATGTAGTATTATATGCTTGTTTGGATGGTGACTGTCAATTGTATAAAGCAGACTACGTGGTCTATATACTAATGCACCTCCCCCCTGATTAGTTAGTGCTTTATAAGTGCACCAGACGCGTAAGCGAGTGGTTGGTGCACTGAACGCGTAAACGCGTACCTGGTGTACCGAACGCGTAAGCACGCGTTTGGTACAACAGGTGCTATAATTATACACTAGCGGTACTTGAAAAATGAAACCACTTATGTACAGCCTCTGTAATTGCTTTAATAGAACCATAAAATATAAAAGAAAATACATAGGAAATCTCCTAAGGTGCCGTCTAGGCTGCCTTCCAAACAGTGCCCTAAGCTGGCCGTAAGTTCTGCTTATGGTCCGTAGAATAAACCGTACGGCCTTTTAACGGGCAGTAGACGAGCCACAAGTCGGATCATAAGGGCCGTTAAGGCGCTAGTGCTAAGCGAGCCAATGGCGATTTTCTATCCCGGGGATGGAAAATCGTAATTAGTTAATTTAACTACCCTGTAAAATTTAGCAGGTTATATAAGTCCACTAAGTTCCACCGTAGCTTTCTACCGTTTTCCACCTGTACCGTATAACGAGCCGTACGGCCTTCCAACGGGCCGTAGACGTACCGTAGGTGCTCTATTAGTCCCGTTTTACCCATTCTATAACTTCTAGGTTAAGCCTATTCGTATTAATTAGGGTTTTAAGAGCTTAACACAGCTTTGCCTTAGTCATAGCATCTGCTGGGTTGTCTCCGCTGCTAATCCATTTAACCTCCGTAATCTCGCGCCGTTTATAGGCCTGACGTAAGCACATAAGGTCGACCATAAGCCTCTTCTCTTATGTTATACCTAGTTTGACTAGGCAGTTGTAGAGGGACTTTAAATTAGTGCATAGAACCAGGGGTAACTGCTCCAGTTATAGAATCTTCTGGACTGTTGATTTAATTGCGGCTGCTATATTAAAGCCATGGGCTAGTGCATATAGCTCAGAAGCTAGTACACTGCGGGTTACTTGTTTGCACTTAATTAAAGACCAGTGCAGTATATTTGCGTCCTAATTGCGGTCTATAAGTACAATCATAAAGCCGATTTGTAATGATAGGTCTTTGTTATTAGCAAAGGAGGCGTCCGTAAATGCTATTATACTAAGGGAATTTAGGTCTAGTGGTATAAAAGTAAGTCCTCTTATTACGTTGTTAATTTGCCATTAAATGCGCTTATTAAGCTGCTTAACATTTTCTTCTTACGGATCTACTGCCTAGGCCGTAAAGGACAAGTTATAGGCAGATTCGGGTTAGCAGACTATGGCTATATAGGCGCCTCTTGCACGCTATGCAGCGTATTGGTCCTTTATATTTACGGTCTTACAGGTCTCTCCGCGGGAACTAGTAAGGTCCGTAGGCTTTACTATAACGGGCTTTAGGTTTTAGGCTTGGCGTTCCTAAGTTAGCTTAATTAGGTTGCCCTTTTATATAATTAGGCCTCTATTAAACTTAATCGGATTCTGCTCAGTTAACTACTCTCACAGCTTTGCCAAGAACTTAGCCTTTTGTAGTTTAGTTTCTTTAGCGTCCGTAAAGGTCTAGTCTACTAGGAATAGGGTATTGTCTATTTAGAGTCTAATAATACCAAGGCCGTTTAATAGGCTGTATAGGAGGCAGGGGTTGTAGGTTAACTGTTCTATTTTAAGTTTACTAATATAGTACTAGTGGTATGTCTTAAACTAATAGTTTCCGGCTTCTGGTACTCTGTACAGAGGTTTTATAACCCGTAGGATTATTTCTGGTTATAGGTTGAGCTTAGGGGGTAGCCGTATAAAGATATCCCTACTTAGGTAGGTATTAGACTGTATATAGGCTTACGAGATGTCCCATAGGTAAAGAGCTACGGGTTTACTTTGCTATAGTCCAGGCGTAAGTGTAAGTATAATCCGTTAGCTGACTCGTTAAATTGTAGGTAATTGCGTAAGGACTAAGCCCTTCCCTTAGTTATTATAGGCTTGTATAACAAGCCTTAATTTTTTAAAAGCTTTGTTAGTACCCAGGTGCTTAATTTCGTTAACAAAGCGTAAGTTAAATGTACAGACGCCTTACGGAACGTCTTTCTCTGTTATAACCGCAAAGACGCCCTTTTTAAGTAGTCCGTTGATCTCTTTACGTCGTAAGTCCGTAAAGGGGGTTTCCTATACTAGAACTGATATATCCACAGGCGGAGATTGCCTTGCGGATATTCCTGCGGAGGTTAGGTAAGTCTCCGTTATAGTATTCTTAGTTATGGGGTGCTTTTAGGGGCGTCCTTAACCGCGCTTTACAGTAGGTATAGCGGGTTTAGTGGGTTTCCGGAGGACTTCTGGGGTAGGTAAGGGTGCTTCTAGCTTGTTTGGTTCGGCAGTTGCTTCTAGTTTGTCTAGTTCGGCGGTTACCTCTAGTTTATCTGGCTTGGTAGTTGCTTCTAGTTTGTCTAGCTTAACGTCATAGGTGTCTTTAGGCCAAAAGTAGGGTTTTACAGACGTGCTCCTAAAGCTAGTCGGGCCGCTAGGAAGTTGTATATAGTATATCTCGTTTTCTACAGCTAGTAAACGGTAGGGTCTGGTCCACTTGCCGCTTTTACGCTATATAAGGACTTCAGAGTTAAGCGGGAGGTCGTGTACTAGGGTCGTGTTGGGTCCGTTGCGGTGGTATAGGGCGTTATTAATAGCTTGTTTGGCCCGTAGCTTAACTATCTCGGCCATCGCCTTCCGTATTGCAGCTGCTTGTTCCGTAATAGACAGGGCAGGAGGATTTAGGTTACTTATCCTTAGGTAGGCTCCGTAGACCAAGAGGGTAGGTACTAGTCCATCTAGGCTAGCAGTGTCGTTAATGGCTTTTACGGCCATCTATAGAGCCAGTTCCTTTTAGATATCCTTACACTCGTCCATAATAATCTGGTAAGCTCTCCGTAGGGCTAGGTAAGCTCGCTTAATAAGCCCAACGGACTAATACGCCTTAACTGGAACGGCTTTTATTAATATAGCTATAGCCGTAGCATACTGCTGGAATTCCTTGCTGATGAAGTTCCTACTGGCGTTATAGGTAATATACTTAGGAGGTCTAACGTACGTATTAATCTAGCAGGTCCGTAAAATATCCCAAGTATACTTTGTGGATATATTTTGCAACCAACAGGCGGCTTAATAGCGGGTTACCTCGTCAATTATATATAATACTAGGCTGCCGTTAATGTACATAATATCTACGTACACTAAATGGTTGAAGTTAAGATCCTTATAAAGGGTGAACTTAAATCGGCCTAGGGAACGTCCGTATTTCTAGCAGTAGGAGCAGTATTTAGTTAGGTAATTAACTGTCTTCCTATTAACGTTGTTGTGTCCAGAGCGTTTAAGGACTCTATATAGCTTTTCGGCTGACGGGTGGCCAAAATAATAATATAAACGGTGGATCTCCGTACTGGTAAGGTAGCATGGGTTATAATCAAAAGATTCCTGAATATAGGTCCGTAAAGTCTCTCCCTATATAAGGAACGGGTGTCCAAATCGTTATATAATTAGTAGGGTAATATGCTTGCTTCCTAGGGCAGTTGTGGGGCCGATTAAGGTATCTGTAATATTGTTATAGTAAACCTATAACCTGTCCATGTCCGTAAGGTAAAGTAAGAAAGGGGTGTCTGCTTTTACTATATGGAAGTTAACTAGGCTAATTAGGGTCTTAACTGTAACTAATCTAATTAATGCAGTTGAGCCAATGCCGAATTGGACGTTTACGGCCCTAGTTTATATAGTGTCAATGTCCGTATTATTATTTGCAGTGGTCCTATATGCAAGGTATTGTCCGTAACCTATAGTAGACTTCTTAGAGGCGCCTATGTTAATTATAACACCATAGAATTCCTTGGGGGTATAGCGTTCTGTGGTAATATATGCAAATGGGTCCTGCTCATAATCTATAACATCCGTAATAAGGGTGCTTGCGGAATGGTTTTTGGGCGCAACTGAGTGTATAAAGGAACGGTTGGCTAATACGGTCGTAATATTAAAGGCTTGGCTGTCCGTAAAAGGTCTGAAAGTAGTTAGGAACGTCTCTAAGGTCTCCTGTTCCTGGTTATCTAGGTTAAAGTCAATTATAAGGGCTTCTATTAACTTATTAGGGGGCTCCTCTTCTTCCTCTCCTTTGTATTCTAAGATAAACTGGCTAATCCATTTATTAAATCTCTTCTTAGACCTGTTATATTCTTCCTAGGTATACCTTATAGACTAACATCCTTTCTTACCACACATAAAGTATTTCTGGCTTGTTCGTCTGCGGGGGTATGCTTTTATACGGGAGTTACTGCGGGGGTTATGGGTGGGACTTGGTCGGTATAGGTGCTGCTAGCGGTAACGGCGGTCCGTAAAGTAGACGTCTAAGTCTGTCTGCGGATATTAAATATCCGTGGTAAAGGCTTAAGTACTGCCCAGTGGGTTTAAGACTTCGTACGTTATAATAGAGGAGCGTAGGTCATTAATAAGGCCAGCTAAGGTGTCTGTAGGCTTATAATAGGCGTACTTGTAGGGCTCTACTTCCTGGCAAGCCGTAATAAGTTTATTGTGCAGGAAGTCATCTGTTTAAAGCTTAGTGTTAAGGCCGTGCTATAGGTGCTAGAGGTCTTTAATAAGGATTTGCAGACACTCTATAGTCGATTTTTTAGTGTTCTTGTTAATTACGGTCCGTAGCTTAGTCGCATTCCATTAGGTAAGAATATTACGCCTATATTCCGGTTCTTTAAAGTAGTTGTGGGTAGCTTCGTATAGCTTATTAAAGGAGACACCAAGGGGGTTGCTCTTAAGGTTGGTATAGTAGTGGTCAAGTGCTAGGCCGCGTAGCATAGTAGAGTAGGCTTGGCTAAACTCTTGTTTAGGAATATTAGCCTTCTAGTAGAGGTCCGTAAAGATGGTCAGTTTAAAGTTAAAGTTGTCGTTTTTACCGCTGTACTTGGATTTGTTGGTGTAGAGCTTGGCTAGGTTAGCCAGTTCCTTACTATAGGTCTTTGCTTAGATAGTTTGCGGATCTATAACTTAAATAACGGAAGGGGTTTGGTCCGTGTTTTAGTTTACAGGGGTGTTGCGTTCCATAATTTAGGTTATAGGGGTATTGCGGTCCGTAACTTAAGTACTAGGTATACTTTGGCCCGTAAAATTAATTCCAAAACTGCTTGGGTTTATAGGACGAATTTAATTAAGAGGGTTAAGTATAAGGCTAGCGATTACATTAAGTTTAGAAGAAGTAAAGAGTTCCTTAGTTTCTTAGAACTAGTCTAGGATTTCCTCCTTAGTCTATTCCGTTTGGTCCTTTTCGTGTATAGTGTTGTATAAGGACTGTATAATAGTAACTCGTTTATTCCTTTCAACCTATACACCTTGGTTACGTAAATGGGTTCGTAGTTTGCGGATAGTAGTGGGGTTGTAGGCTTTAAAAATAGCTTCCGTAAAGTCCGCAAAGTCTTCCTAGTATTGCTCCTATAGGTTATCATTTATAAGCTTAAAGTGTTTATATTTAAGGATTTTAAAACTGATGTAGTCGTTAACATCGTTTATAGACATAATGTTAACTCCTTGTCTCCACTTTTTTTGACCTTCGCTGACTTGCTTGCTGATATCTGCCATACTATATAGTATAGTGCGTAGCGGGCGGAAGAGTTCTTGTAAGGGTCCGTAAAATCGGTTTACAGGCCATAAGGGTTCGTAGGAGGGTAAGGGGTTTCCGCAAAAGGTCCAAAGAGGTTTAAGGTTCAAGGGGGTTAAGGATAGGGGTTCTATATAGGTCTATATTCGCGTCTATAACTTCCGGTAAACCGTACTAAGACTTAAATAAGTATACAGAGTTGGAGATAAGTCCGTAATCCCCAACTTCTGACCTTCCAGTAGGTCGTACTAGGAGTCTAAACGGGTGGTCACTGTCGTGTATATCGCTCGGGGGAAGGTATCAAGTGATTGCTGATCTGTGCACGCTTATTAATCAGTGTTCGTACTAACTTAATAGCACGAGTGAGTCATATCCACGGGCACGAAATACATGTAGTATCGTATGCTTGTTTGGATGGTGACTGTTAATTATATAAAGCAGACTACGTGGTCTATATACTAATGCACCTCCCCCCTGATTAGTTAGTGCTTCATAAGTGCACCAGATGCGTAAGCGAGTGGTTGGTGCACTGAACGCGTAAACGCGTACCTGGTGTACCGAACGCGTAAGCACGCGTTTGGTACAACAGGTGCTGTAATTATACAGTTTTAAAATTAATAAAAGTGCTATTACATAAGAATGGATCTATAGTTTATATAACGTCTTTAATTGGGATATTTTATAGCTAACCTTACTAGCTTTAGTAGGGTATTAATTATAGTTTATTAAGAGTTTAAGACGGAGCTTAGTTATAAAGGGATATAG
>Ga0307507_10001535_pt1 | contig 51451 bp, 43 predicted proteins | sample 7_EM_MG_FD_207223 | JGI IMG/M metagenome (GOLD analysis project Ga0307507, IMG submission 207223) | Populus trichocarpa ectomycorrhiza microbial communities from riparian zone in the Pacific Northwest, United States - 7_EM | ecosystem: Host-associated > Plants > Roots > Unclassified | place... | reverse complement strand
TCTCCGATTCAGACTTTGCAGGAGATAGCAATGACCGGAAATCTACAAGTGGATACGTGTTCACCTTGGCAGGTGGAGCTGTCTCCTGGAGAGCCAAGAAACAAAAGCTGGTTTCATTATCAACAGTCGAAGCGGAATACATAGGCTACTCGGAGTCTGCTCGTGAAGGAATCTGGACAAAGAGAGTATATAAGGAGATCAGAGGTGAACTTATGACTCCAAAACCCCTAACACTCTTTTGTGATAATCAAGGTGCAATAGAAATTACACGGAATCCTAGGTTTCATGAAAGTACCAAGCATATCGATATCAAATACCATTTTATTCGATCCCTAGTTGAAGAGCATATACTTAATCTAAACTACCTACTGACTTTGAAGCAAATTGTAGATATTACCACCAAAGGACTCTCCTGGGATTTACATTGGAAACATGTCCATGGAATGGGTATGGAGTACATATAAAAAATCACACTTACTTGGACCTTTTTTCTTTTTCTTTTTTCTTCTTTTCTTTCAACCAGTACGGCAGTACTCTGTTTTCCCTGCTAAAACCCGGCAGGTGTTTAATGAGGCTGGCCTTTCTCTTGTTTTTTCCTTTTTACTTTAAGTTTGTACTTCCTCGCATTTGAATGGTTGGAAGGGTGGGAGTGGTGTCCGGAATGTATTGCAGTTGTTATTCAAGCGGCTGGTGGCATAGCTGTAGTGGTATGAGGTGAATACTGGGAATGATGATTGGCACGGGAATGGGGGAATGGCGAACGGGCTGGAATGTGGAACTGGTATGTGTGCGAGTTTGGAATGTTGGAATGTTGGAATTCTGGGGGCTGCGCTCAACTTGGAAACTTGTATATATTGACTATTGTTGTTGTTGTGATGGATGATAGTAATTTGAGATGTTATAAGGGTCTATTTCGGATTTCACAGATATCTGCAGGCTTTCGAGTGATAAGATGTGATTATGATAAGATAAGCAGATGAAACGCTGAGAGTTACAGATCACGAACGCGCAACTGCGGGGAACGCTTCAGCCATGACAACAACGCTCCCCCACCAATTCAATCCAACTGAAAGCAAAGAATAAATTAAAAATGTAAATACGTAGAAGAATACCTAGTAGAAATTAATATTCGATGTAGAGAAATTTCTTTATGTGGTGTTGAAAGGGCACGGTGATAAGGGAGTTTCCGTTGCTGTACTGAAGCAATAAATTGAGTGATAAGAGAAAACTAGAGACTGTGAGTCCCCCCTGTCTCTCTATCCGGATATCTAAAACCTATCAGAATATTATTATTTTTAAATAGTGTGGCCCAAGCCTGAAAAGCAAACAGATAACTGCAGGAATCTTCGGGCATCTTCAGATATCTGCCGGTATCTTTAGATATCTGTAGGTGTGAGCCACCCCTTAACAAAATAATGACCTGTCATAAGGAATATACCTAAAGCCTGCCGGCTATCTGCAGGGCGGCCTGGCCGCTTGCGAAAGCTGATAATAATGTTATTAGTAAGGGGGAGGGGGCCCATAATATGAAAGGTAATAGGAGCCTACAACTGGAAAGTGTAGGGCAGGTTTGTTGGCGGTCAGTAAGTATTAACTCCTTTGTAGTTGGGCAGTGCACCAAGTCTCAAAAATAAGGTATATAGGTTCCTGGAGAAGTGGGAGGGCGTAGGGTAGGATGGAGATTATGCTTGTATGTTTGGATGGATCGCGAGCATGGGAGTTATTTACGTGGAGGTTGTTATCCAGGGGGCGCTGATGTATCGTGCCTGTATCATATTATGAAGAATGAGATGGAAGGGAGGTTAGCAGTGGGCACCATAAAGTCAGAGAGATTCAGGACCTTGATCTAGGCGAATTCGGAGGGACTGTCGGGGATACAACTTGCTATAGGTTGACTGGTAGGATGTGTGTCTAGGTCAGCAAGAGTGCATCCAGTGCTCCGAGGATAAGTATCGATATATGCCAACACATCAATTCAAGTGCAAAAGAAACTCCGTAATCTGTAATTTAATGGATTCGAAAGACTATAGAGCTCACAACCCTGTAGAATTTATACGAAATTTGGGGGGAAATCGGAATCCCACCCAAAAGGATTGCCCCAACCTAGAAACCGAAATGGATAAATAAAACAAAGAGAAGGTAGAGAAATTAAGCACTGTATCTAGTCTAGGTGATAGGATCTTTGTACTTGTCTTAATTAGCCAAACTCTGGCAGATATACGGACTATTAGTCAACTTGTACATTTCGTCAAAGTACTCCTTGGTGAGTTGAAAACGCTTCGCCGTAACTTGAGGGATAGATTTTCCGATAAACTTGCTGGGGCCAATCGGAGACAGGACTACATTCTTCATAAGATATTATCTGAAGGGTTTAATTCTGCAACGGAAGAGTGTGTAGAGGAAGGGGACTGCAATGTCCCTGAGAGGAATGCTGGTGAGACTAAGTTGGAGTTCGACTGGCTTCAACTTAGCTTCACTTTGTTCAGTGCATTTCGGGATAATCTTGGCGAGCCTTTTCTTGATGCCCTGAAGGGACATCTTCGCCGGCCCGAAGGTCAATTTTCTGCACCTTGAGGAAGTTGAGCACATTGGTGAAGCAGCCGACAGAGCGTAGCTAACGACAGTCAACAGGTGTGAAAGAAAATGAAAGATAGGAAACTGACATCACTGGCGCAGACATATTTCAGGAGTAGGATGAAGCAGAGTTAGAAATACACCCAATAATAATTAAGCTTAAAGCTCTCAACAATTTGAATTTTCAGCCGATCGGCCGTAAACGCAGGAGATTTATCAAAGCGCGTTAAAATATTCTTCGATATTTCCCTATCCTACAAGCACTGCATAAACACTAGCAGTTTTATCGCCAGCAGCATTAAACCGATCGGACTCATGTGCTTTGATTTGTAGATTAGCCGCTTGGCGAGAACTATAGTATTATTTGACCACATTCAGTCTCTTGGCTGGAGCTCCAGGTAAGGGAGCGGCTCCAGCATTAGCTTCATGGCTCTGTAGAAAACGGCCATCGAATTTACTTAGAAAAAGCCTTAAAACGTCCTCATAGGTTCCCTTTGCGTCATATTCTCCTTCAGCAACCTGCAGTGTAACGAACGCTAAAAACTGGCGGAGGAGCTCTGAGACCGAGAATGACTTCTCATCAAGAGTATGTTCGTCAGTAGGGGATGACAATTGAGATTCAATCGGCTGAGGAAACTCGGTTACGGGATAACGAAGGGTGGTCCAGATAAGGAAGGAGTGCTCCACTGCCGGTGATTTGGAACGAGAGGGCGGAGAGACCATGCATCATAGAATGAGGGGCAGATACCCCTGTGGTATTTCTTAGTACGCCGTATAGGAGGAGGATTTCCCGACAAAAAGGGAATAGAATAGGCTTAATGCAGACTCTTTGTAATCAGCAATGAACACAACTCACTATCAATTGAGAACGCGAGGTTGCAACCTAGAGATAGTAGACGGTGAGGTAGAATAGAAATGGTGGTGGCAGGAACGAAAATAACTTCTAATAGGAAACTCACGATTGAAGTGGATAAAGCTAGCGCTCAATGAATTACTATTTCGTAAAGAGTGAGTGAAAGGGGCAATGGGGTGAAAAAGAGAAAAATCCGTAATGGATATTCACTGAACTTTCAGGATGACTACCTCACATATAAGCTCCCCGGCAGAATCGACAACACACCCACGGTTGCTGCGCAGGAGTTGTCTAAAAAGTAGGTTTAGTTCGGCATTTATTTGGAAAAGCATACTGTAAGAGCTGGAGTGGTTGCACCTGGCTTTTCGATATAAAGTACGGGGACAAAGCTTTTCGTCCGGCGCGGCAACGGCAACCCGACTCCCACCATACATTTATTACCTATACAACCACAACTGCTTAGAATGAACTGAAAAGATATGTAGATATCCAGTAGATATAAGAAAACCTCCATCTAAAATTTTAGAGAACAAAAATCAATACTTAGTATACCATCCCTTTGAATCTGGAACAGCAGCCACTCGCCGAGGCATAGACTCCCACAGGCTTTCCAAAGAATCCCCATCAATATCCTGAGTCCAAACCACATCAAGAGCTTCTGCTAGAGATCTTCTGACAGTATCTAGCCCCCACTTAGTCTTGTGAATGTTGGGAAAGCCCTGGTGTAGCTTTTCCTTAAACGGCTTCTGATAGTGCTGAATAGGATTAAGGTCTAGGGAATTGGGTGGCCATTCCATAACCTGTATGTTGTTTCCTGCAAACCAAGCCATAGTATCTCTTGCAGTATGTATCTTGGTGTTACAATCCTTTCCTCTCTGGGTAATACTTGCAGCAAGTAACCGATAGTCGTCTAACGATCACTACTTCTTTGCGGGATAGCTGTTGCGATAGCTAAGTCCGTTGACTCCTATCTAGCAACGTTGATCGCTAGGCTCATATAAGACCGTCTGGTCTTGATTCCCGAAAGTGTGATGGATAAAGATCTTTGTATTGCAAGTATAGTGTATTAAAGAACTTAGATGGTTGCGTAAAGAACCCATATCCCACGCCTCGAGGGTGCCCTTATATAGGGGTTCTTCCCTCAACCCTAACCCTCTGTGACTCATACCCTCGCGTCACGCGACTCATGACTCATAGTGAGTCATAGTGTGAAATCCATCAGCTGACTTGTCACCTCAGCTGTGCAGTATCTCGCAACCAATCAACACTCATAAACCAAGTCATGGGCCCTAACGAGGTCACATGCGTGAAAGCCATGACTCAGAACTATGAGTCATGTGTGAGATACATAAACAATATAACCAGAATCGTGAGTCATGTCACTAAATAACCAATGACAATGGACCAATAACACGGTATTGGGTCATCATGTAAAAACCTATCAGTCAACTGATCTCATGGTGTGAAAAATGACAAACCAATTACTAATAACTATTATTCATGAGAAAATCTGCCTTGCTTAGTGACCGTTGGTGACACATAGAGTGCTATGGAGTGAGACATAGCATCTCTTTTCTCAGGAATTTCAACTAACTTATCGAAGGATGTATCTGAGCTGATATGGGGTTTGACATCTCGCCTGAGTTTGATATGAATGGCATCCTGAAGTGTATGTTTTGCTGAGTAGTCTCAGATCGTTCCTGGGGGTAAGCTGTCTCTGAGAGTTTCAAGAGTGATAACTGTGTCTGTTATTTGCGCTGTTTTACCATTGGTGGTTTGTTTTACTGCAAGCCATTGTTCATAGATTGTATCATGGGATGTAGAAGGTAGGAAAAATTGTTCAAAATTGGACATGAGTCCGTCAACGGTTTTGGCTCCTTGGCTATTGTCCTATTGAGGGAATTTTTCAAAGGCCTTTTCTCTGCAGTATCCTGCATAATAATACTAAGCTTGGGGGTCTGTATCTTGTATTCCAAAGCTGGATATCTATCGATAGGCAGTGTTGAAAGAGGAGTCCATTCTTAATAGATCCTGGTATTTTCCTTCTCCAGTGTGAACGGATGGTGGTGGGCATTTGGGACGGCAAGTGCAATCAGGTGGGACTACCATGGTGGATCTTTGTGGACTTGCTGGTAGAGAGAGATCAGGAGGTGGTGGTGGCGCTGGGTATAGACTTGGCTTTCTGGAAGGCGGTCGACTTCGGGATTCTGGTACTGCTAGTCCTGGTTGATCAGGGGTCGCTGAGTCTGAATCTGTGTCTGGGGCGGGCTTGTGTACTCCTTGCTGGTGGAGTTGTTCTTGGTCAGATGTTTCTTTGATGTCTTGCTGTTCTGGGGTTTCGTTTTCTTCTAAGTCTTGGAGATATTCTGGATTCTGTCCTGGGTTCCCGTCTTCGCTACTTGATTCGTATTGTGAGTAGTGTATGTGTTAGTCATAGCTTGGAGGTGGGGCTGGTTCTGGTGGTGGGGCTGCGGTTTTTGCTCGAGTGACATAGTTGGGCTTAGATACGGATCCTAATGGCGCTGGTAAAGCGTTGGGGAAGCCTTCTTGTTCCGGTCTTGAAAGCCGAAATAGTTGCAACCTGTGATGGACCGGTCTCGCAATGAGTCTACTTGAGGCCTTTCAAGGAACAACGAGGATTACCGGTGCCAGAGGGTCATGGGGCGCGAAGGGTGATCCATCCTCTGCCCAAGATCAAAGGTTGTACTTAAGTCTTGGTCAAAAAATGTAACCTGCTCCTTAGCATTGTGAGATTCCCAGAGGGAGATCTGGTGATACTGTAAGGTCAGGGAGCTGAAGCTTCGATGGAAAACGCTACAACAGGGAAAATAAAGGTTAGGGACTATTAGAGTGACTGTTCAACTTAGTATATTAAAGGGGGCGTTCCTGTGAGACTTGAGAGTTCCAATTATTAAGGGATCTCAAGCTCTTTAAATTCAAATAAATCCTACCCAATATCCTGTCTAAACGAGAATCCTAATCTACACTAAGGTAGCAGGTAAAACAACTAAGTCCTAAAACAACGGTGTAGGTGTGACAGGATATAATTAATACAACAAGTAATAGAATCAAACCAAAAATGGATCACTACTAATGTACGAAACCAGTAATACATAGTAGGAAGTATATGGTTTCCCCATTGGGTACAAGGAACCAGAGGTATTAATAAGCGAACTAAGGAAGATATCATCTAATAGGAAACCATAGCAATAGGGAAGGGACAAGGTAAGCAATAATTTGTTACTGGGGGAATTCTAATAGGCAATATCTAACCTGATATCAAGGAATAAAAGCGATGATAGTTGATTCAGCTACAAAAAGAGAAAGGACGATAGAGGTCTGAATTGAGCCCAACCAAGGCCTGATAGGCTTTGAGCAATGAAAGTAAATGGATGAGGGCCAGAGGGGACGGGGGGAGTGGTCTTTCCAGAGGGTACAGGGAGATATATATATATTACATCAGGTAGAATCTTTTTTGCTGATTACTTACACTGTCCTTTGTACCAAAGTAGGAATAACTCCACCAATAAGAAACCTATTGAGCTGTAAATCCGGCTATAGAGAGCTAACCTGCTTTTAAATATGCTCTAGCTATATCACCATCCCCTTGGCCAGAATGGTTAAGTTATAGTACAAAGTGTAGATAAATATTGAATTCCCCTCTAGTGAGTAATGCATTTTATAAAAAATTGAGAAAAAATGTTAACATTATTCTACCTCCTGGAGAATATAGAGGTACATCCTCCCATGTGCCTCCAGGTTGCAAAGAATTGATTGAATGTCTAGATAGCCCAAGTCACTGATTTTTAATCAGTTTAATCATTGGAAATGAAAATATCTTTCCGCTTTTATAATCATAGCCTTAATGCCGGAATCCCTACATAATCAAACCAACAGCAAAATGTTCTATACATACCAGATAGGCTTATAATAATCCCCTTAAAGAGATGTTATGCCTTTATACTTTAAATCTAATTCATACCAACTCCTATAGGAAATGTCCTGATCTACCACATATCTACTATTCCATCTTCATATAGTTGATAGCAAAGAATAAGCTTATTCCATTAACTATCAAAAGCTATTGAAGAATCCCACTCATATTGCCTCAAGTGCTCTTTCATGTTAGAGAGATTTCAAAAAGCAGAGTGGTGGATCACTACATAGTACTGTAATTCTATTACCCAGATTGTAAGGCTAGAGACCTCAAGTACAATATTACTATTTTAAATGAGATTTACAATATCCAGTGGACAGTTCTAACTGATTAGGAATATCTAGAAATACAGAAACTAAAGGGTGATTTGACTTTTTGAACTAGTTAATAGATGTATTAGGTCATTGTAACCTGCTCCTGAGTATCGCGAGATTCCCGGAGGGAGATCAGGCGATACTGAAAGGACCGGGAGGTGAAGTGTCCATCGAACTCTCTACAAGAGAAATAATAAGAGTAAAGAACTAGTAAAGTAACTGTTCAACCTAGTATATAAAAGGGAGGGTTCCTGTGAGGCTAGAGAGTTCGAATCCTGAAGGGATCTTGAGCTCTTTAAATACAAATTAATCATAAGAAATATCCTGGGCAAACGAGAATCCAAAGCTACGCTAGGAGAGAAACGAAAACATCAAAGTCCTGAAACAAAGGTGTAGATGCGACTGGATATAACTAACAAAACAAGCAATGGAATCAAACCAATAGGGAATCGCTACTAATGTACTAAACCAGTAAGACATAGTAGGAAGCATACGGTTTCCCAATTGGGTACAAGGAACGAAAGGTAGAAATAAGTGAACTAAGGAAAGTACTCCCTAATAGGAAACTATGACAATAGGGAAGGTACAAGGTAAGGAATGATTCGTTACTGGGGAAATCCTAATAGGCAATATCCAACATCATTTTAAGAAATCATAGCGATAATAGTAGATTCTGTTACATTCCCCCTAACAGAAAAGAAAATAAAACCTGCAAGGTTTGGGTTAGGTTTCCAACTCAGACTCATCAAGGAAGGAAGGGTGTACCAGGTTTTGGTCTCAGAGTAGTAGGAGTCTTGGATAGATGTTCAGAATCCTTCAGGATCAAGCTCTGGCGATAGACAAATGGATTCAGGTGTCTGGACTGTCCAAGCTGACCAACTTTCGCCATGAGTCTAGGGGAGGTGGAAGCCAATGGTTTTCTTATAGGTGTCAAACCATTCAGTTGTAAGGGCACCACTGCCTCCTTCAAGGCCATCGAGAGGTTCCCAAGTAGCTTCGACTTTGTCATAGCCTTTCCAATGGATTACGAATTGGAGTTTCTTTCGCTAGATTCGATCTTTGAGAACCTTTTCAACTTCTCATTCTTCTTGTTCTGCGGCATTCATAGTGAGTGGTTCTTTGAAGCTCGGTTGAGTGAGGCCTGAGAAAGCTTTGAGGTTTGGTCTGAGGTAGATTCGAATGGGGCTGCCATGAATCCAAGAGTGGATGCCTTGCATGATAGGAGGGAGGTTTCAGTTCGTAGTTAGCGTGTCTATCAGGTCCTTCAGAGACTGACAAAGGGCCTAAACAGGGTCCAACTAGTTTGTGGTTTTGTCCAATCTTGTGTACATAGGGTTCGCATCTGAGGGTAACTTCAGTTTTGCCTGGGGTTATTGGTGGACCTTCTCTTGCCTCTTTCCTGGCTAGATGTAGTCTGGCGCGCTCGTTCTTTCAGGAGGGCGGTTCTGGCAAGCTGCTGGTTTTTCATCATTTGAGAAGCTATATGATCCGCAGAGGGGACGGCAGTAGTGAGGACTTTGATACTAGTGAGGCGTTGATAATTCATCAAAAGGTAATTTGAGAGGTTGAGAGTTCAGATGAATCTGGAGGAGGAGGATTGTGAGTTGTTTGAATATAGGGAAGGTGGCGAGTGCACTTGGTGCCTTTGGGGTTAACCAAATTTGGGAAGCATTGGGGTATTGTTCTCATTCTGCATTCAGGTTCGCCATTGATCAGGTGATGATAAGCGGTACTCATGTAGGGATCCATTTTGATATTAGCCATGAATTGTATCCAGAAGGGGAGGTGAACTTGGGGTCTCTATCTGTGATAATACAAGTTGCGAAACGATGGACAGAGAAGATTATTTCAATGAGGAGCTGAGCGGTTTCAACTGCTGTGATGTTCTGGGAGACTGGGATAAGATAGGTGAACCCAGTGAAGTATTCCAACACCACTAGGATTAGTTCCTTGTTGTCGTTGCTAGCAGAGGGTCCTGCGAAGTCTATTGCAATTGAAGAGTATAGTCCTCTGGGGACCTGAAGAGGGGTCAGAACTCCTTCAGGGAGGGTAGTTGGTTGCTTGTTCATCTGGCAAAGGTGACATCTGGGAATATAGTCTTTGAACAGACTTGTTATAGACATCCAATAAAAATCTTTAGAGGCGTATTTGAAGCGTTTGTGTGCTCCCATATGGGCCATTTATTCATCGGTGATTGGAATGATTGCGCCACTGGTGGTGGTTCCTTCATAGGCTGCTTGATTGGGAAAATAGGGACATTCTCGACGGTCATCCTCCTCTCTTCTAAGACGAAGCGCTCAATAAGATTCCAACTGGGATGGTTGGGGTTCTTGCTGACTATGTCATAGAGAGGATCCGTGGCTGTGGTTCTTCGAAGGCTGTTATACCACTTGTCTTTGCAGTGTTGGGAGAGCTGCAAAGCCCGTCAAACAAAGGCTCTGGAGGGCTGGTCCGGGAAAGGGTTATCGTAATCGACAGGGGCATGAGGGACCGGTAGGGCTTCTTCCTGAGCGGCATGGTCTGAGGGTGGTCGACTATCCCTGTTGATTATAGTATGGGAGACTGGATATCCATCATCATTTGTAAAGCTGGAAGGGACAGCTCATCGATCCTCATATTTTCGCTTTGGGTGGTGGGAAGTAATCAAGCATGACGTGGAATAGAGAGGGCTGGGGGCAAGGAGATGGCGAGGTCCAGAGGGGTAGTAGTGGCCGTCTATTCCTTGCATATGGGATTCACATTCCTCTCATACATAGTGTGCCCAGTGTTTGCCTCTATGGCTGTAGACATCAGAAATCATTGCAACTCATCTCTTGGAGAATTGGAATGCGTAACAGATAGTGTCGTTTCGTATCCTGAGCTGGCAAGGGCAATCGATTCCAGTGTGGTAATGGAGTCATGAATCCTGCCCCAGCAGTTGGTGATACTGTAAAGGCGTATAGATCGTTCCATCTGGTTTGAAGGGCTGTGAATTCTTGACACGAGTGCAGCAAGCTGTGTCTGAGCTGCTTGAATGAGAATTGTGGTTTTGGTAGGGTCATGAGGTTGGCCTTGGGTGGTGGCTTTGATGCTCCGCATGGCGTCGATACCTTGTCCAAGGGTGGTTGCCATCTTATGAGGTCCTTGTTCAAAAGGACCTTGGGGCTGATGGTTTTCCTTCTCCTTGGGCGAGTCTGGAATGGGGACATCTTCAATGTTCGACCTTGATAGATGTTAGGGTATAGAACACGGGTCAAGAGGTGGTGGGGAGAAGAAAGAAGATTCTTTAATTAGATCCAGAGTGTGAGCCAGGTGGAGGTTGTGTTTGACAATGGTTGTCAGGGTGGAATAGGATCCTTTTATGGCTTTCTTCTCATTGGGGTAAACTAGGATCATGTCACTGCTTGCCTCTCGTTCTTGATATATTCTTGGAGGGCATCTGCCAGGACATTGTCCTTGCCTGGTCAGAGTATGATGTCGAAATCGTAAGATTGGAGGAAAATTCTCCATCTTGTCTGGCGGTAAGGGATATTTGTCTTTGATATGAACAATGAAAGCCCTTTGTTGTCCGTTACCACAGTGAACCTGGTACTATCAAGCATGGGGTGCAATGACTGGACTGCATCCACTATAGCGAGAAGTTCAAGTTCATGTACAGAGTAGTGTAGCTGACTTGTTGCGAATCTTCCGCTATGGAATGCTACAGGGTGACCTTTCTCAAGTGAGGCTCCTTGGCCTATCCATCCGTCTGCCCTAACCTTGGAAGTATCGGTGAAGAGGTATATTGGGTGGCGTGATTGATAGTTAATTGGGCGCACAGTGGTAATGTTTTTGGCTAGGTGTTTGACTTGTTGACAGGCTTCCTCATACAGGGGTCTCCATTCAAATTCGTTTTGGGAAAGGAGATCCAATAGTGGGGTGGTAGCAGTAGCGAGGTGTGGTAGGAGTTGTGTATGATATATTACAACACCAATAAAAGTTTCTACTTCATTTTTCGATTTGAGTGTGTCCTAGTGCTGGATTCCTCATATTTTCTCAGGATATGCATGGATTCCTTGGTCTTCTATCACATGTCCCCACAGGGGTAACCTGTCGGCGAAGAAATTGCATTTGGATGGGCTGGCTCTAATGTGATGGTCCTGTAATCTCTCAGGGACCTGGTGGATATCATGAATATGGTTTTCAATAGAGTTTGAGAAGATTGTAATATCGTCTAGGTATGACCAAACTGTTTTTACTATGAGTCGATCAAGAACATGCTCCCTAATTCGGATAGCTGTGGAGGGCGCATTGGCATCTCCTCGCCGCCTTATCTTGCATGCAATGATCCTAGAGAGCATTTTAATTGTGTTGAGGGTTTCATCTTCAGGCGCTACTCAAATTTGGAAATACTAGTTTAATACATCGATAGTGGAGCGGTATTTGGCTCTAGCCACAGTTCTGAGAATCATGGACTGGTTGGGAATGGAGCTATCGTTCTTGATTGTGATATGGTTTCTGGCTACTAGGTCTGCTTGGCGTCTTATTTCGCCATTTGGGTTTAGCATAGGGAACATATGGACAGCGTTATTTGCTTTACAAGGGTAGATGATTTTTCACTTTCCAGTCCTCAATAATTTGTTCATATGCAGGTAGGATCTTGTCAGGAACTGTGAAAACTTTTAGACTTAGTGCCGTTTCCCTTCGATGAGATTAAGGTGGTGGTTAATCAGGCACAAGGGAGGTAGCTCTGTGATTTCCTTGGCTGGGAAAACATCATGAAACTCGAAGATAAAGTCAGGGGTATCTCAGTTTGTCATAGTGGAGAACCTAGCGTTGTTTCCCTTCCGGCAGGTGAGGGTAATTCCTTCTTCGGGAATGAAATGTTGGAGTTTCCACAATCGATTATAGCGTCATGGGTGGTAATATATGGCATTCCGTGGAATATGGTATAGTTGTCTAAAGAAGATACAAGAGCGTCGGGAATATCACAGGTTTCATTACCTACTTGGATGACTGGTTGCGATATGTAGTTTATGGTGGTGCGAGATCCTTTGCCACTCATCTTTAGACTGATAGAGGTATCGAGGTCCTTGGTAGGTATTTGCATGTCAGATACCAATTTTCCTGAAATGAGGTTATCTCCCATGGTTCCTTTGTTGAATAGGGCTTTTGCCCTGTGTCCATTGACTGTATTGTAGGCTCCGAGGGCTTTGTTTTCATTTCCAGATGGTTCTACATGGTTGGATGTATTTGTAACTTTGATGGTATGGTTCGTTTGTTCCTGGGTATGGTAGGAACCGCGAGGTTTCCCTCTTCTCTCAGTTCCTCCTCTGCTTCAATTTCCTCCCTGCTTGTACCCTTGATGATAATTTTGGGTTCTTGGCTTTTGGTAACAATTGCGGGAGAAGTGTCCTATCTTTCCTCAATTGTAACATGCTACTTCTCTTTTACGTCTTTCTCTCTCATGGGGTGGTACCTTATTGTATTAAGAGGTATTTTTGGAGGATTGTTGGTGGGGTCCTTGGGTGTTGCTTCTGGTGTCTTTGGGTCTGGGCTGGGTGGCTGCATTCGATACTGCATTGGTCTGTTGATTCTTTGTACCATGGAGTTCTGTGGAGTTAGCGATAGCATCCCTTTGCTCAGCGATCTTTACTAAGTCATCAAAGGATATATCTAAGGGAATACAGGGTTTCATATCTCGTCTGAGTTTGTTGTCCATGGCGTCTAGAAATCTTTGCTTTGCTGAGTAGTCTGAGATCGTTCCTGCGGGTAGGCAGTCCCTGAGCGTTTCAAGAGTGATAACTGCGTCTGGTATCTGTGCTGTCTTCCCATGGGTAGTTTGTTTTAGTGCAAGCCATTGTTCATGGATTGTATTGGTGGATCTAGAAGGTAGGAAATATCCGTGGAATTTGGGTTTGAGTCCGTTAACGGTTGTAGCTCCTTGGCTCTTGTCATATTGAGTGGATTTTTCGCGGGCCTTGGCTCTGCAGTATTCTCCATAGTACTGCAAACGTTAAGGATCTGTATCTTTCATTCCAAAGCTGGATATGTATCGATGGACTCTGTTGAACTATTAGTTTATCCTTAATAGAGCCTGGTTCTTTCCTTCCCCACTGTAGAAGCATGGTGCTGGCCATTTGGGGCGGCTAGTGCCCTCAGGTGGGACTGACATAGTGGCTTGTTGTGGAGTTGGTGGTGGAGAGGGATGAGGAGCTGGCGGTGGCGCTGGGTCTGAACTTGGGTTGCTTGAAGATGGTGGACTTGGGGATGCTGGTGGGGCCGGTCCTGGTGGGACAGGGCTGTCTGCGTCTGAATCGTGGTCTGGGTCTGGCTTGGGTACTCCTTCCTGATGCAGTTGTTCTTGGTCAGGTGTTTCCTTGCGGTCTTGGTATTCTGGGGTTTCGCTTTCTTCTATGTCTAGGGGATTTTGTGGATTCTGGCCTGGGTTCTCGTCTTTGTTACTTGATTCATATTCTCAGGAGTCTTGGTCTTGGTCTTGGGCTGGAGGTGGCGCTGGTTCTGGTCGTGGAACTGCCTTCTTTGCTGGAGCGACAGGGTTGGGCTTGGATGCGCAGCCTGACCGCGCTGAATGAGCTTTGGCGAAGCGTCCTTGTTTGTCTCTTGGAAGCGAAATCGTTGCAATCCATGGTGAGCAGGTGGCGCCAAGTGTCTGCTCTAGGCCTTTCAAGGAAGAGGGCGGGGTACCGGTACTGCAGGGTCAAGGGAGGGGAAGGGTGATCAGTCCCCTGCCGAAGATCAAAGGTTATACTTATATCTTGTTCAAAAATGGTTAACTGCTCCTGAGTATCGCGAGATTCCCAGTCGGAGATCCGGCGATACTCAAAGGACAAGGAGGAGAAGCCTCTATGGAAATCTGCACAAGAGATATAACAAAGGTAAAGAACCAGTAAAGTGACAGTACAACTTAGTTCATTTTCCGTGAGGGTTTCAGTCAGGCTTGAGAGTTCGAATCCTTAAGGGATCTCCAGCTCTTTAAATAAAAATAAATCATAACGAATATCCTGTCCGGACGATAACGCTAAGCTATGCTAAGGTAGAAGCGCAAACATCTCAGTCCTAAAACAAAGGTGTAGATGCGACAGGATATAACTAACAAAACAAGTAATGGAATCAAACTAATAAGGAATCGCTACTAATGTACTAAACCAGTAATACATAGTAGGAAGTATACGGTTTCCCAATTGCGTACAAGGAACGAAAGGTAGTAATAAGTGAACTAATGGAAGTACTTCCTAATAGGAAACTATAACCATATGGCAGGTAGAAGGTAAGGAATGATACGTTACTGGGGAAATTCTAATGGGCAATATCCAACGTCATGTTCAGGAATAATAGCGATAATACTAGCTTCGGTTACAGTCTTATTCATAATATAAATGTTGAATCTTTCTGTAAATGAAAGATTATATTGATTGATTGAAATCAACGACTTGAGCTTTCTAGACATTTAATCAATTCTCTACCAAATGGAGGCTAAAGACAGGATCTACCTATATTATATCTAAGAGGTAGAATAATTTTCCCATTTTTCCTCAATTATTTATAAAATGCATTACTCACTAGATCGCTAATTGAATATTTCCCTACCCTTTGTAATATAACTTACTCACTTTGGCCAATAGAAGAGCGATATTGCTAGAGCATATTTATAGGCAGGTTGGCTATCTATAGCCGGATTTCCAGCTCTATAAATTTATTATGGGTTGAATTATTCCTATTTTGGTACAAGGAACACTGTAAGTGCCAAGTGTCCCATACCTAGTGAGTGTCCCAACCCTAGGTCAAATACCTTACTCAACTCTCGGGCATGCACATAATCCCTAGATACTCACACACCTAACCTATCAACTTTCAGACAGCGAAGTTCACGGCATATGCCATACGGACCGATACACTCTCCCGGACTGAGTTCCCTGATGCTACCCGGCAGGCTGCGCATAGGCTGCGCCACTGCCGTACTCGTTCCACAAACCACCAGATATGCGCTTTGGATAGGTGAAAGCAATCTGGCATGTGAGTAGGCTACGGAGCTTGAAGCGTTTCCTTTGCGACATTTGTTCTTTTCTTTCTTACCATTATCATTTTATGCATACAATAACAGGAAGTATGCATTGAGGAAGGGACATGCATAGAAAAGAATAGTTTTTCTATCGTGATCAATGGATGCATGGGCAGAGGAGCCCGGAAGACTTCAATGTTTTATATATACTCCTGCTTTTACCGTCAGTTAGATAGATCATGGTGTGGGATATCATTGGAGAGAGGGCAGAGTAGAGCGTATGGGTCTGAGTTGCAATGAGGGAAGTTCTCCTATCTTTTTGTTGCAGGTTGGTGATCGAACTCTTTATGGTAGGTTTGATTTTGGCGGTATTTTTCTGAGCCAGTTATTCTGCCATTGCACCAGTATTGCGCATATTGTATTGTCTACGGAGGTATACAATCCCTGCCTTGTACGAAAGAATTTCTTGTTTTTTTCCCTCTTTTTTTTTCTTTTTTCATCAAACTGTTTGTTTATTAACCAACTGCCTACTACATGCTAGTTAACTAATAAATATATCTGGCTTTCCATAGCGTTTAATCTTTCAGCCCTAACTATCCCATCAATCACATATCCAACCCAGGCATTTCGACAAACCTTTCTCTCTATGATATGAAACAACCAGAATCCCGCTTATCCCGACCAATAGCCGGAACCTTGTCGGACGAAAAACGATATAACAATATCTAAGACCTGTGTGTATACCAGGTATGTCCCCTGGTCCCCGTCATGTAACCTAATGTTACACACATAAAACTAAACAAATACAACTTCTACCCTTTCGCCCCCCAAGATACAAACAGAATAACCCATGGTAACTCCGTAATCTCTCCAGCATTCCTCCCTTCATGGTACTGATAAAATGGGCCGGTTTAACTAATCGAGCATCTGTCTTGTCAGGTTGTGTCAGATCATTAGTCACTTTATCTCGAGAATGAAATACAGATGCATGTCGTCTACGGGGTCATTGGCTTATTGGTTCGTTTCTCTACCTCTCACTCAGGTCCCATCACATCCCACATCACACCCCTCTTCCGGCTATGGGATATAACAGCAGACCATGTCTGAGTCAATATCCCAACCCCGCAAGGCACAAACGAGCCTAATTGGCATTTAATAACTTCCTCCTCATCATTCCTTCTTCCTTCAACCCCCAATTCCAACAACTACCTCCCTTCTTCCCAAAACAAAAACCGGAACAGCAAAAGAAATATTTCTCCGAAGGCAATCTCTAAGGATACCACTACTAGTTCCACTTTCGGAATGCGACACTGGCAATGGGTGCCACCGCCTCAAGCTTGACGTGCCCCCTCTGAGAATGCGCCAGCCTGAAAGGCAGCCCCATAACACTCGGACCCATTTTCCTCCTAAGCCTAACCCCCCATCTCGATGTCATTGGCCCGTCATCCGCACCACTGTCAACATACCAGCCGCCTACCACACCAACCCTATCCCTAACTCCTGAGGGTCAAAACAATCCTCCCGCCTAATCCACTCTCTCAAAAAAAGAAAACCGTAGTCTAGAGTCCTACTGCCTCTTGCTCATCGACCGTAGTCAAAGGTGCAAAATCTGCCCTTCGTTAAAAAGTCCAACCATGGCGAACTATACAACTAATCCAAGAAGAACATGCCAATAAAATTGGGAAGATAATCCCTTGCGGGATAACATTTAACCCAAAAGAACGAACCTCAGAAGAGGAATGTTCAACTAGACCCCATCATCAGAAAGCAAACAAGGAACCTTACTGCTCCACGGTGGGAAAATGACAACTCACACGGAGTTGAAATTTCAATTGTTGTGGTGGTACGGGTGACCGCAGTTGTGCGAAAACATCTACCCTGTGCCTTGTATAACAAAAGTCCGGCTTCAAAAATACTTCTTTGACAACCCACCCGGCCACCAAATGCCAAGCAGGAAGTGATTAACAGGTTTATCCTTTGAACTACCGTACTTTCTCGCTTCCTGTAGGAGCAAGGCTAGAGTTAATAAAATTCGAGCCTCATATTTTTGACCACCTTTTCCTAGTCCAGCCTGACTTTGACGATTGCGGGATTAATCATATTTCATCTTAAATGCTATGTTTAAGTATGGTGATAGCAATTTCTGCAGGTCTAACCATTTCACAATGGAATGGTCACTACTTCTTCCATTTTTGCTAAACTGGTCCTTACTGATTTTATTTATTGTGAGGTTGAAAAGTGATAAAAGGATCGACCGAAATTGTTTATGGGCTGGTAGTGTTGATTGCAGGGCCTGCCTCCATCCCCCACCCGGCCCCACCCACCGGCCCGGAGAGGGGTGTTTTTTCCACTATTCTCTACTCCAGCCCCCCGCCCAGACCCCCGTCCCCGCCCATGGCCCGGAAAGATCCCTATAAAATACCGGTATGGGGGGGGCGAGAAACGGGGGCAGCGGCCGGGATCACTGAGGAAATAATTCCCCTGGTCGAAGTAATACCGCGGCCGGTGAGTGAAACCCCTCCCCGTCCTGCCTAGTAACGAACACTCATGGGCTGGTCTTTCCTTTATCATCGTTATGGCAGTATGCAGACGAATAAGGTCATAGATAGAGAGAAATGGAGGAGTGGGTAATTCTCGACTAGATAACAGACGGTTCTAGGATTTGTGTTTTTACAATAGTTTGTGTACTCAAATAGACTAGGCGTTCATAACTGGCAGATTTTTTAGGACTGCGGTAGTGACTACGAGTATAACAAGTACTATAAGAACAGCATATTATGGGGACTTTGCTACGTATATTTATTTTACATTTATCATTCCCAGTGATAGACTTCTTTCCATTTTCACAGCAATTTTGTCAACATATTTTCATCAATCTTATTTCACACTACTCATAATCCGTATTAGAATGAGTCCTCATGAGAAATTTATTTGCCCACCAACCCCAAACCTCTGCACATTTATTAATATTTGCCCTGGTCTGGAGCTCAGATACATTCTGCACTCTACACACCTGTCCATGACTCGTCAATTCAGACAAGAGCTTTTTGCCAAAGCTGCTACCGAACACGATTAATGCACCTGGGCTGTCGACATCTGGATCACCCGACTGGAGATGATCAGCTCTCCACTAAAAAGCTTTCCTATTCTCAAAAGCGAATGCGGACCAGCACTGTGGCACAGTCTCCTAATTTACCATAGCTCCTCCGGCATATGGGAATCCAACTCATGAAAGGACCACCCAGGTACGCCAGGGTGGCCCCGGTCAGCTATCGATAACGGACTGCTTGGAACTCGGTCAATACCAATGTATTATGACATGCCACAAGTTCTCTAAATGGTTCAGCACAGGGGTTGTCACCATTATTCCATTTGCCTGAGATATTCTACTGCTCAGAAGGTACCAACAAAACTCTTTTTTTCTTTTTTTTCTTGGCTGCTGAACGAGGACAAGACTCGAGAGTCTTGATAATCTTGTTACGATTGACAACTCTATACATGCCAGGTTCAACAACTGGAGCTTCACCTTAGTACCAGAGACAGAAACGAGGATTCTAATTCCCGTGATAAACGATTATAGTAGAGGCTACTAGTTGGACATATGCTCTACTCAGACGCTACATCTACCTGCAAACTTGTAATGGATAGAGGGCCCTAGAGCCTGCAAGATTAGAAAAGTGTACATATGGACCAGGATTGCTATTGCATATTACGAGGGGCAGCTGGGCTGGACCTCCACTCTAACACCTCACTCTTTTTTTGGTCTCTAGAGTTCGATACTCTTCCTAAAAGACATGTACGATGTCAAGCCTTTCAATTGACTCCCATCAGATGCTACTTCCGTACCCGCAAGTCGTCTTTCCTCTTTCGACGTTCAGAATTAGTATTAAATAGACACAGCCCTCTCTGAGTGTCCTAGTGCTGATCCAGTAATGGCGCCCAGTACATTCCTTCAAGATTTGGTTAACATGGGAACCTTGAGCTGGTGACTATAAAGGGGTTAAATTTCCTATAAGATATCTAGTTATGTGGCTAGGTTGTTATAGGGGCATGATGTGAGTAGTGATATAAGAGTTTGTAGTTAGACGATATGGAGCAAGGAGATTAGCAGCTTTAATAAATACAGCCTGGGATAGAAAGGCTAGGTACTTAGCAGTGGGTTGTTCTTTTTACATCCTAGATGGTTAGCAGAGGGTATTAGTTTTAGTTTTATTAATCCTCATTCCTATTCAGCTTTCGGTATCCTGGAAGTAGTTTCATCTCATTTCAGGCATACAATATATCCTTAGGCATCCAACTTATCCTTAGGCATTCCAGTGGTTGCACATTGGCAATGAATCGGTTTTAGGCGTCATGCCTAGTAATCACGGATTAGAACTGCACTAGTTTATTAGAAATCCATGTATTTAGGCTTTATTACCTTGTCTCGTACTAGGACAAAATGGTTTGTCCAATGCCCATTTTACCCTGAAAGTAACTGACCACCTTGATTGCCCTTTCTCATCGCAGAATGCAATGGGCATTGGGGAAAATTTGTCCCTGCATTTGGAAATCTGTAGAAGCATTGAGGATGTTATAGAATCCTGAAATATGATGAACTGATAGAGGAAAGTTTGCTTAAATATCTAGAATCCATTAGTAGCTGCCTTTTTGTATGGAATCCCATACAAAACTCTATATCACTTTCACACTAGTTGACACCATTATCAATGGTGAAGACAGTTTTCCTTACACATGTAATTGTAGAAGTTTCCATCGAAAGTTATGGCCAAGTTGATGGAACATTTTCAAGTATTTTCATATAAGCAGTATTGGGGATGTTTTGTTTAGGGATCTCTATTGCTAGCATCGAGAGTGCAATGGAGAATTCTATATTGGCAAAGTAATTATTAAGGGATCTATGGTTCTTAAATTGGTCGTAGTTCGATTCTGGCTATTTTATATTGGCAATGGCAAGGCTTGATGCTGTGTCAAGGTCAACTTGAAGGTATTGTATAATAGGGGAGCCAGTGGCTCTTTAATCATTCCAGGGTACTTGAGGATATAGTTAAACAAACTTTGAGAGGTGAAATCAATTTATTTTTGGGCTACTAGATGTATTGAATCAGGAGACCGAAATGGGTGGTTTTAATGGTAGTACACAGTCCAATGCATTGTCCTGTCACCCCTGTGGCTCGTCTTCTACCAACAATGCGACTATCTTAATATTGAACTCCTAGTCTTTCAGTTAGCCTATGGATCCATCAATTGGGTAAGAAATATTGACACCCCCCTGGCATCCCGCTTCATGCCCATAACTCCTTTCCCAAATTGACATCCCAATCGGTGTTACCAGACAATTGCCACCTAAGCCAGGTTAATCATGCACTGAGGGCAAAATAGGCAGGGAGAGGAATGCCTGCAGCATTCAGGTCATGGACGATAAAATATAGCTCTTATCGTATAGTGCATTAACGCCTTGTTTACCCAAAATCTTATTCAATTGAATAAGCTCTGGTTCTGTCAATGACTTCAGGAACCAGATTTGTAGTTTGTAGGTGCCGTAATATTGACTAGTCAGAGTAATTGGATTTCCATCCATTGTGCAGGGCACCGACATCAAGTGGCCATTGTCGAACAATGAATGGATGAAATTATGCAAGGAAATAACAGTCCAGAGAGTGTCAAGGGAGTTAACTGTCGTAGCCAAAATCTGGTTGGTGTGCGCGGGGTCGAACAAAAGCTCGATCATTGACCAGAATCAAAGCTTGTGGCGTCTCGGTTCGCTTGCGCAAGTGTGGGGGAAGATATGGGCTGCCACAATGGCAAACCCATCAGAGGACTTACATCCTGTAATCACACACTCCCCGTTATCTCTTTCTTGGGAGTTATCGCTAATCTTCCTGTCCCATTTGAGAAAGCCTGCTCTACAGTGGGTATCGCTAGGTCCAGCTGATGATAAGCCTTCGATGGACATAGTGCCTCCTGGGGCCCAACTTGAACGGCCAATTCTGAGGGTTGGGAAATGGAGTAATGCCCAAGTTATATTCTCTACTCTGGCTACCCAAGTAACTACCAATTTATGGCATTCAGCTTGGTTGTCAGGCGGGTAATTGACCAGCTCGTCTTTATATTTATCGAGAAGAAAGATGAATCCAGAGTTGAGAAAGTGTTTTCCCCCATTGGAGACTTCATTAAACACCAGGCCAACGACCCGATCTCTAAGATCATCTATTTTTAGTGTATAGGGACTCGTAAATTGTAGATTTTGGCCAATCAGAACATTGATGACCCTGTAGTAGAAGATGTGTCGTTTGTAAATCGAGTGGAAAAGCGGAGATTTGAATGCGCTGTGTGATTTCAGAATTGGCTATTTAGAGAGAAGGGGATGAAATTGGAACAGTGCACAGTTTGTTTTTGTAGTCACCCATACAGTTAACCACTTGTGGAACAAATACAGAAAACCAAGTCACTCTTAATAACCACCTTCACACTCTGATTTTCACCCATATACCCTAATAGGGAGTTTGCATAAGCAGATCTAGATTGTAGACAACAAGGTATTTTCACCTAACCTAAACGTCTTAGATAACTAGGTTAAGGGCCACAGCTGTCATTGGTGTAAAATAGGGCTATTCAGACATAAAGATATTCGAGCTGTAGAACAATAAATTAGCAACCATACAATACATTTCGACCATTTAGATGTTTGCTAACATTGTGACGAAGCGTGGTGAGATGTTTCCTTAACCAGAGGGGTACTATCATGACATCCTCAAATTAGTAATCCCTCCAAACTGGGATACTCAGCAGGTATGGTCAAAGATTTGTAGTTGGGCAAGGAGTCAATTTGAAGGCAATATAATATCTGTCTGCTCATTCTATTGGCACTCATTCTCCAGTCCGCCTACATCTGTTCCACATGCTTATTCTGGTATCTGGGTTTATTTTCTGCCGAGTAGCACCTAGTTCCTCATGCGCAAACATGTGAATACTAAGTTACTATTGTTCTCTATTATATAGGTACCTGATGATAAAACACCGGTAGCTTTCATCTGAGCACATATTCATGATTCTTTCTATCTTTCTACCCCCAAGAACCAGGAATAGACCAAGCCCTCTAAGCAAAGCTTGTTGTTTAAACTACTAGTTTAACTTAGTCAGCAATGGCTAAGCCAGAGTGGTACCCCATCTTTCTATCGAGAATAATCCGGAATGATGATAACATACTTGAGTACTAATATTCTGATAGTGTATTGGGAATTTGGTACCTACAAAAGGTCTTCAGGAACGAGCAGAGTGGTAGTACTCCCTTAGGCGAAAAATGTTAGAAGAGATTTAGAAGGTAAATGAAGCCCAGGTAATGACAATAATTACCATAGCAATGAGGGCAGCCGTTAACCAGAGTAACGATACCGTTCATGAATGTAAGAATCGATATCAATCAATTGCTGTGCCTATAAATCCCGGCAATTTGAAGAGACATACTCTGCATAACCTCTAGTGTTAAGATTTCTTCAAGTCTCTTGTACCATAACTCTGATGAGGCAATACAGGTACTCCCTGAAGGCGTCATACACAATGTTAATTCCAGTTAGGTGAGCGCATCTGCTAATTATATTCAATGGTAAACAGAATCCTATCATTCATTCCCTCACCCAGCCCTGCTTACATGGTCTCACTCCCCTGATCTCCCTTGACCTGTCTTCCAGTATAGTTCTTCTCTTCCTCCAAACTCCTTCAAGGTATAAACGGTGGTTTATCTTGAGCTAGGTAAAGGTCTGCTTCATTGGCCATTGTGGTTGCCTCTTTTGGGAGAACTGATTGCTTGAGAGAATTGAGATGCAATGATTGAGGGAGGAGTCTTGTGTATCATGGAAGTAATAGTGAGTGATATTCGATAGGAAAGGAGAGTGAAATGGTGCATCACGGAGGACCGACTAGCTCTTTGTCAAAGCAGGGGCAAATTGTTGGCCTGACAAATATACGTTGGAACTTGAGACTCCCATTAGTGAAGGTTTCTGTATCAACAAAGGTAGCAGTTTCTACTTGAGCCAATATTATTCGACTATCCACTATTCGTCTTCCCCAGTCCCATATCAGAGATCCATGTGCTGAAGAAAACCTACATCCAACACCAACTGCAAGAAAGGATCACAAGCAAGGACTAAGAGCTGAAGAAAAGCGGCAGGTTATCTCCCTTGCCCTCCACGATGCTACCCATTGCAGGAAGCCACTTCATGAGCTGATAGCACTATCACAGCATAATATTTGTAGCCAGACTTTATCCAATATTCTTGCTGCTGATGGGATTCACTGGGGCAAACCAACCAAAAAGCCCTTTCTCATGGTACAGCTAAGAGGGACAGGGTTGAATGCACTTTGAAGTTTCAAAACGTCGATTTCAGCAAAGTTCTATTTACCAATAAGTTGCTCTTCAAAGCTAGTACCCTACACTCTTTTCATTTTGGGTGTGTTCTTCGTTGTACTGGGCAGCGGGTCCTGCCTCAGAATCTTGATCACAAATTTCCTACAAGGTTCAGCGGCAATGTTGTGGAGTGGTATACTGGCTGGCTATGACATTTCCCACCTCCCATTCCAGTTTTTTCCCTCTTCTGTGGAAACCCAGGGCCAGTGCCGTGCATCAGTTGACCGTTTGACACAAGAATTTCATCCTGATACAGACGACTAGAATCACTTTTCAGGGCTTGGGAAAGAGCACACTATTCCAGTTCACAAAGCCAGTAGCACCAAAGGTAAGCCTGGAGTTTCCTACTATATATATGAAACAGGTTCTGTGCCCTAAAACCTTTCGCTTTTTATTTCCACAGATGACCATTAGACAGGAACCTCTCTACTATCTCGAGGATGGTGCACCATCACATCCAAAAGACTACAATATTGACGAAGTACGAGACTGTCGGTTTGAGAGACTAGTACATTCTACCAGATTTATACCTTAGGGAGATGGTTTGCTGGCATATGAACGACTTGGTCAAGAGGAGGATTGCCAGGGCCTATTGGGATCCTACTAGACCCCAGATCATTCTTGAAGAGTGGAATAATCTCTCAATCGATTAGATCAATTTCCTTATCGCTTCACTGGCACGACAAGTTGCAGAGGTTATAGCTGCCCTTGGTGGCAATGAATTTCGTGGCTAGCAGGAAGGAATTACGTACATATTTTACCTACTTTTAAAACCACTTCAATCATCTTTCCACAGATTGCCTACCTAGCTATCTGGATACACTCCATACCCAGACGAATTCTCATTGGTGGGTTTTGTATGAGGAAACTGGGGGCAGTCAGTGCAGTTGTCACACTTCATTCAATCAAACCAAGAAAACTACGCCTGCATTTCTCATCTCTGTTTAGCTATCTGGATAAGGGGGGCGTCAACATGGCTAGGGCGGATGTAAACGGTATGGGTTACTCAATTTGTAACCTGCTCCTGAGTATCGCGAGATTCCCAGAGGGAGATCCGGCGATACGGCAAGGACAGGTAAGAGAAGGATCAATGGAAATCTCTACAAGAGATATAACAAAGGTTAGGGACTAGTTCAGTGACCGTTTAACTTAGTATATTAAAGTGAGGGTTCCGGTAAGGCTTGAGAGTTCCAATCCTTAAGGGATCTCCAGCTCTATAAATACAAATAAATCATAACCGTCACCCCGTCCCAACAAGAATGATAAGCTACGCTATGGTAGAAGCGAAAACAACAAGGTCCTAAAACAAAGGTATAAACCCAACGGGATATAACTAACAAAACAGGTAATGTAATCCTATAAGCAAGGAATCACTACAGATGTACTAAACCAGTAATAGATCACAGGCAGGGTAGGGTTTCCCAATTGGGTACTAGGAACAAAGGTAGTGATAAGCAAACTAAGGAAGGTACTACCCAATAGGAAACTATAACAGAGAGGGAAGGTACAAGGTAGGGAATTATACGCTACTAGGGAAATCCGAAGAGCAATATCCAACTTGATGTAAAGGAATAATAGTGATAATAGTAGATTCTGTTACAGGTTTGGTTTTCGAGTATCGTTTTATACTAAGTCTGTTTTATAATTGAGTTTAATACACATGATGGTTTTATGTTTGGTTTCCGACTATCGTTTGATACTTAGTATGTTTTATCATTGAGTTTGATACACATGATCTTTTTATGTTTGGTTTCCAAGTATCGTTTCATACTCAGTATGTTTTATGTGCCAGTTTGATGCTCATGAGATTTTTCTGTTTGGTTTCCAAGTATCATTTGATACTCAGTATGTTTTATGAGTGCGTTTGATATTCATGATGTTTTTATGTTTGGTTTCCAAGTATCGTTTGATACTCAGTATGTTTTATTTCTGGTGTCATGATATCCTTTGATACTTGATATGTTTTATATAATGTTTTAAGACTGCCATTTTGGAGTTTTTATGATTATGGTTAACAAGACTCCGGTTACCCTGACGAGTGTATTTAAGACCTGCCATTCTCTGGACTGAGAGAGGGCAGACTTCGACAGACACAGTTTTCAATATACTTCTTTGAACAGTTACTTCTTCAGATCGCTTCGAGAACACAGACCAAACGTACTTCCTTATTATCAACTACTTGGTAGTTGTGATATAGTAAGAAGTTTGTTACCACAACTTAGTCCAAACCTCCAGTACTTACTCTCGTTAGATACCACACTTTGGTATAGAGATACTATTCCTACACTATCAAATCCTGCCACCACCCAGGAGGCGGTAACAGCGGAAGTCTATTCTCCAGCATCATATACACTTCATCCAAATATACACTTTCCATTTATTTTCTTTTGCTAGGAGGTTAGGTTTACTGATATCTACCATTCGACGATAGGACATATAGAGAGTGCCTGCGCAGGCTCTAAGTGAATGGACGGGAGAGAATGGCCTCGGGGGAGGACACATTGGATATGCCTCGGCTCACTGGGAAAAAAGAAATCTAAGAGTAACCGGAAGGGAAGCGCAGTAGTGGTCCGGACATAGTATTTATAAGAGGGGAAGTCCACTGAAGGGTGCGTCAAATATGTTTTAAGTTCTATAGTAACTGCTGTTCATTTTTCTTACCTCTCAATTGCATTTTCTATTCAACTCATATATTGTTACAACCATAAGAGACTAGTCTTTGTGCCTATTTAGAACTTGCTTCCTGGACTAGCGTTTCTACTAGTAGTCAATTCCAAATACACGATAAAATTGCAAGTACAGTAATAGCCAGTTCCCCTCCTATTTCACTATATTCGGGGAAAGCAAGTTTGACACGAAAGCAAATGAAGCGCTAGCCTCCCTTCCCCCAAGAGAGGCTTACATAATACTAGTATTTAACTACATAAAATAATTGAATTGTGTGCTACCGGTGTGGACTAGGCTACTCGAATAGGGTAGTTTAACAGTCAGGAGAGCGTTTGAGTACGCACTAAACACCTATGTTTGTAGATAGCTTGGCATGCAGAATTTCCTGCATATAAGCCACCTCTCTCTTCAGGCCTTCCAATGGGTTGACCCGGGTTGAAAAACAGGCCAACCTAGCCCAACCCAAGCCAACAAATATTGGACCCAACCTAACCCAACCCAACGAAGGATAACCCGGGTTAACCCAACGAACCCGTTGGGTTCGTGGACAAAAACTCCGGCTATGTAGGCAAAGTGAATTGTAGACTATGGCGGGCGATAAGACGTCTCTATATCGTAGCTATTAATAGCTATTAGGTTGCTTTAGGATATACTTACTCGGTATCCGCAATTGTTACTAATGTTCCATTAGGAGACTCTGAATCTCCCCAAACCCATGATGACAGAGGAGGTTGATTTCGTTTTTTTGGTGTAACAGGTGGAGCCGCCGTGTTAGAAGTGCAGAGGGCGGGAGAAATTAATTCGCGTTCTTGCGCGTATTCTTCGGCAAGATGTTCTTCCGGCTTCGATTCATAATAGGAAAGCTCAGAGAGTGGACTACTCGTTCGCAGTGTAGCCGGAGGGCTAGATATAGCACTATTAATAGAAGAAAAACTCCTATTTAGTGCTAAATAGACTATTCACGAGCAATGGATTGAAAGTATTAAGGGAGCAAGAGGCATACCAGGTCTGTAGAGATTAAATAGCAAGAGCAGAGACACCGATAATTGGTGTACTAATGGTACGCGTTTTTTAACCTTCAGAACGAGTGATACTCCAAGATCACAAACATAAGGTAAAACCTTCATCAGGTTCACCGGGTAACCCGGGTTTGGAACATTACCAACCCAACCCAACCCACCCAGCACAAGAGTGAGCCCGACCCAACGAACCCGACCCAACCCAACTAAGAACCCGGGTTAACCCAACGAACCCACGACCCATTGGAAGTCTTGTCTCTCTTTCCTTAGTTAGACAAGCCCGCCAACGCCCAGGCAAACATCAATAGAGATCGTTTCCTTCCTATTCCAAGCGGGTGCAGCGCTTCATATTTTACTATATCCTGGTTCACTATATTTAGCATGATACCCTCAGAGCATTTCCCCATCTAGTTATTATCCGGTATAGCAGAGAGTCAGAACTACACTCACCAGGTGGGATACGGCTCGGTCAACCACACCATCCTACTAAGGGAACTATATCATTTACTCCCACACCGGTACTCAGTTCTCACTCAATATATTGGGGAATACCCCGTAGAATTATATCCGCCGGAGGGTCAAATCCAAGAAATACATAAATGCCCCCCTGGGTCCCCGCCCATCTTATAATAATAAACGACATCGAGAGCTACGAATTGCGGAACACTCCTCTTTACCAAAGCGAAGCAAGAAAACAACAACCGACTCCCACCTCGTTTCGAACTGAATGCCAGCTACTGACCTAAAGTTTCTGCAGAGAATATTGTATTAAATTCCGGCGTCCATCCAGCGAACTCGGTTAGGAAAAATCAATAGTATAAGCGATTTACACAGAATTAATGTGATATTTACAAAAAGGTGTAGGTAGTTCGAGGGGTAAAGAGAAAATAAGGAGCAGAGTACCGCAAGGATCCGAATAATTGAATCATGTTCCATATAGCCCAAAAAAATCCACTCCCCAAGAAAAAAGGAAAAAAGGAAAATATCAGACCTTACCCGAAGAGAGACTCCACCGTCCTAACATATGGCTAAATCATAACATCTTACGGTATACAAAACGCTGATAATTAAGACAATACTAGATAGAAAAACGGACAAAAGAGAAAACACGAATTACACGAGCGGACTCGAGCAGGGGTCCACGAGCCTCTTGGCGGTTTCTTGGCGGCTGGAGTCCAGGTCTGGACTCGGCTCGAGCCGGCTCGTGAACAACACTATTCGGAACATTGACTGAAAAGCTAATGCTTGCCCAGTGGGGTTTGCCCTCCGGTGGCTGAAGAACTATCCTTCGCCGACGAAGTAGTCCCGGAACTAGAATTACTTAGTTTTGTTGCGCGGTCCTCAATGGCCATTCCAAATCTCTCTGGGTCCTTAAATGTATTTGAGTCTTGCAGGTGCGCAAACAGGTAGGAACCCTCGGCAAAATGTATATTTTGGTACTAGCTCTTCCACCGGCAACAAAACTCTAGAATCCACTGTACAAGAGTTAAAACCCCTAGGAGAGCGGGGATAGCAACTAACACTAACAACAGGAGCGTTGCGACCTGTGGTGTGGAAACCACCAAGAGACCTACTCCGTCCTGGGGTTGTCGGGTCCTCTGCAGAGCCACATTGGGAATGTTTTGCTGATCGCTGATCATGAGCATGTTCGGGAAGGTGTGTGCTGACGAAATCCACGTAGCGGTAAACAGCAGGGTCATGTCCGTTTCAATTGTTGAGCTTTCTGCATCGAACCGCCCACCAACGAAAGTTGTAGAGCTTACCAGCGACGAGGACCCAGCCGAATTAATCACATCAATGATACGCGAGTTACGGCGGGTACAAAAAGTCCATTGGCAGTTGAGTGGCCCATCCATCAGGAAACTTAAAATTCGCTTCACTAGTCAGCTCGTAAATATTCTTGAACTGCTTTCTGTTGTAAGACCACACATGCGTTTAGTTACATAACAGCGCGGGCCTGCCTCCAATGGCCCGGTTTCGGGGCGGGTCTTCGATCAGTGCATCCGTGTCATTCTCGCGCGCCGTGAATGACTCCGTCTTGTACAATGGATCTGTTCCTGGGCGGTAACTAGCTCGGTGGCTGGAGTGCACCATAATTCTGTACCGCTGTTCAACCGCCTGGTGGATCAAGAAATTCGCATCCGCGTAAGGGAAGGAAATAGCTGTTGCGCTAGGAGCAGTTTTTCGCTCTCCACCATAGACAATATTGACAGTTTTGTTTGCCACACCCCAAGGACGATACACATCAATATCCTCTTCCGGTACATTTTTCGAGAACCAGCTGCTGTCGACGTCACACCGCCCACCCATCTCCTGCTTCAGGCCATGCCATTTCTGGAGACCCATGTCGTGGGTGGTAACCGTGTAATTGTAGATAAAGTACTGTGGGAAGTCTTCACTCGAAGGGTGGGATTTTAACGAGAAACCTTTCCCGATAGTGAATTGATTGCTTGCAGCCTCAGCGCTTCCTAGAGAACGCAGGGTAGCAAGCGAATGATATCCGCCGAAGCCGTCACCCGGGGGTTTGGCACATAAACTTTGTTGGGGTTTACCGGAGCAACCTTTCCTGAGATGAGCTCTGTAGCCACGAAGATACCCGCTGCATAGGTCCCTACTAGCCACACAAACGCCAATAACAGCAATCCAATTGTTGAGGCGGATGCGGCATCCTGGCCATACTCGTTTCTGGAAGCCAGATGTGAAATAGGTCGCCTCAAGTGGCTCTCGGGCATTCCAAAAGCCAACCAGGGCTATTCTGCACAATATAGGATCATACTTGGAAGCAGTCTTCAGGTCGGGAGTCTCTTTGCATTTGTCGAGAGGACCTGACAAGGACATCACAGCAATGCTCACAATCTTCCAACAAGCAGCGAAGAGCAAGGTAACAATGACCGAATAGAGCGCTGTCAGGATCTGACCGTTCCCGCTCGATACAGCTATACACCATTCAGAGCTGGTCTTAGTCCCAGTCAGGCGTTGAAACAGGGGGGGGCCGGTACGGCAGGTTCCCGCCTCGACATCAGTGAATACTTCCGTAATCACAGGCTTCCGTCCGGTTGTTGTTGCAGCAGGTAATGATAGATGGAGAGTGGAAGATCAATGAGGGAGAGGTGCGGTGTGAAGGAGCTATGTGACTGGTGCTATCTGTGACAGGGGGGTGGCTTGGGGATCTCCGGGAGATGTGAAGTGAATATCTTTGGCGCCTGATCACCGAAGTGGTTGGGCCTTTGATGCCGGCAAGATACTATGAGCAAAGATGGACAGGTATCCCGGATTTTCTTAAGATAAATATGTGTATATTCGGTAGTGACCCTGGTGGAGCTTGCCTAACAGACTGACAATTGGAAAACGATAGATATTTTTTACCTCTCAACCGTTAAATTCGCTCGGTTGTGTAAATTCGCTCAGTCGTGATGAATTCCGACCGGAAAAAAGTTATAGATTCTAGACGAACTCATTGCACCTCGGGGGCTGACGCTCAGATTCTGCGTCCGAGTTAGAGCAAATAGGTAAAGGAATGAGAGTGATGGAATGGGTCACCCTGCAGTTGCTTTCTGCGTATTAATATTAAGGTTAGGGTTTTCACATGTTGTAACCACTCGGGTTGAAACTTTACTCACGCTGAGAATAAGTTCTGAGCCAACGGGTGCAAGTACAATCACTCGACCTATCAAGGATTAGATAAAATTCGCAAAATCAAAGCGGGTATGAACAAGGGACTAGGCGTACTGGGGGTTGAGGGTAAGTACGGCGACGCTGCTCTGATTGGCTCGCAGGCCAGTCAGCCAACCATGGGGTCGAGTACGGTGAATTGTTTCATGCCAATAGTTCGCCAGACTTTTTTTTCCACCTCGAAAATCACGCCAAGATTGGCTGTTTCTATGGTCACACCTAATTTTTGCGTGTGTGAAACATTTTTCGCCCTACCTTTGCTCGCGCCCTAGTACCCTAGTACATTACGTTAGGCGCTAGCACACAGAGCAAGCGAAAGGGAGCTTTTAGACGTGTATATTGACTATCGTCTGCCAGAGTTTGATTAAGATGCCTTTTGGCGTCCACATGGTTGACCTGTTAACTTGCCTAGATAGACTGCGGGATAGGCGTGATGAGTTGCCCCACCTTTGGACAGTTTTGATGTTGAATCGCACAAATGCCTCGATGGACGGTTGCTCTAGTACTGTACTCTGCGCGAATGAAATTATTCTGTGGGAGGTGTTTAGCCGCGCTGGGCTAAATGATAATTGTGCTGTTGCCAGAGGCAACGAGCCCATTCACAGTGGTTACGCAGCTAGTACAGGTGTTCATATTTTGGCGAAAGATGCACGATTCAACGGTGTTACTTCGCACAGTATGATATTATTAGAAATGCGATGCAGGCGAGGCCCGCGATATTTAGGACCCTGATCTAGGCAAATTTCGAGGGACTACCCTGGATACGGCTTGCTAGAGCTTGGCTAGTAGCATGTGTATCCAGGTCGGCAAGAGTGCATTCAGTGCTCCGAGGATGATAGGTATCGATATCATACCAGATCATCAATTCAAGTACAAAATAAACTCCGTAATCGGTAATATAAAGGATTCGAAAGACTATATACAGCTCACAACCCGGGTAGAATTTACACGAAATAAGAAGGGAAATCTAATCCCACTGTAGAGAATTGCCCAAGCCTAGAAACCGAAACAGATAAACATGAAAGGAAGAAAAGGAAGAGAAATTAAGCAGTGGGTCCAGTCAAGGTGACAGGGTCCTCGCATTTGCCCCAATTAGCCAAGCTCTGACCGATACTTGGGCTATTAATCAACTTAAGCACGTCCTCAAAGTACTCCATGGTGAATTGAAAAGGGTTCGCTGTAATATTAGTTATATATTTTCCAATAAGCTTGCTGGGGTCAATCGTGGACTTGACTATATTCTTTATGTTAAATGTACCTTGAGGAAGTTGAGTACGTTCGTGAGTTATCAAGAAAGCGTAACTAAGTGCCTGTCAATAAATATGAAAGCAAGTGAACTTTAAGAAACCTACATCCCCGGCGCAGACATATTCCTTGTTAATAAAGGTATAATTGACAGCTTCGAGCAGCTATTTAGCTCTGTCCGCAATTTTCACAACGTACTCAAGCGCTTGCTATTTGAAGTTCCTAGAAAAACGGCTAGGAATGACAACAATGCTAGAGCAATTGCTTCTTCCTTCGGTGTCGCGCTCCACGGCGACCCGCATTGTGATCCCATAGTAGAATACCACAGAAAGTAAAAACTGAATCGGCATAACCTTAGCTGGAGCTGCAAGAGTAGATTATTCACCCAGCGAATGTCCAGCAAAAGCCGAATCTCCCTGGATACAACCACGATGTCTCATGTCTTCAAAGAGGGCCTTCTTCATAAGAGTGAGTGAGGGCTGGGGAACTGGTTCCAGAAAAAAGACCGGTCGGGGAGTGGTAGGTGTAAGGTAGTTGCCTCTCTAGCATCTTTGAATATCTTCCCCGATTTAGCCGACCTTCTTCATGGGGCATGATCTGAAGAGCTAGACTACAGAAGAATGTAGAGTGGAAGGCGACGTCAATGCCGCTGAGAGGAATTGTAGCGAGACCGGGTTGGAGTTCGACTAGCTTCGGCTTACCTTCTGTTTGTTTAACACATTCCTAAACAATCGCGATGAGCCTCACCTAGACGTCCTCAAGGGACTGCTTCGCCACGAGGGTCTGAATGTCAATTTCCTGCACCTTGAGGAAGTTGAGCACATTGGTAAGGAAGCCGAGAGAGCATAACTAATGACATGTCAATAGATGTGAAAGGAAATGAACGATAATAAACTTACATCATCAGGGCAAATATATTTCCGGTAAATAAAGGTATAATTGACAACTTCGACCATTTCGTTCCGTCAGCGATATTAACAACGTACTAAACAGCTTGGTCATTGAAGTTCAAGAGGTACGACTAGGATTGACAGCAATCATAGAGTAATTGATTCGTCCCTCGGTATTACGCTTGATGTCGACCGGCATAATCAACCAACGGCAGAAGGCGACTGAAAGCAAAGATTCAGCTGGCATAACCTTAGCCGGAGCTGCGAACCCGGGGTATACGCCCCGCGGGTTTCGAGTGGGGGCCGGGTCTCCCTGGGCCGGCGGGGCTACACAAAAAATACCTAACCCTAGTAATACTATTCTCGGCAGTCCCAAGTTTCACCAAGAGATCTCACCGCCGCAGATGAGACCATTCCCCGAGTGGTAGTTCCGGCAAATTTAGCATCGCTAGAGAAGGCCCACGAAACGTGAGTTAGATTGTAGTAGCCGCATACGCAGGCATATCCTTCGTTGCTAACCAGGTCTCTGATGAGAAATTCAGTTTTCGGGTTAAGAGGAATTGCATTGTTGAAGTCGACGGGCTGCTCGATCTCGATACTAGTGCCGTGCCCCGAGAGACAGTCAATTACTGGGTTTCCGTGACTCTGGCCCTAATGTTCTAGACAGATGCAATTTGTATAACCTCCTTTGTGGGTAACTAAACAAACACTTGTCCAAGAGTTTCAGCAGAGCTGAAGATTTTATCATTCCTGAATCAGACAAAGGTTGATAAGCGAAAGGCAAGTGTCTTTCCTAAAAGTTTTGGATAAGGATCATCGAGGCGGAACCACTCATTTGAATCAAAGACCGGAATATCGTTCCTTCCCTCGATTGCCTCGCGGATAAATGCAGAACCCGAGTGGCAAGGGCGCGGGCTTCCCTAGTATGGTACGCTCCTCAATGAAGTCAGTGAGAGTTTCCTTTTCTTCTAAAATTCTGATATTAACAGCCTTGACATACTGTAGTAACCACCGGTGTGGTTTTCTCCTTAGGAGCAATAAGTGTCTTAGCGCGTTTTCGCTTTGCTAATTTTGACAACCATGTAATGGGTAGAAGCGAATATGCGTCTCATTGGATTGCCCTGGAATTTGTTCGGCAGAAGGAAAGGATCGCTGGTAAATAACGCATGCCTCCACAAGTAGGTTTCACCGGCAAGCAGCCACAGCCAAGGGTCAATGGCAGGAAGGGTACCTTCAGAGGCGGACGCCGATAGTTTAAATATTGTCTTTCCACCTTCCTCGTGTTGTTAATCACCGGCGCTCTCCCGATCATGAGACCTTTTACCCTACTGCATAGAATCTCCTAGAATCCCGCTCGGAGGTTTCCCCGTGGCTTGACCCACGGAGAAGGATGCGACAAGCGGGGTAGAGAGCGGGGTAAGCGGGGTAGAGAGAGGGGTAAGCGGGGTAGAAAGAGGGAAAGCGGGGAAAGAGGGGCAAGCGGGGAACGGAGGAAAGGAAATGGAGTGATTGTGTAGATGAATGATGTGATTCTGTTTAGAGAGGTTCGCGGAAGAGTTAGCAGAGTTTCATGTATTTAAAGAGCCCGTTCAGGCCATGATTTGCAAAGGGCAGGTCACCGAATATCAAGTCCTCCGCTGCTATACATAAGTTTCATTTCTTCGCTTCGTACTCAAACTATTCCCATTTCCCTTCATAACTTTCACACCTCGGAAACAGCAAACTCGTCGACCCTCTCAATTTTCCCCGGAGAAGCGATAGGATTGCCACCAATATTCTCAATAGGGATCGCGCTCCCATCACTGCCATAGAGATCCGTTGCTTCACAGATTGCTTTCCTGGCCTAGAATAGAATATCAATCAGAATGCGCCTAATTGTATGACTGACCAATGTAAACCTAAACTCAACTTAGTATGTGCCCCCTTTGCAGTCATCATTCCGCTACCAAACAAAACATCATCTAAAGGCATCCGTGGGTACTTAAACTTCTTGCCCTAAGCTCCTTTCAAATAAAAATATGAATCCACCACCCGACCAAATTCAGTGCCAGCAAAGAGGGATATGTTAGCGCATCTCCAGATGCGTGCGTACTCTCAAGGATTGGTTGATGGAAGCCCTTACTAGATTGATGACCGCTGTCCCTTCCTCCAGTCCACCGAAGAATCACTGGGAAATTTAGGTTAGCCTTTGCATGATTGATGACCCGCTGGATAGCATGGATTTAACCGAGCTTAAATAAAATGTGTTTCAACACGATCGCCGCATGTGTCCTCTTCGGCAACCTCGATTGACGGTACCCTGGAGTTGTAATAACTACTACCTACCAATTTGCGTCAGCACAAGATATGCGAAATTTAAGGAAATAATATAACTTACCAGCTAAATCAATGGGGCACCTGGGATTCATAGCAGCCGCAACAAAGTGCCGCGGAACAGTACAATGTGTCATCCCATAAAACCATTACAGGCGACAGTCCAAGCAACCAAGAAAATTTGGCATCAACCAAGTCTCTCCCCGCTTTGTCGGCCATGCTCCTTCAGCCAGTTAGCTGCATATTTCACTCGGTGATCAGAATCTGTCGAATAGCTCCGGTCTGATCAAACCTCATTGTTTGTGGTTTGTTGATGACCTGGAACAAAAATCGCCTCTCTGCACCTCATCACGCCAGACGCCAGACCCTCCCGATCTTGTCCAGCATAATGCTTGTACCTGACTTGGCAGTCGATCTCTTGCCACATACCGGTATGGAAGAGTTAGGCGCAGGGAGAGTCGCGGAAAGTCTCTCATGATGCCACGATGAAATTGGTGGAACGGCAAGCGGTAAGTAAGAGTAGCAGATATTTGTTAACCTAAAACTTACTTTGATAAACCTACCGTACTCTTCCAGCACGGTATCGCCCAAGCACAGTACCAGTGCAGTGTCTGGCAAAACATCCCCTGGCCGCAACAAGCATTGCCAAGGCTTTAGCGGCACAAACCTTCATTTTAAAGTTGTAACCCGGGCGATTGGCTGGCATCTTCCGGATCGTCGCCAGGGCCAGGGCATCCCGGTCTCGTGACAGCTAAGACAGCTATCATAGTACCGTAGCCGCATCCAAATCAAGACATGCGCATCTCGGTTCGGCCCGTGCTTTGTGTGGATCTTTTACCCGGACGTTCAACACTTGCGGGGCGGCACTCGAGTACTCGAGTATAGCTGAAGCCGCTTTTCACATTGATTTCTGTTATGAGGAGGCTGAAAACTGCTTATTAATCCTATGTTTTGGACCCCACTCTTGCGCAATTCCTGGGAGCACTGAGTTCCTTTGTCTCAGCTCTCCAAGGGATAATTAAGGTTGAATTACTATTGTAAACAGCATGGTTCGTGCAACAGGGAACATGTATCCAAACTTCGACTGAGGTGAGATATGCGCAGACAAGGAGCCTCCGACTATATGCTTAATTGAGCCTTGGATGGGACAATGGGGTCGGGTTGGGGCACCGGGAGATCTCTAAAGCCCTAGTACTAGTAAAAGCAAATTTTCTGAAAGTGAGTTCCCCAAGGGGAGACAGGACAGCTCACTTATGGGCAATAATTTCACAGATACCTCTGACAAGTTTAGCTCTTGCCCCCTGCATCCTTCCCCATGGCCGTAGTGCCTTACGTGAATACAGGTAGGTCGGGTCCGGATAGAATGCCGGATCGATAAAGGTCACTTGTACTCAAGTACGATACTTTATTGCACTCCTCAGGGAAAAAAGGAGTGGCTTGTTCCTGAGCCAAAATAAACTCTCATAACAACAATCTAGTGTTAGAGTTTTTTCCTTGCTACTGCGAAATATTGGATGAACTTCTGAGGGACTTTTTCGGGAGTGGTTCTTTTCCTTAAGGCTGTCCTGGCTGGTCCGCAGGAGGGCGTTTGTGGCCCAAGGCTTACGGACAATTCACACTTTCCTTCCTTTTTTGGGGGGAAGGGCTGTATTTGGACGTAAGGTTATTTGGAGATCGATAACATAAATACTTGCCCAGCGTATTGCTTGATAAAGCGTGGAGAAAGTGCTTGTGTCGCCAGTCCCTACTTTTTTGCTGCCACCAAAAAATACTCACCCACTATCACTCGAATTTCCTAATCATGCTTAGTCTACTCGAGTATTTATAAATTCCACTCCCCGTAAAGGGAGACGGACGCGGCTTTTGTCTACCACTTAGTGCAACCTTCTGGGATGATATGTCCACACGCCGTAAGTGTGCAAATAGAAGAACAATGTGCTAAGACGTTGGAATTCCCCTTCTTAGGTTAGGGAGGGGAAAACACGGCAAACTCGGCTCAGAGTCGAGACAAAACAAAAGGGATATGCACAGCGCTTTCTGAGGGGAGGCAACTACTCGAGTACCGGTACGGTACACGTCCTAGAAAATTTGTCTTCTATTTGGGTACTTAGTGTATATGGGAATGCGCTATTACCGCTTGATTTTGATCAGCGGCCTTGGTCAAATAGTAACATCATGCTGGGGGTGTGGGGGGTATGAGTGCCACTTTTCCCCGCTTCAAGATTTTTAATTGGCTAATCGTAGTATTGGAGGTTCACATCCGTGGCAGACTCAATATTGGCAAGCAAGTTGCCCTGTAGTAAGGGGGTTGCACTTTTCCTGTATGACTTCGGTAGCCATACCTGTACCGTAACATCATACAGTTCGCCCCACTTCCCCTTTCCAAGGGCTCACACTGCCGGCCGCCCCTAGCATAAAAACTCTTGTGATTCGCTACCTCGGCTAAGACTCTAATCCGACTATATGGGAGCAGCTGAGCTAAATATTCCTACTGCTAGTCGGTTTGTGACCACTATTTCTTTTTAAATTTAATTTTTATTCTGTGCAAAGAGGAAGAGTCCAATAGCAATGTGTCGTGCAAAGCCACAGTATGCAGTGGGCTGCTTCAAGAAATTTAATCATCAAAAAAAAAACTACATAGACAGAGAACAATCAAATATTATTCCAATACATAGTTCAATTTAAACTGTCACTATCAAAAGGACGTGGTAAATCCTCACTTTCTCACTCACTCATTAAGTGTGAAATGTGGAGTGAGTGTTCTAATCACTATAAGCAAAATGAAGGAAAATAAGGAATTAGGAACTTAGGTCTCGGAAAAGAAATTGAACTTAGGCACGGTCTGATTACATAATACCGTAGATTGATATTGGCATATAGGTGAAAAAACAAAATTGATAAAGTGCTCAGAGACAACCACCGACCACCTTTCCGAAATCGACAATAGCCGATGGCAAATATTTTTTTTACTGTGCTAGCACATGCTCGTCGCAGGCACCTTAGAACCTACCCTCTTGACAACGAACAACGACCAATATTTCAACCAACAACAACAGCACCTACAGATAGAATTTCTTAAATTCCTTTTGTAGAGCTTTCCTAATTAGTTATTAGAACATATTTACAGAGGGATTTGCTTTTTAGCCTTCTAGTTGGGGCTGCAGAGGCCTTCAAAGTTTGTATGGGAAGGAGGACCATGAGACTTGTATTAGGAAACAAAGTTTTGCTGAATAATTAGCCAAGAAAATTCCTAATTAGGTGAAGTATACTACCGTATTTGGACTAGCGTCCATGGGTCGGCGTGAGACTCAGGGCTGGTTCTAAGGTGCCGGCACCATACCTGAAAGCAGGGATTCGCAAAGTGTGTGACAAGGAATCTGTCCCTCTCTGGACTTCCGTGCAAACTCATCATCACTGCTCTCCCGTACTATACTTCTTGCCTCCCCCGAGCATTTAACCTAGGGTAACCTCCACCCTCTTGCTATCCTTTAACCCTCGGGTGACCCATTCTATCACTCTCATTCCTTTACCTCTTTGCTCTAGCTCGGACGCAGAATCTGAGCGTCAGCCCCCAAGGTGCAATGAGTTCGTCTAGCATCTATAGCTTTTTTCCGGTCGGAATTCATCACGACTGAGCGAATTTACACAAGCGAGCGAATTTAACGGTTAAGAGGTAAAAATACCTATCGTTTTCCAATTGTCAGTCTGTTAACCAAGCTCCACCAGGGTCACTACCGAATATACACATATTTATCTTAAGAAAATCCGGGATACCTGTCCATCTTTGCTCATAGTATCTTGCCGGCATCAAAGGCCCTACCACCTCGGTGATCGGGCGCCGAAGATATTCACTTCACATCTCCCGGAGATCCCCAAGCCACCCCCCCGTCACAGATAGCACCAGTCACATAGCTCCTTCACACCGCACCGCTCCCTCATTGATCTTCCACTCTCCATCTATCATTGCCTGCTGCAACAACAACCGGACGGAAGCCTGAGATTACGGAAGTATTCACCGATGTCGAGGCGGGAACCTTCCGTACTGGCCCCCCCCCGTTTCAACGCCTGACTGGGACTAAGACCAGCTCTGAATGGTGTATAGCCGTATCGAGCGGGAACGGTCAGATCCTGACAGCGCTCTATTCGGTCATTGTTACCTTGCTCTTCGCTGCTTGTTGGAAGATTGTGAGCATTGGAAAAAGAACCTTAGGGGTTGTGGAGCAGAGGGTTTTCATCATTAGCTTTCTCGAGGGATAGGGGAACAGAGTGTGTGGTGGTACTGTGATTCGTGTTTTCCCTTTTGTCCGTTTTTCTATCTAGTATTGTCTTAATTATCAGCGTTTTGTATACCGTAAGATGTTATGATTTAGCCATATGTTAGGACGGTGGAGTCTCTCTTCGGGTAAGGTCTGATATTTTCCTTTTTTTCCTTTTTTCTTGGGGAGTGGTTTTTTTGGGGCTATATGGCACATGATTCAATTATTCGGATCCTTTCGGTACTCTGCTCCTTATTTTCTCTTTACCCCTCGAACTAGTATAGGCCACTGGCGGAGTGGATCTCAGCATAGTGCTCGGACCAAGATGGGCAGATTCGCTGCGGGATGGCTCTGATGAATTCTCATTTTGAGCGGGGAGCCCAAGCGAAAATTGGTAAAACGTTGATTGTGTGATCGAGTTGCCTGCATCGCCTTCCACTGCAGGCTGGATTGCTGTCGAGCGGTCTGATTGCGGGGCAGAGCCTGGCACGTTCTCTAATCTCTCATCGCCCGGAGATTGGTCTCTATCCCCGTTGGACTTAGTAGGCCTAGCGAATTCTGACTTATTGCTTCCAGAATTAAGCCCATCATCCCCAAAACAAATAGGGTTTGTTCTAGTCAACCGTATGTCACTTCCTGCAGATCTTTCCGTTGAGCCAGATTTTCCAAAATGCTTCCTTTTTCGTTTCCCCATTGAAGTGCCAGGTCGAATATTATCAAGTATCCTCTTCTCCTTTGTTCCTATTGTGGGGCTTTTATCTGATTTGTTTGAAAACCTTGACGAAATAGGGGTTAAAGACAGTTCCTCGGGGGTTGACGATATGAGACTCAACTCATGCTCGGCGGTCTTAGGGGCCACCGCTCCTGGGATTCGTAACGGCTTGAGAAGAGCTTTACGGCAATTGGTGGGTTTTTAGAAAGCTGTTCGCCCAAAATCTCGGTCTCATCGCTGGCAAATTCAAAGTCCTTTTTACCGAAAAATAAGGCCTCATCTTCCCCGACAAACTCAGGCACCCCAAGCATATCGATATATGAACTACGGATCCGACTCGCGAGAGTTGAACATTCTCCCGCCCCATGGCGGCTATCATCGATGAAATCACGGTAATATTTTCCTCCCAATTGAAGCACCGCTGATAGCCCAGACACTGAGAGGTGTTTGGGGTGTCCTGTTCGGAAGAAGGGGGTGCGCTGGCGGTGATGCGGCTATCGTTTCCAGGCTCCCCCGAGCTCTGTGCCCGCTAGTTCTCTTAGAGGAGTCGGTTATAGGCATTGGAATAAAGTATTTGGAATCTGCACTCGCATCCTGAATTTTAGGGGTTACCGTGGAATCGTCCCCACAGGGAACGCGAGAGCCACTCTCTGATGACTGCCTGTTCCGCAGGAAATGGGCACCATGTCTTGTAGAATCTGCTAAAACTCTAGTTCGATATTTCTGGACCACAATGGCTTCCGGAAGTCAACCATCGTCACAAGGCTTGTGTGTGAGCTCGGACCTACCCCCCGCAGCAATTTTGCCTCCCACACGGCTCTCTTTTGAGTTAAAGTTCTCTTTCACTCCTTCTTGCTCTCGTAGCGAACCTAAAACATTTCTTGACTGAGGTCTTTGTGAGTTGGGATCATTAGGTTAGCAAGCCCATGAATCTTAGAAAAATCTTCCATCCAGAAAAGAGAGGTTCAGATTAAGTTTGAATCGTTCTTGTTGATTTTAGGTATCGGAATATAATCGTCATTACCGGAATCGTGCTCCGTTTGGAGCAAGGAAGAAGAAATGAAGATAGGTTGATCACCCGGTCTTCCTCGGCGACTGAGGGGTAAATCTATCGATTGTTAGGAGGATTTTTTGAATGCGAAGGCTAGATTCAGAGGGATCCCATACCATTAAGATCAAACCCACCAGCGACAGGAGAGGGGAGGAGAGCGTAGCCGCCGTGATCGGGGAAGTATATGCTTCATCCATTGCCCGGAAACAATAACAAACAAATCTTGTATGTAGCGTGCGCATAAAAAATAATAATCGCTAATGATCAAAGAAATGAAGGTGGGGGGGCAGCGGAGGAAGTGGTGTTCGGGGGTGCCTTCGAGTGGGTGCGCCAGGCAATGGGTGTACCGTAATGGTTATTGGTGCAATCAGCAACCCAAACCTTAGGGCCAGTTCGGTTCACTTGTTGCAACCGATCCATGGATTCAGATTCTATAGAATTTTCATCGTTTTTCTATAGATTTCTAATCCATGGATTTTCGGCCTTAGAGTGCTTAGTCATGCAGCACCATTAAAATATTTTGGGTTGCAATGACAGCTTAAAGTAGGTCCTGTTGCATGTAATAGAAGACTTAAAAAGCTGATAATTGGGTGGTGTTGCACTCCAGTTGTCTGAATCCATGTGAAAATTACCTCTGGAGGTAATTATTTTTTCCATAGATTGCAGGGATCATTGCAGGGATGAAAGAATCTATGGATTGCACAACCGAACGCACTTATTTTTCGCAATCTATGGAGTGGGGGTCACCTCCGAATTTTACGTTGCAACCAGCGAATCCATGGAAAAAATCCATGAACCGAACAGGGCCTTAGTTACCCTTCCTCCAAACACGAATCTTGAATTAGGCGCGCGCCTTATTTACGAAATTCGCGGGCAGGCTGCCCCACCTCACTTAGCGCTAAGCGATAGCCCATATTTCCGGAAAGTTTTTGTAGTGCGCAAGTAACCTTCGAATGCGGCTTATTTACGGAATTTTCCGGTAGCCAAGTGTAAGGGTAGGAACCAATTACCTGGGTCAGGCAGGGATACATTTGGCTGGTAAACCTGAATACCGGTAACTGTTCCATGATTTCTTGTTTGACTTTGTGCATGGATCAACGGAGGGCTAAATAGAGTCATCAAACCAACTGATCGAATGCCAAGATCTCCGGGTTCGGTCTGATAATCCACCATACCGTAGGGCAGAGATTACCATCTTCCCCTCCAAAAAAAAACAAAAATTGAAAGCAAAAGTAAAAGAATGTTGTTGCTCTTATATCTCTGATTACTCGGCTACCTTACCTGAGCAATACATTGTTCCAAAGTGACACGATGAAGTCCTCTTTCCCTATATTCAAAAGAGCCCTCCACGCATACATGCTGGACTGTGCACCTACAAACATCCTACCTTCTGTGAGTAATCCTCCTCATGCTAAATTGATTCAGAATTTTTTCACCACCGGCGGGAAAGTGGATATTGGGTGGTGTTGGGTTCCAGTCCCCAGAACCCATGTGAAAATTGGGTCCATAGTAATTATATTTTTCATAGTGGGCAAATATTATGATAAGGATGAAGAAAAAGAAAGTGAGAGAAAACCCAGTGGAATTGAATTTTTACAAAAATAATTATCTTGCAGCCACTGCAATCGAATCCAAAGCTGCACATTCGCTACAAGGTCCCCACAGGTGCCCTAGGGAACTATCTCAACCTCGCAGTCATCTCAAACATCAATCTCCCTCGCCCATATAAACTGTATACGAATTTCGGTATTCATTACCCTCTGACGTTGGCGAGAACTGATTGACGGAAATGCCAACGCAGCATTTCGTCGTGGACACGGTGGGGGTCATTTTCCTCGCGACATGCTGGATCGAGAATTCTGCCATCCAACCCGCGAATATCGAGATCGAACACAACAATTTTATAATTGTCGTCAGGATTCACCGATATCAGGTACTGATCAAACTTAGTGTGCACAGCTGTCTCAAGCAGAATTCCGTTTTGACTGGAGTTAATCTTCGATCGCCCGGGAGTATCCACGGTGACCAATTTTCCATAACCAAGAGTGTCCCACACACTTTCATGCTGCAAAGGGAAGATATGGGCGGCTTGAAAATCACCCCATATGTCTGCCCGCATATGCCCCTCTGGATTTATCAATCCCGAAATAACGCATTTCTGGTCACGGTTACGGATTTCACGACGGAACTTTTCGGTTCTCCTGCTCCTATGACTAGTATTCAACTGCACGACCATCTCTTCCTCATTGACCTCCAGTGGGGCTAACAAAATTGGCATTTGGGCAGTTTACAAGATGGATGAAATAGGGTAATTTACTTACCGATGCAGTGTACATCGTAGACACCGGATTCAAGGGGGACATTACGTCTCCATACAACACGCCTGGCTGTTCTTTCCTGAACGCAAATAGGCGACCAAATAACGAGAATGATTGCTAGCATGTCTAGCCAGTTTGCTTCGGTGATAACCCCATTCTGCCTGAAGCCACCCAGAATCTTTTCAGGTTTGGCGGCTTCATAAAAGATGACATTGCGTACGAGTGAGCTATTTGGCGCCATGATTCAAAATTTGTATTGCAGATTACCGGCTAACAAAGTATGCGAATTGGTTCTGGATCGATAGGGGGTTGGCAGTCGACAAGCGATCAGACTGGAGCTGCGTCAATTCGGCTTACACGTACTAGAATGCTAAAAGTCTTGGTTATGCTTGGTTTGCTCTGTGCTCCCCAGTGACATTCCCTGACTGCTTACGTTACCCCTTGGCTCTTCACTCGTCTCTGAGTCGAGACTAGGCTTATTTTCTTCCCCTGGTCTTATTCTTCTTGGTCTCTCTCTCTTTTAATATCTTTCGGGTCTTGTACAAACAATAATATTCTCCATTGATTTGCTAACAGTTCAGGGCCATTTACTCCCAATTCTACCCAACTGAAGGAATATAATTTTGAATACAATAAGAATGGCTGCCAATCAGATATTCGTATAGGTAATCATGAAGGACCACTTTGGATCCCAGATTAGAAGTCTAAGATCAGGCCAAGAAAGTTCATTCCACTTGGCTATTGAAATGGTCATTTCTGTAGCGGGATAGGGGTATTCCTTAAGTATTGTAAATGTGTATAAGGTAGAAAGGAAGTGCGGCGAATATAGCTTACAGAATGTCTGTATAGTTGGTAGCCAATATTTCACCACACTCTTTGCTATCATGAGAGTGCCAGCAGTGCAGCCCTCCTTTATGTGGATTTGGCGCTGTCTGCCCCCTGAATTCTTTAGTGATCGACTATGAATAAATGGTACTGGGTTGTATTTTCTCCTATTTTATGGCTTCTTTTTACATTTTATCTCTCTTTCTCAAAATTTTCATAATATGCGACTTTCATTCGGTCTTGTCCCGCATGTTTAATTTCTCACTGTGAGTTGTGTTCCCATCATTTGAAAAGCAGAGAAACAGGTAAGCACAACCTCCAGCCAGCGCAAACCATGCAGCAAAGGCATTTGAGCAATGGGGCTGTACTTTGCCATGAATTTAGTACGTGAGGTCGTGATATTAAGGGATCTGCCGTAATTGGAGTCTATTCCCACTTGCCTGCCTACCTGCCTCACATGTTATCATGAGGCGAGTTGTCCAAATACACTCAGGGGTGAAGAGAACCGGTCTTCCAATTAATGGAACCTCAGACATGATTTTTTCACTTGTGTATCCAGTCGCAAGTCACATTTTTAGACGGACAAGCAACCAGATACTAACGGGTATAAAAGCTGGGTGCATTCTTGGAGGGAATGTGCTTTGAGCTATATTTTCTTGGTTAGGACGAGTTCTTGGAGTGGAATTAGGCTTTAGGATTGAATCAATTGAGAAGCGGAAACAGAAAAATACAGGATAGCTAAACGATAAAAGATATATTTCCTTCCTTAACCGGTGTCTACTGCAACGCCCCCAGCCACCCGACAATAGCTAGCCTAAATATGAGTGCAAAGAAAGAAAGTGAAGCAAGAAAAATCCCCCATGACATTTATTAAGCAATCTGGTTTACATTCCCCCAAGTTGCGCATTCACTTGCAAGATGACTATTGCGATCCTCCTTGGCCTCTGGTAAACACTAGTGCAGCTCGTATGATTAAAGTGAGAGCTCTGGAGTTGGTTCATAACGGCAATGGGTGTCTTTAGGGAACCGTCTCAATCTAGAAGCTATCTCCAACTCAAATCTTTCCTGCCCATATGGACCAGCAAGGATCTCCCCCACCATATCATGGCCCGATGGGAAGTCGTGCTCGAAGATTGGCTCCCCTGACCCTCTAACATTTGCGAGTATTGATTGGCGGAAATGAAATCTCAGAAGTTCGTCCAAAACACACTGAGGATCGTCCTTCTTCCGACACACCGGATCGAGAATTCTGCCATCCAACCCGCGGATATCCATATCGAAGACAACAATTTTATAATTGTCGTCGGGGTTCACGGCGATCAGGTACTGGTCAAACTTAGTATGTATGGCTCTGTCGAGAAGAAACCCATTGCGGCATGAGTCAACCCCAAGAGTATAGTCGATGTCCCTTATCGATCGGCTACCTTCACTCCGACTCCAAAGACTGTCATACTCCGGAGGGAATATGTGAGTTGCTTGGAAATCACCCCAGTTATTGGCTTCTATATGTGCTTCAGGATTTATTAATCCGGAAATAACACATCGACGGTCGCGATTACGGACTTCCTGACAAAATCTATCCTCTCTGCCAGTGACATTTTGAGAAATCGCCCGTGGTATCCAAGCCTCCAGATTTATTTGAATGGAAGCTGGCTAAATTAGCAATTGACCTGTCTAGTAAATATGGAAGCATAGGACATACTATCACAATAAATATCGTATACTCCTTTCTGGAGTGGTATGTCGGTACGAGATAGGATATGGCTAGATTCCCTTTCTTCCACTCGGAGGTGATTCCCCTTGATGATAAGGACTATCTCAAGGATGTCAAGAAAGTTACTCTCGGTTAGAGAACCATTCAGAAAAAGTCCTCCGAGCACTATATTAGGACGAGTCGCATCATAAAAAGTGACATTGCGTAGGAGAGCACGATTTAGAGCCATCGTTATCGTTGTTGGTCGTGGTGTGTGGTGTCTTCCGAGTGACCCTGGAACTGGGGTAAGCAGGTAGTCCAAGAATCACGGAGATGTATATTGCTCAATACCTCTCAGAATTAATGTAGCAGGGCCGGTATGAAAAGAAGGGTGTAAGCTCAAGAGATGGTCAGGTGTGATCTAGTGAGCCCAGTTGTTGGGCCAAGCGATCAAACTTTTCTTTTCTGGTTAAAAAATTCTAGCCGGAGGTGGCAAAATAGAAAGTCAAATGATGCCTTCAGGTTACGTAACTTATGACAAACTATCAAAACGATCGAACAAAGAAAACATCCACGTACCCCAAGGCCGATCTTGACAGTACTATAGGTTTCATGTATCTGGAGCCATCTGGGATTCGGACTCGCGACTGAGAGAAGACTTGCAAGATGCGTTTTACTGCCCAGCGTTTTCTTATTTTTTGCTTTCTTTCTAGACCTCCATTTAGCTAGTGCTTGGTTCTTTCTGGGTAGTCAGGATAAGATATTTGCACCATCAGCTCTAGATTTAACACCAACCGCTTAATTTGCCTGTTTTTTAATTTTTATTTATTTGTATAATAATATTAGATACAGTACCTTATAAAATGCAGGTAAATGAACTAACAATTAACAGGTAATATCTACTTGAATTTCCTCCCTCCCCTCTCAGTGCATATCCATCAATAGTTTCTCTACCTCCATGGCAATCTCCCGCACCCGCTTGAAGTAAATATTCTTATCGTGCCAATACTGAAACACGGCGTCAACACCACACTCCTTTGACATCGCCAGGTCTAACTCTAAAGCTTGAAGCATGCGCCACACGGCATCTGCAACACCGAAGGTTGGACGGTTGCCCTAGTAGGGAGGGAGGCAGAGAACACACGCTTGGGCAAATTTGAGCCGCTTCGGTGAGCGGATTAATTTCATGTCTAGGAACTATTTCCCAATGAATTTGGTGACGGCGGTACTGGCGCTGCTACGCTCGGTGCACCACCTGCTTACATCCATGCTGCTGCGGTCACACCTATTGCCGTCTTCAAGTTGGCGGGTTAACCGAATAACTTCAGTGTTGATGGCGTTGCAGCGAACTTGGCGGTGCTTGTAGTTAGCTTTCTATGATTCGGATAGGGGGTGGGCTAGACGAAATAGATACTTTTGTTTGGCGGTAGACGAGCTCTTATAATAGATCGACGGTACCTGCGAGATTGAAGACTTTCATCACGGCGACGGCCTTAGAAACGCAATTTTGTGAGCCTTGACATCCCTTCAGCAGTGAAATTGGGTTTTGAAAACACTTACGCTTGATAGGTTTGACATCCTCGTTCGAAGAGAGGTGTTTTGGGATTGGCGGGTGCCGCATTAAGGTTATAAGACTTCTTGGAAGACATAGGCGGTTGATTGGTAGGAACACGTCCGCGCTGGACTTCACGCCTACGTTTGGCTAGGGCAAGGGCGGTAGTTCTAGACAAATTTATTCAGATGTTAGCAAATGAACAATAGGAGAGGAATACCGGATTCAACGAGTTCAAAGGGTGAAACATACCTGCGTTGATTGTCAGGCATTGAGTATGGTAGTAGTGGGGGGAACAGGGAGGGAAGAGGGTACAAGTACGCTTTCCCCGTAGTGTAGAAGGTAGACGCGCGCTGAGGGAGTCGCAAGGGTAAAGTTGGTGGATGGCGAGGAAGGAATGATGCGTGGGCTAAGCGATTTTTGCCGCTCGTCTCATACACCGCGTCATCCCCATCTCGGGCGTTGGGATAGACATTCAGGTAACAACCGGCTAGGGGTACTCGCTGAGAAAAAAGTCTGTCCCGACCTTTACTTATAGGAGCGCAGTTCAGAACTGTGCTTCGCTCATTGCAGGAGGTAGCACCCTAGTATAATACACGAGTATAGGTAAAGGTCGGGGGCAAACTTTATTTTTTAGCGAGTACGATACCATGCGAAGCACCTAAGTTACAATGAAGGGCGACCCTACCAAGATATTGTGGTTTGCTTAACACCTGGAGAGTCCACTCTCACAACAATCCGACTGGTCAACCAAGTATCACACCGAGCACTTTAATTTAGTATCTTATCCTGCGGATTTCCGGGAGCTTTTACGCTCTCGTAAAATCTTTAAGCGTACTCAAGGGGTCCTTAATTCACGTGACGCCCATGTATAGTAAATAGCGCTCAAACACAGATAACCGGATTTTGTGGCTACGGTGGTCGATAAGCGCTGGAACCGCCACAACGCTCAGACATTCAACTTCAGTTTTGGGATAAGCGACACGACAGAAAAAAATAAAAGCAGTTGTACTTTAACAATCCAAGTGGAACTTCAAATATATTTTCTTAACATCGACTTCCATTACTGTTCAAATAATGAAAAAAAGAAATACCAATAGTAGATCCAAGGAAAGTATCAAAAAGGAGATCGAAATTGAAGTACAAGAAGGATGCTTGTCTATGCCCTAGTTTAAAGATTTGAATGAGAGAAGGGGCCCGATCAGAGAGAAACAATTCTTGTGGAAAGACAAAAAAACAAAGGGTACGAATATAAATGTCATGAGGTAGATTAAATGAAAGATAGTAAGGGGTGGGGCGGTAAAGTGGGGAAAAAGAGCAAGTCGAGTGAGAAATGATGATGGCGAGGTGCACTGTATCCTGCATGTGTGAAATAAAAGATATCAATGTGAATAACTGAGAGGGGGAATTAATAAAGGGCAAAGGTTCAGGTCAGGGGATCAAGTAATTAAGGAAGTATATAGTAGGTATGTGTAAGATACTACTGCTGAACCTCATAAGACCGGATTCGTTTGGGTGCTTGTTCACAGCCAGCACGAGGGTGTAATACTCGTTGTGTTACTTCCGTGGCAGGTTGGATTGGTGATGAACTAGCGACCTGTCTTCGCTCACGCTAAATGATTATGTCCAGTAAACAAATGTCCAACCATATCATAGAGAATTCAAAACAATTACAAAACAAGAGAGCAATGTGGAAAAAGAAAAAAATATGAAGAATATTACCTTACGAGTCTGAATGGTATTCTGCCCATCAAATTCAACCGTTATTGCAGATAGAATAATAGTGGTGGTCGCTTCAGCAATAATTGGGCTATCAGGAATGGTATTCTGATCAGAATCTGGATCATATACAACTGTGATTATAAAGTCAGTACTTAGAAAGAGGAAGCTATCGTACTGGGGCGCAAAATGGTTATAGTGCCGATCAACGAAGAAGACACAGCAGAATCTGAGCCTTGTTACGCTACGACCAATTTTGTATGGGAGTAATACGAGAATATATAGAAAGAGGAAAACAACCGTGCAGAAAGATCACAGGAGCCAGTAGGGTAGCGCAAAGTGAGAAACATACCATGAATGAGAGAATCAGCAATGGAAGCTGCCTGTGGACGAAATGAAGGTGACTTGGATCCATATGCTGTACGAGCATTGGGCAACACCGGAGATGATGATAATAGTGGAAGAGAGGAGAGTGACGATTCCGAAAGGGAGGTAGCGGGCACTACTCTTTGGGTTCTATTTCTGATGGCAAGTGATAGTGGATGTCCTTGCATATTAAGTGTGGTTGATATTAGTTCCCCAACAGAAGGTAAACTTGAACTAGATTGCGACCAGAGTTCTATGGTTGGATTACGAGAGGACCCACCAGTGGGTAAGTGATTGGCCGAGGGAGCAGCAGGAACATGACCGGCACTTGGACTATCAGTTGTTGGGGTAAGCAATAAAGGGGGAGATGAAGGGAGATGCGATAAACTATGGCTTCTGCGAATGTTGGGAGAATCAGACAATACGCTCTTACTCCCAGAATGGGCTTCTTCCAAATCAAACTTTCAGCTATCCTGTATAGATGTCAGTTTGTTTTTAAGTGTACAGTTAGATTCAGATACAAGTGAAGAACGCACCTTGGGAAGATGGGAGGGAATGTATTCAAAAATGATCGTAATACAATCTCGGAAATTTGGGAACCACGTATTCAGGAGATTGTGTAGAGTACCAGCATCTTTGGAGGAACGAGGTAGCCATATTGGTTGCTTGGAACGGTTGTCCCAGCCAGAAGTGACATAACAGGCCCGCATGAGAGGCCTTTTGCCCTGCGCTTGAGTGGTATAGAGTTGGCGCCAATTATGAAAGGGAGTGCTATCTTCCAGTACACGAAATCGTAAAAAGTCAGGCCAGGTAAGGCTTGTATCTTAGGGTCCGGCAACTGATTCATCGAGAATCTCAATATTTGGACGCCAGCGCTGTTCACCAACTGGTAAATACGTTTTGTACTTGATTTGCGGCTGTTGTGATCGAGGATCATGATGCTGTGAACCAGACCCGCATATGACTAGAAGCTGACGCTCAATAATACTAGGAATAGGCTGGATAGGAGGGTGAAGGTTAGCTGAATAAGGGAGGGTAAGTGGTATTGGGAAATTGGGAGGAAGATTCAGGCTGCTTCGTTGGGGAA
>Ga0307507_10001534_pt1 | contig 51453 bp, 9 predicted proteins | sample 7_EM_MG_FD_207223 | JGI IMG/M metagenome (GOLD analysis project Ga0307507, IMG submission 207223) | Populus trichocarpa ectomycorrhiza microbial communities from riparian zone in the Pacific Northwest, United States - 7_EM | ecosystem: Host-associated > Plants > Roots > Unclassified | place... | reverse complement strand
GCACGGAGCTCTACACGGAGCTCTGCGGCAGTATTTTGATGTTCCAAACCGTAAGCCCAAGGAGGAAGGCGGTAGTAGCCGACCGTCATAACTATGCCGACCGTCATAACCCTATCACCTACGTTATATAAATATCGCGAATGCCGGTAGCAAATGTCGTTGAATTTGGTACCCCACCCTCAATATACTAGAAAAATGCATTATAGCGCGATTTCACTATTAATCTAGATAATATTAGTTTATAAATAAAGAATCTATAATTATAAAATGCCTACTAGGTCCAATACTAGCAATAGTACTAACACTGACGTAGCTTATCCCTTTGCGAGGCAAGATTTCAAGGACTTTTCGTATATGCGCCTCGTAAGCCAATCTAGGGGTTCTATACCGTGTAGAGTTGGTGTTGAAGCCTCTGGTCAGTGCGGTTGCTCGGCAGCAAGGGTGTTGGCGCCTCATTGACGCCGCTAATTGAACCGTTTAACTATAACTTATTTGACGTATACAGCACGTCCTCCCTTATAACCTTAAGCTGGTCCTTCACCGGCTTATTCTTATTAATATTAAGAACGCGTATAAAGCGGATAGGTAGCAGTAATTCGGGTAAGGACTCTAATAGTGGATTTTCCTATATAATTAGTAGTTGGTTGATAGAGGAAGGGCAGAAACCTACGGCCATAACGTTATACATCACGACTTCTTGCCTAACTTCCTTAAAAAAAGTATATATAGGTGTTTTTAGTGGTGGCCTTCTACAGTATTTTATCGGATCGCAATATTGACGCGTTTGGGTGAGGTTTGCGAAAAAATCACGCTAGCTAGGGTGCCTACAGCATGCTAACCCAGGCAGGAGTGCCCAAAGCGCCCAATACGAAAAGTCCCTTCTGCCACACAAAGGGATGGGTTTTGAAGGATAAAGGGGTTATGACGGTTTTTAAGGTTTTCCATACAAGTTTCGTCTGTGTCCCCCCGCTTGAAGTTTTAATATTGGAAACCGTCATAACCCCATAAGTGACGGTAATTTAAGAACGGTACATCAACATGTATTGGAGGGATAGCAGGAGGCAGACTCTAGAGCTTGGCGGTGGACACGGGCCACCTCGTATATACCGTTTCGTTCCCACGAGCTCCGTAGCTTCTTCGCAGCTAGTCCGATGAGGGTCTTGAAAAGATTCCCGTTCTCTTATGCCATCCAATCGTGTCGTTGGGCTAGCCTGCTCCGAAGCCCACTCAGGTGCACTACTCATCCTGATAACATTCCCAAATTCCAACTCACCCACCAATACTCTATCTTATACGTAGAGCTTTAACGATCCCGAAAACCCTATCATTTGAATCCCTGCATAACGAAATAAGAACTGATGCCTAATGTGCTTTGCTTCCTAACTTCTTGCGGCCCTTGATTAGTTCCATTGGCAAGTCTAAGTCAGCATGCACATAACGAAAACTAGGCAACCGATCTTCATGACGAAGTCTTATTTCTCGCGCGTCCGAACCACGACCTCACGGCTACCTAAGCATACCCAGCCCCGATTTTGAGAATGCAAAAAAAAAACTTAACAAGGCCTAACAATTATGCACGCATCAGTTCACGCCACCCATGCTTCTTCATCTGTTCATTTCGTCTTAAGCCATCTATCAGTCAATCATGAATCATAGCTCATTTCAGAATACCATCAAACCGCATCAACGGTCCTTCTCCTTCAAGTCATCCTCCGCCGCCTTCACCATGACCGGGAAGTCCTTCCGAACCCACTCCCAGTAGTTCTGCCAGCCGCGCAGCTGCGAGTCCTCGGCCCCCGCGCCTTCCGCCGAGAATCGCTTGTTCAGCAGGACCGACACTTTCAGCACGCCCTTGGAACCCTCCTGGATCTTTTCGATTTCCTGCTTGACAGCGTTCTCCTTGGCCTTGGTTGACAGCACGGTGCGGAAGTTCTCTGCGATGGCTTCGAGTCGCATGCGCGTCTCGTCTGGCGCGAGGACGATGAGCTTGGTCAGCATGAGGTTGCACAGGATACGGATGTCGTGCTCGTCACTGATGCCGGCGACGATACGGTCGAAGCAGTCAGAGAGGTCTGAGACATTGAGGCGGGAAAATGCGGTCTCTAGTAACGCATAAAGTGTTTCGTAGGCGCTCTGCAGACGGAATTAGCGAGGTTGATAGTGAGAAGGGTGAGTAAAGGGGTAATCACCTTTCGAATTTCGAGGCCATCGTCAACTTTGTGCTTAAATGGACCCATCTGAACTTCACGAACTAGCTCCGGTTTGATGATGGTCTCCTTCATGGCCAAGGGAAGCAATTGGTTCAGCGCCGGAAGGATGAGTTCTGGTTTGTTGTGCATTGCCGAGTTGAATGTGGTCAGGGCCAGACGACGGTTCTCCAGATCTGACTCACTGAGCATCTTGGTTAGCATACCAATGACAATTGGCTTAAGGTGTTCATCGTATGTTTCATCAGTATCCGCCAGTGTGTAGCGTAATGCTGAGATGACCATGCCGCGAACACTTGGTTTACGGTCACCAAGAAATGCCTGCAGGATGTGAGTAGGTTATAAGTAAGGGGGAACGAGATTGTCTTTACCTGAAGCTGAGGTAGGTAGGTCTGCGGATCAATAATTGCAAGTCGTCCAATGCACTCCGCACCAATCGCTTTATTGTCCTCTGCCTGTGAAGCAGCAACAAGGTTTTGCCATAACGGTCCAGCGTACGGTATTATTTGCGACTCTGTACCAGGCTGTTGAAGAATCTCTTTTACAGAGTGTAACAAAAGGTACTGTGGACTCGAGGGTTGCCCCATAGTTGACAAGATGACCGGAAGATACTTCTCGACGTTTCCAGCTCCTGCTCGACCCAGGGCCATTGCGGCTACCAATGGTACTTGATCTGACTTGGAGGCAAAATATTGGATGAAAAGTTGAGGCTGAAGCGGGGAGTTTGATCCAAGTCGAAGGGCCGCCTCTCCTAGCACGACTAGTGCAAGGCACTTACGTTTGTCATCAGTCGCTGTCTTCAGTTCTGTTCCGAAGTCGTCTAGCTTCACTCCCACACTCTTGCCACCATAGACCAACAAATTTCCAATAACTTTACCAACAATATCAGGGTTACCCCCTACTCCAACATCTTTCAGTAAAGAAGACATCAGAGCTTTCCCAACGCCTTGCTCGCCAATAGCCCTGACTAGGGCGAGCAGAGCATCAAGAGGACTACCACTAATGTTATTCGTGACAACAGTGCAGACAGCCTTAGTCAAGCTATCGTTTATGACCGTATTTGCATCTTCTTTCACAAAGGTTGCCAGAATCACTAGCGCCGGCCCCAGGAGATGCAGATCTTCAGCATTCAGAAGAGGTAAAAGAAGGTTGACGATTTCCTTCTTAGTCTTGCTATCAAGCTGGTATCGCGAAATGGGATTCAAAGAAAGTGTTCGGAGAGCACTCAGGCTGGCTCCTCGCAGGGAACGGCTTGCTTTCCGCAGCTGAGCTCCCAGCTCTAGGGAGACGCTGCGAACCCATGCCGGCGCTAGCTCATTGTCAGCCTGGGTATGCGCGACGATCGTATCAATGGCGCGCACTGACGCTAGGCGGGTAAGTTCGTTCTTGAGGCGTTCGGCAAGTAAGTCTAGACCAGCAGTCCTCTTTCGTTGGGATATAAGACCTTGCGAACCCGAACTGCGGCCCAGCAATAGCCCTAGGACGTGAATGGCTCTTTGTCGCACTTCAAGATCGGCATCGTTTGCAGAGATTCGGTTGACCAAGGCGTCAAATAGCTGTTCGAGATGCTGTTGATTATGTTGGCCGGAGGATGCGGACCGGGGAGGAGTTAGCGCCTTGATGACTTGCTCAGTTGCTGTAAGAGCCTCTACTGATAGCTTGCTGTATTTGTCTCGTGCAGCACTAATCAAAGCTGGGATAATCTTGGGAAGATACGGCTGAGTAGCTTTAGATGAGTGAGTATCAGCAATTGCTCCGATAAGCTGTAAAGCTTGAATGCGCAGGCCATTCGCAGTTGCGGAGGAAGCTCCACCAGCCGAGGCGCCGGTATGGGAACTAGAAGCCTTTGCTGCTTCAACGACTGGGTCCATGATCTGATCAAGGTAATCCTGCAACCCTCCACGCTGGATGATCACAACGTCTTTGAGTAAAACAATGGAGGCTTGCTTAGTTGGAGGTGGACCTGTTTTCAGAAGTTGGGCCACGCCGCGTATGATTTCCGGACTCAGTCTCGCCAGGTTGGCTTGAGGACCGGTTGGTGGGGAGTTTGCCACGGGCGATGCGTAGCCAAGAGATAGAGAGGCATTAGCATGAGGGTCGAACATGCTCGCATCGCTGCCACCTCGTCTACGTTTACGGCTGGGTGGTGGGCCCATGGTGCCTTGGCTACTTTCTTGGACCAACTTATATTCTAGGATAGAACCGTCGCCGGTGTTGCGAACAAGACATGAAAGCGTTGCAAGAACCTCCAAACGAACATTTTCTTCTCGCTCTTTGAATCGCGCGATGAGAGCTGGCGCGACTCGTTCGTACAGAGTACCATCATCCAGAAGATCTCCATTGCTCCGAGTCGAGATGAGCGTGTAAAAGACCTTGGCTGCACACCGACGCACTTTCCAGCTCGCGTCATCCTCATCATCATAACCCCCTTCTTCTTCGAAATCTTCATCTGAGAACGTGTCATCTTCCTCCTTGGGACTGTCCATAGTGTCATCATCTTCTTGTGCCAGATTGGGGTCATATTTGAGAAACCTAGCAGCCACGCTGATACACTCATCCGTGTATATACGCATATCTTGGGTGCAAGATGCGAGGAAGCTTTCGAGCGCTACTAAAGCAGCTTCTCTCACTTCATCAGCCTCAGGGTCACGCTCTTCCTCGTCGTCGGAAACGTCCATATCCTCTTCAAGCTCTTGTGCACTGAGAGCGTTCAGAACAAATGGCGCGAGCGTCTTTAAGTAGGGGCCAAATTTTCTAGGGATAGATCGAGCCATCGAACCGAGGATCGTAATATATAATTTCCGCTTGCTACGCGTGAGATGCGGGTCTCTTAAGCTTTCAATAAGACGCGATATGAATGAGCTCAACAGAAGTTCGGAAAAGTAGCTTGCCAAGGTTGAGATAGCAATGACAGACTTTTTTTTTAAAACAGATCCCGCACGATCATTCTCAAGAATCTCAAAAGTAATCTTCTGTAAAGCATGTATCTCTGCATCTTGTAGCATAGGGCCAAAACATCTTGCAACCTCCGTCAAGACATCTATGGCATTGCTATCCGTTCCCGTCTCCAAATCTACTTCTAGCATTCCTTTCGGTGGAGTTGTCAGGTCTTTCCGGCTGTGCTGAATGACATTATAACCCACCAAGCGCGGAATCAAAACTTTGCTCACAGCAGCGTATGCATCCTGGACAGCTTTCCCGCGTAGTATGCTAGGTACTGGTTTGGGCAGTGAAATGACCACCTCTCGGAGGGCTAAGGCGGGAATCGAGTTATCGACGGTATTATCAGTCTGCAGGTTGGATAGTTTCTCAATCATAGGACATAGAATCGTATCCGGCACCTTATTCACAAAAGGTCCGAGACATTTAATAGCCATTTGCTGAACTTCTCCGTTTGTGTCATTGAGTGTATTGAGCAGCCCGTCGACAGTTTTGGCGCAAGTGGTGAAATCGTGATTGAGGAAAGCCGGGTGAGCTACGTTTAGGATTTGTTGAAGGTCATTCAAAGCCATGAATCGAAAATCGGGATCGTCATCATGGAGTTTTGGGAGGAGGTGGGCGACGTTGTGCGCCGTAGGATTAGGTGGAACGCCACTAGAGGCCATGGTGACAGTGTATCAACAGACAGCCTTGGTTACAGACAGCCTGCGAAGGTGTATCTTGCTCCCAAAATTTCGTAGTGGTGGGGTTGGGTGGCACTTGGGTCCTGAGATTTTGGTCAGCCACAACACAAAGTACATGTATAATAGAAGAACGACAAACCCAGCGGGCGAGGCTCCAGCTTTATAGTGTAAAGGCAGCCTGCTCGCAAGGCGTCCTCGGGTAGGTTGTGAATGGGCTCGAGTTTGCTGCCTACTAGGTACGGCATGGTCTACCGCCAAGCTACAGCACTAACGTGATCCGAGCTTGTGGGGATTTCTGAGCCTCGTCTTTCGCTTTGCTATCTTGCTTTATCAGAGCTCGACACTCCGACTCAATTGCTCCATATCGAGTCAATTGACTACCCTACAGCTTCGCGATGGTTCTGCCACGACACTCGGCATTTCGAATGCCACTAGTTACTCGATTTGCCCGGCCAGCAAGAATCATCCGCAGTGCCGAGCAGCAGCCATGGCAATGTGTTTTCCAACATACTGCTCGACGAGGTTATGCCTCCGCTGGTCATGCACTTAAGAAGTCAAGTGATCTACCATGGTATGTTTAATGCGTGCCGGAAGACCGCAGCATATCGGGTTACGCAGATGCTGCGCTATCGAGCATCTATCTAGCCCTGACCACCTGTCATCTCCCGGTGGATATAGGCTAACTCATCAACACGATATCCAGGCTTCTATCAGCTATTGCTATCACAATACCTTCGACTTGGTACATTCTACAATCCAATCCCTCCGGCGGCCACGATCATGATGATAGTCACGACCATGACGCGGGCCACGGCGAAGAGAAGCACGAGGAAAAGGAAGGAGAATCAAAGGAAGAACAACCAGAGGCTTCTGAAAAAGACGAATCTGCTAGCGAGGAGAAGCCTAAGGAGGGGGAAAACCCTGCCCAGTTAGCCGACGACTCCAAGAAACCTGACGATTCTAAGCCCAGAGACGAGGTAAGCTGCACAACAACAGTTGCAGAGATGCGACAGCTAATATAGAGTAGCCTGCTCCTGTGGAACTGGCTAAGAGCTCAAATGAGATGTCTGGCAAGCAGGAAGGAATTTCCAACGCCGACACAGGGCACTCAGAACTAGGCAAGAAATTACCCGAAGTGAGTAAGAAGGGTGAAGGTGCTCCCGAGTCTGCTGAGCATAAGGGCACCGTTTCGACAGACAGGCCGCAGGTAAGTACTTTCGCATAGATGCTCTCAATGATTAGCTAGTTAATATTACAAAGGCAGAGAGTGGATAGAGAGGCAAGGACGTCCAAGACAAGAGCAAGTGATTTACGGAGATCTCTAAGGGCCGTAGATCGCAGTTACTGTCAATATCATTCCAGGATAGGTCAATATCGGGTAAGAATTGGTGGGAACCTTTGTATTATCATGCATCTAGTATATATAAAATACTTTGAGCTTTTTTTAAATTTACGAAAAATTTGTGAAGATAATTTACGAAGTTCGTGAGCTATTAACACAAGAGATGGCCGCCTGTTGCGTCATTCAAGAGCACGTCTTGGCCTCCAACTTTCATTGGCGCTGCCAGAAAGAGGCATATTGGGCGCTTTCGGTTCTCAAAACGGATTAAAATTTGACAATAAGGATGGAATAAAATGGAAGAATTTGGAGGAATTTGGATGATGCGACTCCTGAACGGTGCATTTTGGCTTTGGCAGCACCGAACTGACGAATTGAATTCGCCGCAGCTCCCTTACGCTGACATCAAACCAACATCTCACTCCACCTTAGCACCATAGATTGGACCGTTTCAGGACTCGAAAAGGACTAAGGGCGTTAATATTTTGCTTTTCAAAGAGGGGAAGGGGCCCAATCACGCGTTCCTGGTTCCTGGGTGGATGGATACGATGTGCTGCTCTTAAGCGCCGTTCCAGGCCGGGCCGTCACAGTGATGGTCACGAACATTGGTGAGGCTGTGTCACACTATAAGCTTCGTCATGCATGCAACCACCCCGCTGAAGACCAGCGACGGACAAGCTACAAACGCAGCCGGAGGACTGCCGACCGCTGCCGAGTGTGACGCCGGCCCTCGAGCGACTCACTGTGGGGGGTGTCACAGCCAAGCATCAGCATCCAACCAACACGAAGACACACCAAGCGACAACGTGCCGAAGCACTTGCGCCTCCTGGGACGAACGCAATCCGACAAGACCAGATTCTCTGGCCAGATATCATGTCCGTCGCCCACATCATCTTCGCCGTCGCCTTTGACACAAACCCATTGCGCCGTTACCTCCACACGAGATATCGAGCTCTTGACCCCCAAAGCTCACCAGCACCCGTAAGCTGACGAGAAGAGTCCAAAACGTTGTCTTACACTTCACTAAATTCTACACTACTTTATTTAAGATTTGACCCCAAATCTGATATCACAAGCCCCAGCACTTGGAGAGAATTCTTACAGATCCAAAGACAGCCTTCATCGGCCCACCATGGACCCAAGACAAAATACTCATTATCGAGTGCAACGCCAACCTCAGCAAACTGAACACCAAGACTACCGGTTTTCATGGCAAATTCCTACAGACGAGCCGGAAGGCCAACGAGGCCAGCAAGGGCGACCACTCAACATAAACACATCGCTCCAAAATACATCGCAACAAAGGGGTGCAACGAGGGCCAGAGATGACCGGTACTCTGAACAATCGACACCTATCGAGCTTCAACAAGCTCCAAATGGACAATTTCCCCGATCGCGCCCAATAGAAACTATGGTCTCATCTCCAATCACCCCCATCGACCCACGACCGCAAAACCTCACCACAGCTCTTCTACAGTCGCATGAATATCCATCCCAATACCGTTATGAGAAGGCGAGAGATTCTCCATACAATATACCCCCTCCGCAACAGATACATCCAGCAATGTTCGCACCAATTGTAGAGTCTCCTACGCGGTCTCCAGTGCGTTCTACCTACAATCCAGTTCCGCAGCAGCAACCTCAATCAATACCACAAGAACCGAATTCTCCCTTGCGAGAACCCGCCTCACCACTACCACAAAAACCTCCCGTCTCTCCACCGTCATCTCCTGGCGCAGTTCCTATAAAGCGAGATTATGAACACCCCGAAGAGGCTCGGCAGCCGTCGATATCCCAACCTAAAGGACCATATTCGCCCTACAGCATGCAAGGCCCCGTACACGCTGTATTCTCGCCTGATGCGCCTCTTGGACCCAACGGGCTCAACCCTGCCCTCCACCAGCCCGGTCAGATTGCGCACCCGAATATGGATCTGTCAAGTACTGGCTCTGCTAAAGAATGGAAACATTCTATGTGTGACTGCGGGAGCGATGTTGGGACATGTCTAACGGGCCTTTTCTGCCCATGCATCCTGTACGGCAAGACATCGTACCGACTAAGCCGGAAGAGCTCGAAGAAGGACCCAACGGATATGCTCGGATACAGCGCGACAAATTCGCAGTGTGCGGTGATGTCGGCAGCGTGCGGGCTGTGGTGTAAGTCCTTCCCTCGGTCCTCCCCATCAAAGATGACAAATTAAGCTGACTTTATACTCAGGTCTCTTCCCGCTTATCCAGCGCACCCGCCTCCGCCATATCTACAAGTTAGCCGGCTCTGTCGCTGGCGACATTGGCAGAGCATGCTGTTGCTGCTGCTGCGTCGCGATTCAGAATGAGCGCGAGGTCCGCGATCGCGAAGAGAATGCAAGACGGTGGGCCGGACCTGCCGCAAATGCCGAAGCGTACTCAAGCCCGGGCCAAATGATATACGCACCGCTACCCAGAGGGTAGATACAAATATGGAGAAGTAAAAGGGAGCAGGATATCTTTTATATAGCTCATAAGATGGCTTTGTATATTTTGACATCTAGGAAGGGATCTTGGTGTTTGGTTGGATACCCCTAACTTACTTCTGCACACATTTCAGGACCGGAGTTGGGGCTTCGAGCTGGCTTTGTGAATACCTTAACGACTTCATGTATCCTGTATAACGAGTTTGGTTTGGAGAATATCTGAAGCTTGGTCCGCTACGGGTTCGTGGCGTTCTGCTTTTTACACGAACGTTTTAGGAGCTCGCTAGATGGGAGATATTAAATTGTATATCCCCTTTGAAGTATGCCTGGATTAACGTGATAACCCATTGTAATGTTTCATCTGCTCACTGAAGCGTGTTGTGACCAGGTAGAGAGAACGGTCCAATACGATTTTTCTTAGGGCTACAGGTATTAACGTCTTGCTCGGGCCCCGTCGGGTTCTTCGGATGCTGCGCAGCCCCCACATAGTGGGGGCCTACGCCCTCAACACAAAAACACTCTCAATACAAAATTATTCCTATATATACAATCCTACACGTATTTTTACAGCCACAACCTTCCTGCGCACCTGAAATGACGAAACGGAAGGCTAATATATATACTATTAAAGCCCAGAGGATCGTAGAAATTGTAAAGGAGCTTAAGGCCCTGCCACATAAGCCCAATTTGAAGCAAGTTTTAGACAATCGGAAATGCGACTATGATAAGCTCTGGAGGACCTATCAAGGCTATAACAACAAGTCTACGCGTCGTGCACCTAATAGGCGCTTAGATAATGCAAAGGAGCTTGCCTTGAAGCAATTTCTTAACCATATAGATAGTATTAGATTTGGAATTCAAAAGGAGATGGTGCGCGATGCGGCCAATTTGATTTTAGCCCAAAATCACACTGTTTTATATAAATAACGACAAACTTCCTCTATAGGTTGGAATACACTGGCCATAACGTTATCTGGATAAGTCCTTATACTGTAACAGTGCAAGTGTGGGAGAATTGAATGAGCGACTTTTTTGTAAATCTATGGAAATCAAGTGAACTAAATACATGAAAGTAGACCCGGAACTCCGTAGTCTATAACTCAATATTTGACCGTATCCGAGACATACAAGGGTAGGGTCGATCCTGTCTCAGAGCCTCTCAGGCGACGATCTTGTGTCTCAGCGTAGTGCTGGTGAACTGTTACATATACAAGCGTACAAAGGCTAAGCCCATGGAGACTGCCCAGAAAAAGGCATAGGAGCCTGCCTATATTAAAGGATAGTTCAATAACTTCTTAGTCTATTACTAAGAACATAGAATTATACCAGCTAATTTCTAGAACTTTAATAAGTGCGGCGTACGTCTTAGTATTGCAAAAAATTAATTGGTTTAGACGAAGAAAGAATAAGAGGTATTTATTCCTTATTTAAATAGTTAAGAGTGTTAGGTAAAACCTAAGTAGATAGTGTAACAGTTCACCAGCACTATGCTGAGACACAAGATCGTCGGCTGAGAGGCTCCGAGACACAATTGACGCTACCCTCGTATGTCTCGGATACGGTCAAATATTAAGTCATAGACTACGGAGTTCCGGGTCTACTTTCATGTATTTAGTTCACTTGATTTCCATAGGTTTAGAATTAAGTCGCTCATGCAAATCTTCACACTTGCACTGTTACAGATAGTTATATAGCTGTAAGGTACGGGCGACCCTAGGGCGACCCAGGGGTAACTCGCCCGTAAGGTACGTGCGCTGCACGTAACTAGGGAACAGGGTGGTTGATAATCCTAACCAATTACAATCAATTATAATCCCCGGAAGATTATATAATCCGGTCCGATTCAAATCGATTATAATCCTCCTTATTTTTACAACCTCCTCTATATTAACAATTTCGAGCCCAAATGGCGCCAAGAGGGCGTAGAAATGAGGAGATTCTCCCTAAAGAGGTCTTAGAGACTAAGAATGTCTTAAATTTTAAACTCTCTTTTACTTCTGACGCTTTAAACCACTGGAAATATAAGAAATTAAAGATTCTATAGACTTATACTTAATCCTACGCCCACCACGAGCCACTAGTTAAAGATTCTACCAATAAAGACCTCTTTATCTATTAATATTGCGCTAAAATGGAATCTGGGAACCTATATTAAACTCCTATTATAACAAACTTCCGAAGATACCTATAAGTAAAGTATTCTATTTACGCTAATAAAGAGACAAGCAATATTAATTAGAAGATCCTCTTATAATTAAGAGACCTTATAAGAGATGGCAAGCTTAATACTCTTAATGGCATTAAGAATAACCTCCTTCGGTCTCTTCTTAATTAAGACGCTATTGACAAAGCCCTTATTAATTTGCTCTACACTTGAAACCTCCTAGATTACCTTATAGAGTGGCTAGAATTCCACGTCTATAGCCAACTTCTCAATCTACAAGTTAAGAAGGTATTGTGTTAATTATATATAACAATTCTACAGAAGACCAAAGACCTCTATAATGAGAAGAAGGCGCTTATTTAATAAGAGCTTTAGTAGTTACTCTTACCAATCCACGTTGCCTTTAATATCTAGACCTCTCCAAACTAATACCTGTTTCTTGCTATCTGCGCTTACTTTATAAGAGCTTTAATAAAGTAGGCTTATAACACGCTTCTTACTTTAAAAGAGATTGGTAACCATAGCGCGCTTAAATAGGTAGCAATCTTCTATCCTATTCTTAAAGACTTTGACTTTACTAAGTAGCCTAGCGCCTTTATTGGCGACAACGCCTTAGCAAATAATAAGTTCTATTAAGATCTATTAAAGGAGCTCTTATAGCAAGATAATTACTAGTGGGATAAGAGCCAGAGGATGCGTTATATTAGCCATATTATTAATCTTATTGTTTAAGCCTTCTTCTTTAAAGATAAGATCTTAATTAAGACACTTAAAGCCTTTAATATTAACAACCTTGCTTAAGAACTTGGGCATTAAGAGGCCTTACAAGAATAAGCTAATAAAGAGAAGTTAGCTTAAGAACAGCTTAAGAAAGAGGTAAATATAAGAAAGCTAATGCAAGCGCTTAGCATTCTTGGAAAGCTTTATAATCTCACGGTTTATATAAAAAGCTTAGTAGGTAGAGTAAGTATCTTCTAAGCGCTTGCTGGTAGATTGCTACTAATTAATAATAGAATATAATGGAACAGCTAGTCTATAATGCTTACGGTAGCTTATAAGAAGTAGGTTGCTATAACTCGCTATTAAAGTAACTTTAAAGAGGAAATCGAAGCTAAAGATATCCTTTAAGCGCCTACTAATTAGAAAGAGCTTTAAGCAATATAAGACTTTCTAAATATCTTCAAAAAAGCAACTCTACGCCTTTAAGGCAATTAGGCTTAAATCTATAAGGTTCTTCCAATTATAGATACATTAAAGATTACACTAAGTAAAGTAGCTTAAAACGTAAGTCTACTTCCTCTATTATAGCCCTTAATCTACTACTAATATTATTAAGCCAGTAAAGAAGTTCTTAAAAGGAATCGTTGCTTAAATTAAGAAATCTATTATAGTCTTTAATAAGTACTATAAGCTCCTTAACTCTATTCCTACCTACCAGCTTACGGTCTTCTTTAATCCCTCTATACGAGCAGAATACTTCACATTAACTTATAAAGATAAGGCGAAATACAAGCTAGAGGCTCTAAAGAAAGCGTAAATTAAGTAGAGAGCTGTTACTCTTAGGCCTAAGATAAAGGTAAAGAAGTTAAAGAAGAAGGAAGAATTAGATCTCTTAGCAGCGATAAATCAGTTAACCTAGTTTAATAAGAGAAGAAGCTTAGATAAGTGGGACGACTATCTGTTTATAAAGCCTTATAAGGTCTCTAACATACCGCCGCTTAAGTAGTGGCTTAAGCCCTTATAGCTTAAGCGCTGGCCAAACCTCTTAAAGTTTGCTATTAGTATACTCTCTATACTAGCAATAAGCGACACGCTAAAGAAAGTCTTCTCTGGAGCTTATAGAACAGTGTCTTAGGAGAGGTCTTAAATAACGCCAGAAAGCGTTAAATACAAGGAATGCCTTAAGGCGTGGAATTTCCTATAGTTTTGAGGCTTTAGAGCCTCACTACTATAATTTAGGTGGTAAATATCTCCATATAGCCTCTATAAAGCTTTATTTCTCAATATCTTTAACAATTCTTGTAATATTGGTGCTTTATACGCAAATTTGGTAAGGAGCACCGTGCTAAGAGAGTAGATTACGAATATTCTAGATTATATAATCGAATCCTAACTAATCGGAATCCTGCAAAATCCGATTATCGACCACGCTGCTAGGGAAAACCCTTCCTTACCTTGTATACAGACTCCTCCTTTTCCCTTAAGGATTTGTCTGTCTATATAATATGCCCTATTATTCCATTATTAAGCTCCTTATCCATATTCTTACCTTATATTTAAATTCTTACTAATCCCCTTAGGAGGATAGCCGGTTTAATTTTTCTATAATACCTTTAAAAAGAAAACTAATACCTATACCTAATAGTAATATACTAATAATATAACCACTAAACGCCTTAGGATTTAGTGTAGATAATACTGCTAAAAATATACTAGTAAAATCTAAGCCACCTTCTAAACCTTAAAATAATTAGCCACCTATAAATACTAGAGACTAGTTTAACCTATATACTTAGGCTTAATAAAAGCTTAGTAAAATTACTAATGTCTTATTAAATACTGCCAATATAAAGGAGCTAGATAAGCTAGCTAAGAAAATAGCTAACTTATAAAGCATTATTAATTTAATAAAGCCTTCCCATTACCTCTCTAGTAAAGAGTATAAGTTATATAGTAAACGTATACACTAAACAAATCTTAACGCCCTAGTTAAGAAGTTACTACCTAATATTAGCGGTACTACTTAACAGCATTTTAACTACTAGATCGCCGCAGTTAAGAACTAATTCAAGGTTAATAACGCTAACTACGACTATAAGTAATATACGTACTAGGCCATTAAAGGTCTTATAAAAGAGAAGACAATTACCTAACTAGTTTATTACTAGTTAGGCAGAGGTCCTTTACTATAGGATAAGTTTAAGACTATGGTCTAAGACTAGATTAGGAACCCTATAGTAAAACACTTTAATAACACTACTATATACTATACGGCTATTATAAAGGAGAACTAGAGGTTCGATGTCTTTTTAGCCCATATATATAGTTTAGAGGACCTCTTCTTATATACCCCTTTTATCAATCCTAAGCAATAGGTAGACTTTTAGTTCTTATATCTCCCAGCCTACCTATAAGCAGAACTCTTCCGCCAAAACTTTACCTAATAGGTAAGAACCGCTAAGGACCTCTTTAACAATATCCGCCGTATAAAGCAATTGCTTAATACCACAAAGCTTATAGAAGATTACGTAAGTAGCAGCGGCAAATTATTATGTATAAAGTGTAGTTGCAGTATAGGCTCTATAGAATTAGGTTTAGGGAACGGAACCTAAAAAGGGTAATATTTTTCTAAGCAAACCCCTAGGGAGACTACTTAAAAGCTAGATGGCTTAGAGGACCCCTTAGACGCTAGTAGTATACATATAAGTTAAAAAAGACCCGCAGATAACCACTATAAAGAATACTGGAAGTAAGCTAGTAAAGATAAGTTAGGCCAGCTTTCGGAAAACCCAAAGCCCTAGTAGTATATCTCTCTTAACTGCGACTAGGGCCTAATATAGAGGGAGAGAAGAAACGCATTGTAGTATATATTGCAATAAATACGCCCTAGGGTAAAGTCCGCCTATATTACTTATATAATAATAGGTGCCAAATTAACCTTATTAACTAAGACGTTATTTATAGCTTTAACCTGCCTATAAGCCATATGCTATATTTATATAAACCTATTACACGTTTCCTTAATAGCAACTAGATAATAATCTAGGATGCCTATAATCTAATAGTTATCACTAGCAACTCCTAGGGTACACCTTGCACTATTAGCCCCCAGACCTTTTAGGGTAGCTTATTTAATAGTTATAATATAGTTCTTAGATGGGATTAGCTCGCGGAAGCAGATCTATTAATTAGCTTTTATTCTAGATAATTTATCTAGGGTACTTTAGATCCTAAACGCCTCTAAATAGTTACCCTTAATACACTCCTAGTAGATATTAAGGCTGGCAAAATAGTCTATTTACTATGGCTAGAAGACTCCTTCTTTATACTAGTTATAAACATAATAGAGGACCTATTATTACTAGCAGTAAGTACCTATACAGACCCTTTAGATATAGAGATACCAGTTATAAACATAATAGAGAACCTATTATCACTAGTAGTAAGTACCTATAGAGACCCTCTAGTACCAGCGCAGATCGCCTTAACTTAAGGGGGAGGTAATTAAAACCCTAAAACTATTAAGTATACTACAGCAGAGCTATATATACTCTTAGTATAAGTACACCTGTAAAACATATATTAGCTACACCCTTCTCTTTACTGGCTCCTAGAAGAACACTACTATATAATAGTTACCTTAACTTCTATGGACTCTAGCCTACCAGATATATATAAAAAGGAGATTAATATCTTCTCTAATAAGCTAGCAAGTATACTACCTTAGAACTCTAAGTATAACTATATAATTAACTTAAAAGAAGACAAGACACTACTATAGATACCTATCTATAACCTTTTATAGAAAGAGTTATAGATCTTATAGGAGTACCTAAAGAGTGCTTTTAAAAAGGGCTAGATTAGGCCTAGCAAGTTACCTACTAGAGCGCCTATCCTCTTTATACCAAAAGCAGAAGGTATAATACGGCTATATATTAACTATAGACGCCTAAATAAGATTATAATTAAGAACTAGTATCCCCTACTACTAGTTAGCGAACTCTTTAATAGGCTTAGCTATATATATAACAAAGTCTTATAGGAAATACTATAATGGACTCGCTAATAGGCTAGGTATATAGGTAAATAGGAAGTCAATAATATAACAATAATAAATAACAACTGGTAGAGTAGTTACCCAACAGATTAACTCTAATTATATTTTGAGATTTACTATAAGGAAAGGAACTATAGTCCTTTAAATACACATCCGTACTCCTAAGAAATCCTCCTTATATATAAAGTATGTGTTATATGGGTTATACATACATTCCCTTTATACACTTTATATACTGCGTATAACATTACGTAACTTACTTACTATTCCTTATTATATAGTTCCACTAGCTCTATTTTAGACTATACTCTTATTAACTAACTAGCTTCCTCTAACTCTTCTTTAAGTAGTTATAGTATTATACTTAAAGTATCCGTAACACTATCTTCCTCCTCTTTATCTTTATCCTTAAAGATCTCTAATATCTCCAAGTTATCTACTAGAAGTATAATGTCCGCTTAATTAACTTAGTTAATATTATTGCTTATTATACCTAAAGCTCCTTCTTCCTCGCAAGCACAACGTCGCGCTTATACTATTACTGCGATATTATCTCTTAGTGAAATAATACCATCTCTATGTTCTTGTTGTGCAAAAGAGGGGTTGGTTTATATTATGTTGGCAAGTCCTTTATCTTGGCAACCCTCTTCCTATTTAGAGTGCATTAAAGCGAATATTTGGTTATTCTGCGACGTTTGCTTAGTTTCTAATACTAAGTATACGCGTCCTATTACTCTTAATAGTCTTTAAGTACCTTTATTAATTGCTGCTAGGGTCCTAGGTTTAATCTACTACTATAAAGCTTAATGGTAAGCTAACTTAAGCTCTGGCTAATCTAGAATATTCTTATAATACTAAGTAGAGGGCCCTAGAAGCTTATATTACGGCCTTAGCTTATTTACTTTCTCTTAAGAAGGTGTATAAGAAGGTTTGTTTTAAGGAGTAGAAACTTATAGAATAAGGCCCTTAGGAACTTAGCAACAAAAAAATAGATTCTCTTCTAATAGAGAGGAAAACAACTCCAAATACATTAGCAGGTGCTCCTCTTAAGTCCTCCTTAAGTAGTTTATTCTTTAGTAACCCTTCCTTATTAATACTGCCTAACCTATTTTCCTCTAATACTCCTATACCTTTCTTATAGTATTCTTTAAATTGTCTAGTGGCTCCTAGGTAGTCTTATTATAGCCTATCTACTTAACTTTATACCACGTTTTGTTATTAACGTCTTTATAACTAATAATCTTTAAAACCTCCTATTTGTCTTCCTCTTATCCTCTATATATATCTACCTTATAAACTAGTGGTTTAACACCTTTATATACTAGCTCTAGCATTATAATATACTATATAGGGTAGATCTTTATTTTCTTTAGTAAATTAAGCCTATACATGACTTCTAAGATTTTTGCTTTAACTGTAAATGGTCCTAGTTTAATATAATCCAACTTTTTGCTTAGTCGTCGACTTTTAAAATTTTTGTATAGTAGCCACACTTTATCTCCCTCCTTAAGATCTAGTCCCTTAGATCTCTTAGTGTAATAGGACTAGCCCAATTACAATAGGAATGTCTTGGTGAAACACTCGACAGATAAATTCCGAAGCTTTAACCGAATTCTACTGAAATCCATCAAAGACCGCGTGCGCACGTGCGCACGCATCGACCACCAAGCCCCTGAATATTTAATTATATGATTCTCTCATTATTCCCTTCTCTTCTTTACGCAACGTCTTGTACTCTACAAGAGCTATATACCCTTAGATTTAGATAGAATTTATATTATTCCTTTAAATCTTCCCCAAAGCCTCTTCGCGCCCTTATATTATGTTACATTAAAATAACTACTATTAAAATAGCAAACAAACCCGAATCCGCTTTAATAACTATAAGTATTATAACCCTAGTTAGGGAATAGTTAACCATAATACAACAGTCCTTTACGGACGCCTTAGCTTAGTAGTGGGTTGCACTAGAAGCCCAGCATTAGCAATTAATAAAAGTACTCCGCGAAGAACTTTGTAATATTAAAACACTTACGTTAGAGACCCTAACAATAATACCTGCAAATAAAATTAAAATAATTGTATCTAAACCTGGCCCCTTAAACGCAAACTCTAAACTAGTAATAGTAACTTAACCTATAGCTATAACAAATTTAATACCCGCTATAAAATCTAAAAAGCTCCCTAATCCTCTAATGTTTAATAGAAATTAAAATAACCTACGTCCCTTTATAACCAAGCTCCGTCTTAAACTTTTAATAAACTATAACTAATACTCTACTAAAGCTAGCAAGGTTAGCTACAGAATGTCTCGTTTAAGTAAAGACGCTATATATACTATAGATCCATTCTTCTATAATAGCACCTTTATTAATTTTAAAATCTTTATCTTTCTGCTAGAATAAATATATAATAACGCCAGCCGCAAATACATAGCTATTACTAAACTTAAAAACTTATAATAACGGAACCGAGACTTTACCAGCTTCTTTTTAGAATTTTTAGGCCTTATTGGCGAACTAGATTAGAATAAAGTCGCTAAAATTACTACCCTTTAATAAGCTATCTTAGATAAGATTAAAGCCTAGCTAGTAGGTAGAGAACTGCTAAAAAACCTATCTAAATTTGCTATAATATATTAACAAATTAATAAGGACCTTTAATATAATAAACAGACTTATTCCCTAAAGTTAACTATACCTTATACTTAAAATTCTATAAAACCGGTATATACCCCAAATCGCGATCTATCTCTAAAACCTAAAAGCCCTATATACAACCCTATGGACCTTAATGCCGCTTAATCCTATATACCTTTAGGAACTAATAAACAAAGAACCTAAGCCATAAATGGAAAATGCTTTGGATGCGGTAAAAAAAGGATATATTTAAAAGCATTGCCGAACTTACCCTTTTAAAAAGGTCCGCCGTAGTTCCTCTTAATCCTTAAGTTATATTCATTCCTTAAATCGCACCTACTCTATAAATTATATTCGGTCGCCACAAAGCATCTCGCCTTTAATTAACTTGGAAAACAAATCACCCTAAGGCCAAGTCGCGCCTTAGGACAAAAAGTGGAAGAGTATAAGTGTCTAGGCTCTTCTAGCGCTGATACACGGCATAACTCCCTTAATATACTTAGTGAAATTTAAATATTTAAAAAATAGAAGGAGATATAAATCCTAATAGATAGTAGAGCTACTAGCATAGGCTTTATTAATATAAACTATGAAAAAACTTAACGCCTAAAATTAAAGAAACTTAATAAGCCCTAAGGCCTATAAGGCTTTAATGGCAAACCCTTAATATATAGCGAAATAACGCACTATACCCTAGTAAAAATAAGGATAGGTAAATACCTTAAATATATTTCCCTATTTATAACACCCTTAAAGTAATACAAAGTTATACTTAGATATAGATGGCTAAAGCAACACAACCCCTTAATTAGTTGGGTTAAAGAAACGCTAAAGTTCTATATAACTTACTGCTAAAGTCATTGCTTAAAAAACCATGTGCCCTATAAATATATATATAACTATTCAAATTTATTATAATATAAATTGCCCTTGCTATAAGCCTTAAACCAAAATAATAAAGCCATAACTACTAATTATAATAAAGAATGCGAAGATGTTACACCAAAACCTCTTAAATTTTGTATAATATAGGCCGCACCCTTTATCTTATTAGCAAAAAGATAAGATTATAAAATCTTTACTATAACTATAGAAGATATTAAGAAAGCACTAGAACTAAAATAATATACTAATCCTTAACCTTTTATATCTAAAGAGTACTATAATCTAATTAATAAGTTTAAAAAATAATTTATAGACTAACTAGCCCCACACTAAGATAAGCACAATTTTAAAATAGAACTTAAGCCTGGTATAACACTAAAGTTTAGTCTATTATATAGTATATTATAAGAAGAACTACTTATAATACAATAATACCTTAACAAGCATCTAGAAAAAGGATTTATTTGCCCTAGTTAATCTCTATTTACCTTACCCATACTATTTATTAAAAAGCTAGGAGGAGGCTTAAGATTCTATATTAATTATTAAGCTTTAAACGCAATTATAATTTAAAACTAATATCCAATTCCCCTAATTTAAGAGATACTTAACTGCTTAGCAAAAGCACGGTACTTTATAAAGCTTAATATAGTTGCCGCCTTTAATAAAATCTATATATATAAAGGAGATAAGAAATATATAGCCTTTTATATATAATAGGGACTCTTTAAATGCCTAGTAATGCCGTTTAGCGTAAAAAACGGTCCTGGTACGTTTTAGCAATATATTAATAATACACTTTATAAATTCCTTAATATATTTGTTACTGTGTATATTAATAATATCTTAATCTACTTATCCTTGCTTTCTAAATATTAAAAATATATTAGAATGGTCTTTAAACGCCTATAAAACACGGGCCTATAATGCGATATTAAGAAATATAAGTTCCACACATCCGAGGTTACGTACTTAGGCTTAATAATATCCTATAATAGAATTAAAATAAACCCTAAGAAAGTTACTGTAATTATAAACTAGGAAAGCCCTAGTAATATATAAGATATTTAAGGATTTCTAGAATTTATAAATTTCTATTAATAATTTATTAACTACTTCTTAGAAATTACCTAGCCATTAGTAAACCTAATAAAGAAAAATTTAAAATTTAAATAGACCGCCAGATGCAAACGAGCTTTTAATAATTTAAAACATCGCTTTATAACTACTCTAATTCTTACTTACTTTAACCCTAACCTTAAATATACCATTAAAACTAACTCGTCTAATTATGCGCTAGGGGGAGTATTATCGCAATATAATAAGAATGGCGAACTATATCTAGTAGCCTTTCTCTCCCAAAAACTCGCCCCTACCAAATTAAACTATAAGATATATAATAAGGAACTACTTACAATTATTAGATGCTTTAAATAATGGCGTCCTAAGCTAGAAGGATTATTATTTTTAATACGCGTTTAACGGACCATAAGAACCTATAATACTTTATAACTATAAAACAACTGTTGGTAACACAAGGTGATATCACGTAGCTACGGTTTATAGATAGTATAATAATAGTTAATTGATTCTTAATAGGAATGAGGAAAGGGGTAAGGAACTTAAGGTTCCTTACCACGCTAGGGCCATATTAACACGTGACGGCAATATGCCTTGCGTAATGGCAACTTACCTCATTCCCAACACTGGTAACTCTTCTTTTTGTGGTTGCTATCTACATATATATAAACAGACAGGATGCGACAATACCAGACAGTGTATAATAATACCAAACAATATGCGACAATATGCGACAATGCGGCAGTTAGTAGAATTTGGCGGATAACGTAAAGACAGGTAGGCCGCTAAGGTGCTAGTAGTAAGCAAGCTAATAGCGATTTTCTATCCTAGGGATGGAAAATCCTAATTAGCTAGTTTAAGTTAGGGTCTATAGAATGTTATACTCCTACTCCCTTTTAACCTAACCTTTAACTTATATATATAGAGTATTTATATTAACAAACGTTTCTAGAGCCTTATTTGGGTTTGCCTTTGTTATTATATCTACTGGGTTATCTTAACCATTAATCTATTAAATTTTAAAGAGTTCTTGCCGTTTGTAGGATTAATAAAGTGCTATAATATTAATTATAAGGCGCTTCTCCTTTATAGTACCAAGCTTAACCAAGTACTTATAGAGGGAGTATGAATCGGTGCATACGATTATAGGGATAATAGGAAGTTCAAGTTAATCTATAATTATCTTTAGGGTAGTTCTAATTGCAATTGCTATGTTAACTCCACTGACTATTCCGTATATCTCTAACACTAGAACGCTTTAAGTAATACACTTACTCTTAGTTAAGCTCCAATAGATAAGATTGCTATAGATTATAAAGTTATTCTCTTTAGTAAATTTATTTATAATAATAATCTTATATCCTAACTAGGAGCTAAAATCTTTATTATTTATAAACGATCTATTAACAAATACAAAGAGCTTAGTGGTAGGAAGATTAATAGGCACGTAGAATAGTCCCTAATTGAGATGGTTTATTTACCAGGAAAGATGTTTATTTAGGGCAAGAACGTTATCCTTAGTTGGTTCTTGGTGTTAGGCGGTAATAAAGAGATTAAATAAAGCCTTGGGTTGATAGATAGAAGCAATATAAGCTCTATAAGCGCGTTACTCTATATATCCTTGCTTTGGAGAATTAGCATTAATAACGTCGATCTTCTTGCCTTAACCCTTCTGGCGCAAAGCAATAGAATCCTTATTTAGGGAGAGGGTGCATCTATTAAAGAGTAATGGTGTTGTTAAATTAAGCTTTTCCTTTAGCTTTACTATAAGATTTGCCTTTACTAACTCATCTTCTTTAAGAGCTAAGAATTGGTCGTCTCCCAAGATAATTATATTATTAGTTTACATGCCGATAATTCCAAATAGAGTTCCTATGGTTGTAATTAGGAAGCATGGGTTAAATATAGAAGTAGTTATTAAAAGCTTCTCTTTATGGTACTTGCTGTAGGTAGCCTACCAATGGGTTTCTACCTCTGCAATTCCATATAATGGCTTAAGCACAACTATAATTATATCTTTGGGATATTGGTAACGAATTTGCTCTAGAAGGTATGCTAATATTAAGCACTAAAGGTGCGTCTCTAATTGGGTATAGGCCTAAGTAATATCTTATAAATAAACCGCTATTCTATTCTTTATTAAGGAGGGAGCTAGTGTAATAATAACTCGCTAACTAGCTTGTTAAATTATAGAAGATTATATAAGAATTACCTCCTTACTATTATTATTATAACCTTAGATGACAAGCCTTAATTTCTTAAATGGGGCGTTAGTAGCTTTGCCCTTAATTTTATTAACTATTTTTAATTTAAAGATACAAACTTTATTAAACTTAGTAGAGTTATATTTCTCAAATTTAAAGACTCCTCTTGTAATAAGACTATCAATCTCCTGCTTATTAGATGCTTGGAAAGGAGCTCTTGGAGTTATAATATAACCTTCCTTTTAGAGCTGTTTTGTGAGTTCAAAGTTAGCCTTCTCCTTAGCTGTTATAAAGGCTATTAATAGCTTAACTCTATTCTTAATAGCGGTAACAAATTGCTCTTTAAAATTAATAAGATATTGGCGATTTTATAATCCCTTTAGGCGACCTCTACCGCGTTGTGGTTGCGGCGTATCTACTACAATTATATTAGAATTGTGGTCGCCTTCTAGAGCACGTTAATTGTGGCTCTCCTCTAGGGCATTTTCTATGGTATCCTACAAAGGCTCAGAACTGTTATCTTTGTAGTAAGGCTTAATAACAGTTAAACGGAATTAAGTGGGTCTGTAAGGTATCTAAATAGTGCAAGTCTGGCCATTAATTGTAATAAGTTAATATAGGCCTAACCATCCTCCCTTTTTATGCTATACGCGTACTTTAGACTGGAGTGGCAGATTAAGCGTAGTTAAGGTATTTGGGCCATTTCTTATTCCTAGTGCGTTGTTAACTTGGCGTGTGGCATAGAGACGTCGTACCTCCTTTATTGCCTTGCGAATAGCCTCAGCTCGTTGCACAACGGAGGGAGATAGTGGAGAATTGTTAGTCATTTAAGGGTAGGTGCCAAAGACTAGCAATATAGGTACGAGTCTATCCGGGCCAGTAGAATCGTTAACAGCTTTAATAGCTATTTATAAGGTAAGTTCTTTGCTAGCGTTCTCTAGTTCTAAAGAGATAATCTTATATACGCGGCGTAATGGCGTGTAATATCGCTCCACTTTCCCGATACTATTATATGCCTTAATAGGGACTTCCTTGATCTTAATTGCCATTGCCTTTATCTATTATTAAAACTCTGTAGATGAGAAGTTCTTTCCTGCGTTATAGATAATTTAATTAGGGGGTCTTAGGTAGATATTAATCTAGCATAATTAAAGGGTATCCTATGCGTTTCTAGCTGATATATCCTTTAAGAATCGTGCGGCTTAAAAGGAGGTTAAAAAGTTAATAACTTAGAGTACTGGCTTGCCGCTAAGATATATAACATCAACGATAATACAGAAGTTGAAGTCGTAGTTATCTTTAAGGGTGAACTTAAATTGGCCAGGGGACCTCTGGTTTATTTAGTAGTGGTAGTAGTATTTTATAAGATGCTTAATTGCCTTAACCTTAACTTTATAGCCTGCTCGCTGAAGAACCCTAAGCAATTAATAAACAGATAGGTGGCTAAAATAACGGTATAGTTGGCGTAATTCTAACTTAGTTAAGTGGCTTTAAGCAATACTCTTTTCTAGTTAATAAAGGAGCAACTAGGGGTGACCCTACTTGCGTATAACAGGCACCCAATTGTCTCCCTAAATAAGTATATTCTTAAGGTTATTAAGCCTAACGCCTAATTTATCTATATCTTTAATGCAAAATAGAAACAGAGTATTTGTAAGAATAATGTAAAAAGTAATATACCCTAAGGGGGTTTGAACCCTAATTATGCTAAGAGAGATTATAGTACCTTTGCTAAAATAAATCGTGTGTTGGCCTGCCATTAAATAGTTAATCTAAACAGAGTTATTAAGCTACTAAAGGGCTTGAACTTAAGGTTCTCCTGCTATAGATACTCCTGCGGCTCTAGTATCCGGCATAATACTATAGAAGACGTTTGCCAAGTATCTATTATTAAAGGAAAACGCGGAGCTCTCCTTTGGCTCGTTAAAGATATCTAACTTCGTGATAAAATGGAGCGTAGATTAGTTATTAAGAACAGTGACGGTTTATATACTATTTACCTTACTATACTTAGTAAAGTATTGGTTAGGTAAGTAGTCCTTAATTTCCATATCTATAAGGAGCTGTTTAGTTTTATTAACCTTACCCTTAAGGTTTTCTACGCCTTCGTATTGAACTAGGAAGCTTTGGAAGTAGGCTATAGTAACCTTGCGATTTCCAACGTTTCTTGTACTTTAACGGAACTTATTATATACCTCTTTTTGCTTATTAAGGGAGTATCTAGTTAACTAGCAATTTGGCTTCTTATAAATATAGCACTTCTTCTAGTAATTACTTTGAAATAAACCTTTACTGGGACCTCTACGGTTGCCTTGTAGTTAATATTGATTATACCCTCTTCCATATTCCCTACTATGGCCACTATATGTTTAATCAGTCCAGTTGTGATTGTATTAGTCGGGAATACTTAGTTGGGTAGGGTTTTTGGTATAAAACTATTAAGATTCTTATATTTATATCGCAGTATCTATAGCGGAGCGTAGCTTAGTATATACTCCTTTAAATATATCTATAGGTTTATATAGCGCCAAGTTATACTTAGGAACGCTATGGCATACTAAGATAACCTAGTCCCTTAGGCTGTTTTTGTTTTGGTAAGTTTTAGTAAAGCCACGTTGGATTTTCTAGAGTTTATTAAAGAGTAATTAAAGGCACTCTAAACGAGTCTTTATTAGGTTAGAAGTAATAACTCTCTAGAATATAGTCTCTCGCCATTTGGATATATAAAGTTGGCGATTCTTATTAGTCTTAAAGTAGGCTCTTGTAAGGGATATTATTGCGGTACCTCGGGTTGCCCTTAGGGCAACCCCCGGACACCCCTTGGACGTCCGTTGGTTACGTGCCGGAGGCACGTGCCCCTAGTATATAGTCTCCACGATCCTAGAGGCCTTACCTCCTTAAGAATTCGTCTCCTCTATAATTTATCTGTTCCTACAATCGTGTCCTTATAGCCCCCTGTCTACAAAGTCCCCTTATATTTGAATCCTTCCTACTCCATTTGGAAGGGCAGCTGGCTCAAGAACAAAATTATTTATTTATATTTTTGTTTACACCCACCATCCTACCTTAAAAATCTCGCGACGACCTAAATAGAAACTCCATAGATACCTTATAGAAAGCCGTCACATTAAGGTAGGAAGGTCCCTTTAACAGTAAGAGATTGCGACAATATAAACCTCTAGGCAAGACGGCTGAATAAGCCCCAACACCCAGATGCACTAGGAGCTCGAAGACTCTTGCACACCTATGGTTACTGCTGAGGAAAACGCAGACACCCTCTATGACGGACACAACGCCGCTGGAAAGTAACTGGAACCCCTCTAGCCCTACCTAGGCCAATCGGAAGATTAAGCGCTAGAGGCGACCTTAAGATCTTCCCCTAAGCCAGAAATGCTAGAGGAATATACCGACGCGTTTAACTAGGGACCTAACCGGAACCCTCCCGGAAGACCACCGGCCCATAATTGGCACAGTGGCGGTGTATAGACTGTTTATAAGCCAAGCGGGCCTACCCCTTTAGGTAATTTAACCTAACTACTAACTTAAGACTTAAGCCTTGTTAGGAAACCTATACTAGCTACTAATACTAATATTACCTCTATAGCCAGAGCCTCCCTAAGCCGGAGCCTGGGAAGTTAGGAGCCCCATACCAATCTTCTATAAGGAGGATATTGGGAAGCTGTTATAAGGCTCTTAGAAGCTATGCGGGAGGGAGCTACTAATAAATATATTAGAAACCTCTAGGGGCAGATCTAGGTCTGGCAAAACTTAATCTAGACTAGATAAAATCTTTTATAATTAGGCCAAGACTAAGGACTCCTTAGGGGTTACCCTATACCCTCCTAAGGAGGTGTGGAAGATTTAGAGAGGCATTTACGTAATAAGTAGAAGAAAGATATGGACCAACTAGCCAAGGCCTCTAATAGTCTAGAACTCCGCCCTAGACCCAAGGCTCACCACTTAGATAATTAGGTCCGCGAAATGGATAACTTCTTTAAGATGCTAATAATATAAGATAACACCAAAGAACGTACCTAATGGATTATTAGCAAGATTAAAGATCTGTTACTAAACCAGATTATACTTAGTCAGCTTAACAAAGATCAAATTATTATATAGCTACAGCTGTAGACCTTTCTAAAGAATTGGATCCAGGATCCGTACGTTATATAATATAGTAACACGGAGCAATTCTGGAATGGTATATAGCGTGATAACAAGGATTTCCGCTAGTTTATAAACTATGTGGAAACCTAAGCTTAATAAATGGATCTAGAGCCCTTTAAAAACGAGGATAGCAGCATCTATAAGAAAGAGAAGATTGGATTTATCTGGGCTAGAATAAAGCCACCAATTTGTGATAAAGTGAGGCGCGTGGGAGCCCTGTTAAGGATTACCATATATGCTGATTTTGAATGAGCGGTTCTAAACGCTGAGGAAGTGGTAAGGAACCAGACCTCTTCTAGTAGGAATCTAGGGGGTTACCAGAAGCGTGGGCACCGTAATAGTAATATAGGGCAGTCCCAGCCTTTAAAGAAACCTTTCTTAAAGAGAATATTAGAAGGGTTAAAGTTAGGAAACCTAAGTAGTAGGAAAGAGTCCTAGGGCCAATCTAGCACCTGTTTAACACCCTTATGAGACAACCCTAAGAAGCCAAGAGAAAGCTTCCCTGGAGGTAAAGCTTATTAGAAGGGCAAGTAGGGCGATAGTCGCACTAACCTAAAAAAAGAAAAGCCCTAGTTGCGGACCTTTCCCGGTTATAACTAGGGCAAGATATAGAAGGGAAGACTCTTTGTATTGCTGTTAAGCTGGAAATAATACTCCTTACTAGTAAGGTACGGCAGCTCCAAGCACTATATAATAGTGGCGCCGAAATTAACCTTATACGGTACAACTTGGCAAAAGAGCATGAGCTTGTCCTATTATAAAGGTAGTAGAAACCTATTGCAGGCTTTCTGGATGAGTATTAGATTAAACTGCATAGTGCATATAAGCTTACGGTGTTAGTAGCTAATATACACAACCGCACTAAGGTGGTCGGCCTATAGCCCTTCTGGGTGGCTGACTTCGCAGGTTATAACCTTATTCTTAAATACCCTTGGCTCGCGGAAGCAGATCCTAAGATATACTTTAAGATAGGAACCTTTAAATAGTGGAACAATAAGGAATTAAAAGGGCGTATATTACTAATAAGTCTTGAACATATCCTAGAGGATATAGAGCTAGATAAAATAGTATACATTCTATACCTAAAGGAGTATTGGATCTAACCCCTGTTCTATAGTAAGACGGGTATAGAGCCTGGTATAGGCGATAACCCCTCTATAATAGACACCCTATAGGGAACTGCTGGACAGGTCGCGGAGACATTATAGGGAGGTGGCGATCTTGAAGATCTTACGAGATACTTTTATCGTTACGGGTTACTATGGCTTAAGCAATATATAGAGAATATACTACGGCACCTTAAACGTTGTGTTAAAGAATTCCCTACCCTCCACTAGCTGCCGCATGCAACTGTTTAATGTATAGTAGTAACTATGTATGAACAACCGCTATAGCGTGTAACGCTGCCCGTAAGCGTCCTAAGGGAGCTCTAGGACCTACCCAAAGATAATATAGAGGACAAGCGCGACTCTAATTTATTAAATATTCTATTAGGCCTGAGGGACTTACTAAGGGTATTTTCGGGCAGACGAGCCAGAGTCCTTACGTAGAGCTCAGAATACGATTATGCAATTAATCTAGAAGAGGGTAAAGTACCCCTAAACCTTCCTATCTATAACCTCTTTCGCAAAGAGCTTGAAATCCTGCGGGAGTACCTTAATAGTTTAATAGAAAAGGGATGGATCTAGCCTAGTAAGTTGCTGGCGGGCGCACCGATCCTCTTCGTCCCAAAACCAGATAGAACTATAAGGCTATATGTAGACTACCATAGTCTTAATAAAGTGACAATTAAGAACCGTTACCTACTACTACTAGTTAGTGAAATGCTGGATTAATTATCTAGGGCGAAGATCTTTATAAAGCTGGATCTATAAGACGCCTATTATAGGCTCTATATTAAAGAAGGGGATGAGTGGAAGACTGCTTTTAAAACCTAATATGGCCACTTTGAGTATCTGGTAATGCCTTTTGGGCTAGCTAATGCGCCTATGACATTCCAGTCGTATATTTACAGAGCCTTAGGGGGACTTATTGATCGCATATGTGTTATCTATCTAGATAACATCCTAATCTACTTAGAAGATGAGGATTAGCATAAACAGCACGTCCGCGAAGTGTTAGAACGCTTGGATAAATAGGGCCTCTATACTAAGGCGTTAAAATGCACCTTTAATACTAAGCAGGTCGAGTTTCTGGGTTACATTGTAACGCCTATAGGTATAGTTATGGACCTAGTACGGGTATAGATGATCTAAAAGTGGCCAGAGCTAGAGAGCTACTGGGATATTTAAGTATTCCTAGGCTTTGCCAATTTCTATAGGCGCTTTATTTATGACTACTTGGACGTCGCCCAGCACCTATTTAACTATGTTATAGAAGCTTCCTAAGACCTAACCTAAGGAGTAAAAGGCTTAAAGGCAGAAAGGAAGAAAACCAAGAAGGGACTAACTAAGTGGTATAGACCATAGACATGGCCTAGAAAGGTATAGGAGGCCTTTTGGGAACTATAAGCAAAGTTTACAGAAGCTCTATTGCTGCGGCATTTCGACTTAGATTAACCACTAATAATGGTTACTAATATATCGAATTTTGCTTTTACTGGTATCCTACTCTAACCTAATAGGTATCTGGACGCTACCTAGCTCTACTAGAGACTAGTAGTATTCTACAGCAGAAAATTCTAGGGCCCTAAAGTTAGGTATTATACCTATAATAAGGAACTGCTAGCTATAGTTAACTGCTTTAAATAGTGGCGATATTACCTTGAGCACGCGAGCCATACTACTCGTATACTCTTAGATTATTATAATCTACGCTACTTTATAACTACAAAGGAGCTTATACTTTGGCAAGCCAGATAGGCAGAGGAGCTCGCACGTTTTAATTTCGAGATTAAATATAAGCTAGGGGAAAGCAACCCTACTAATAGACTATTACAACGGCCAGACTATGCCAAAGGCTTTAAAACGGGAGATGGAAAGCAGATAATAGACATCTTACTTCCTATATTACAGAACAAGCTCTGGGTGTAGGATGCTTGAGTACCCACAGCTCCATGTATTAAGTCTTAGGTAATGTAAACCCTATTAGTATCTAGTAGTGTTCTGGCTGGTACCCGGTCTGTTTCCGATAAGGGCCTAAATATGCCTGGATAGGATGTCCCTGATATAAGTTCGGAACCTAGTGATATATTACCCCTAATTGCTAAGCTATCCCCTTAAGCTAATAGTAAAGCTATAGAGCAATCGGAACTTGGAGCCCTGTAATAACTAAAGGACTTTAACCTCGTAGCCGCTTTCCTGACGTACGCGCATTAAAGAGTTGTAAGATCTATAGTACTATCTAGTCTTATACTCAGAGTAGTATAGGACGAAACAGCTTTTACCTAGGAACTATCCGAAAGGTTAACGGATCTTATCCGTAAGGTGCAACGGAGGGACGCCTCCTATGCCATCTTTAATGCGGAAGTAGGCCGGAAACGTAACGGAAAGGAAGCTATAAGGCGCTAAAATTGGGAACTAGACCCAATGGGCCTACTATATAGAAATGGTAAGGTTTGGGTGCTATATAAAGCAAATCTACAGCAGAAGATTCTTATAAAGAATCACAATGATCCTTTAGGCGGCCACTATAGTTAAGTTAAGATAGTGGAATTACTTTAACGCAAATACTATTGGCTAAGGCTCAGGCAGGAAGCAAAGGAGTATATTAGCCACTATAAGAAGTGTTAAGTATATAAAATCTAAAGGCATAAGCCGTGGGGTTTACTTAAATTGGTTCCTCCCGTAAACAAACCATAGCGATATTACGCTATGGATTTCATTACGGATCTCCTACTATCTAAGAATAAGCAAGGACGAACATATAATTTGGTTCTTATACTTATTAATAGGTTTTTAAAGTATGTCTAATACCTTTTTGTTAATAAGATAATTAATACATAAGCACTTACAAACCTAATTAGGGAGAAATACTTTCTTAAGGTAGATTAGCCATACTCTATTATTATTAATAGGGGCAGCGTCTTTATAAGCTAATACTGGTCGGATCTATGCTTCCATTTAAAGATAGACCACTATTATAGTACGGCTTTCTACCTGTAGACGGATAGGTAAACGGAACACTAGAACTAGGAACTGGAGTCTTACCTATAGATATATTTAAACTACCAATAAGATAATTAGTGTGAGCTACTTCTGTACGCGGAGTACGCTTACAACTTAAAGCAATATATATTGTATTAGTACGCACTAATCTAGATTACCTACGGCGTCTAACTATTAGGATTTGATGGTATACCCAATAATCACTGGCTGAGACAGTAGGATTAATTATAGGACCCTACTAGGAAGTCTAAGGACATCTACTAGAGAGTACAAGGGTACCTTAAGGTATAGAAGGAGTAATAGAAGTATGCGAAGCAAAGCCTATAAGATGCTTAGGAGCAGCAGAAACTTTAGTATAACTGTAAACACCAGGATAAGCATTTTGGAGTAGGTGACGAGGTTCTTTTATGTTTAATAAATATTAAGACCTGTTAACTATTAAAGAAGCTTAATATAAGATACCTAGGTCCCTTCTAAGTTAAGAAACAAATTGGTAAGCTAGCTTACTATCTCCAGCTACCCCTATCTATGGCCTATATATATCTAGTGTTTTATATAAACCTACTAGAGCCATGGTATAGACTACCACTAGAAAAGAACTTCCGACTAGGCCCAATTAAACACCCTAAGGTGGTAGGCGAGCGGTATAAGGTTAAAGCTATACTATGCCATAAGTCTGTTAAGAATAAGCTTTAGTACAAAGTTAAATGGCTAGGCTGGCCTGCTAAAGAGTCTATATGGGAACCAGAGGACCACCTTAAGTATTGCGAAGATATTTTAAAAGAATATTAGGACCAAGGTCTATAATCTATAAGGCGCAGAAAGCGCTCTAATACTACTATATTATTACAACCCAAAAAGAAAGCTTGTGGTAGGCCGCGAAAGGCTCCAGAGAGTAAGAAATAGATGGCTACCATTCTATACTAAGGTGGTTTAGAAGTAGCTATAGTAAACTGGACATAGAATGGATACGCTTTGGAAACTATAAGGGTTAAAGCTACGGCCTAGGGCAAGAGACGTCCTCAGCCTTTTTATGTATATAACATAGGAATTAATAGGGCATTTTGCTAGTATTACATTCCCTATAGGCTCTTAAGCCCTCTCTATAAGCCTTCTAAGCACCTTAATTAAGGCCCTTAACTGCTATTATGTATAAGAACAAATCCCAAATCCTATAAGTCTAAACTACAAATGCCTAGAGCCACTACGCCTCGTCCTTAGGAGCAGGATTAGTATCTATAGGGCTATTAAGTAATGGCTAACAGGAATAAGACCCCTTGGTAGGGGTATAAGCAGGCATAAAAACGGGTGTAGGACAATAAGGTGTAGCTAGGGCAGACATCCTTAAACGCTTAACACCAATATTAGGTCTAAACTAGTACCAATAAAGCTCTTGCGGCGTAAGCTTATAGTTAATAAAGACACGCTTAAGCCCGGAATAGACAGAGATATTGGCTGGTTAGCACAGTCCAGAACCACCAAGACCTTACTATAGTAACTATTAGTTACCTATCCGCTAGGTACCTAAAGGGTAACCTACCTAATAACGTATTATATTATGCTCTTTTAAAACCTGACGCGCATGCGCGAACTCCTTTTTATAGTATATAGCGACCTTCTTCTTATTATCCCCATCCTTTACCCTATTCTTAGTATACCAACCTTGCTCTCGTATTAAGCGTTGCTGGCTGGCTTGCTAGGAATTGTGAGCGGTATAGATAGCTATGGCATAATCTTAAATTCGACCCAGTCGCTTAGTATTAGCACTGGAATGAGAAAGCGCCTAGGCGATATAGTAGTTAAGGACATTAAAAGCACGCCGCCACTTAGGCCCGGGCTATTGGAAAGCTTAAAGTTAGTAATAGAAAACTATCTATAGGATAGGAAAACCCACCTTAACGCAACTGCCGCTCTTAGTACGCATGCAACGATTATAAGGACTAAAGGTATTCGACCTTACGCAGTGTGTCCTATTATAGGCCTCTAGGATCCTCTTATTAGATTTCTGGTCTTTTAAGGATATGCAGGCAAAGTTATTTAAGTAGGACCAGCACCAGTTGCGAGTTAGCGGAGGTTGGGGTTCTATATGCAACGGTAGGGCTAGGATACACTAAGAAATCAGCTTAGAAGAGCAGTTGGTAGGGGAACGAAGAGGCATATTAAATTAATAATGGAAAAGAAGAAAATCTTAATAATATATCAAAGATACGTCCAAAATTGGACGAAGGTTAATAATGGGGGGTTAGGTGTTAAGGAAAAGGATTAAGCTTAATAAGCAAGGCGTCTTATACTTTACCTTCTAATACCCTTTTGGTGAATAGCCGCAACCTTACTAACGTAGCTCCATTACAATAGCGTTATTTAGAAGAAAGGAAACACAAGTATGTGTTATCTAACTATTACTTCCTTATAAAAACTGATAACGCGGCTGGGGAAGGCAACTAAGACGTCAATTAAAAATGTATATAGGTTAAATTATACCTAATTAATGCTATGGTATTAAAGAACAACGTTACGGACGTTCTTAACAATTGTATAAGGGCTACAGATGCTGTTGCGAAGTGTCCCTCCTGTTTGCTGGGTAGAGAAGCTATGCTAGTTATATAAGCACAGGACTACTAGATTTGGAAGTATATACACCAAATCTTAGGAGATAGGTCTCCTTAATTAACTAATTAATACCTTAACCGCACTAGATAGCCAAAGGGCGAATATAGAAGTAATGCGTTAGTAATATAGAGGATTATAAAAAGAGATTACGGATTAATATCTTAATAGTTAAAAGACGGCGGTGAGCTAAGGCCCTATACGCCAAACCCAATACCAAAAGGTTTTACGGAACCATATAAGGAATACTAAATTGCCTATAACACTTGTGATTAATTGCAGACCGGCGTAAAGGCTTAGATGTAAAGTTGTATAAAAATCCTTAAGTTAGCTTAGGTAGTTACCGGCACGTTTCTAGTAGGCTTCTAATAGGTCTCTGGGCAATCCTCGCGTCTTTTCTCCAGTTATGTTTTTTCCTTATTAAGGTTTTCAGGAGTTTAAAGCAGGGGTTAGATAGATAGATGATATACAGCGGCATGCTAATATCTTTTTAAACCCCTTCTGGGACGAGCCCTCCATAATCTCCCTACCGCAAAGTAACGGCGATCAGGGGCCGACCGCAAGAAGGGGGGGGGCAATATAAGGGATATTATTGCGGTACCTTGGGTTGCCCTTAGGGCAACCCCCAGACACCCCTTAGACGTCCGTCAGTTATGTGCCGGAGGCATGTGCCCCTAGTATATAGTCTCCACGATTCCAGAGGCCTTACCTCCTTAAGGATTCGTCTCCTCTACAATCTATCTATTCCTACAATCGTGTCCTTATAGCCCCCTGTCTATAAAGTCCCTTCACAGCTCTGGTAAGCTAAAGCATTATATTAAAGCTATAGTTTTTACCCATAATATAGTTGTAATAGAATGTTGCTGCCTATCCCTTTAACATAATAGAGAAAGCGTAATAGTACTAGTGGCGTTAAATTCCGACCTTATTGCAACAGTTATAAAAGACCTGTAGTTTTACTCTAAGTATGTTATATAGTTCTCCTCTAAACTTCTTCTCTTTGTCTAAATATACCTTTATTAGATTCGTGACTTCTTATGGTAAAGGCTTACTGGTTAGCTGGAGTGGAGGAGGTGGAGGCGGAGTAACTCTAAGTGGGAGAGCACCTCTAGGTGGGAGAGCAGCTCTAGGTAGGGGGTCAGCGTTTTAGGGGTTTTGATACGAATTAAAGTTGCCTTCTAAAGAATATAGGTTGTTTTTAGGTTTCTGTAGTTAATATATAATCTTAGCTTCCGTCCATATTAGTTCTTCTATACTAATAATAACGGCCTGAATATTGCTAGTAATTGGGTTACTATTCTCAGTAACGTATACCCTATTCCTATGGAGAAAGTCTTAAAAATCCTAAATAATATTAATGTTGCTAAGTGCCTAGGTATTAGCAGTCCATCCTATAAAATCCTTCCTAAAATACTCCCATAGTTATAAATCGGCGTAGCATCTATTTTGGTAGAATATAATATGGTGTAGGAGAAAGCCGTTAACTTATTTTATGGTATAAGTTGTTATATTAAAGGCGAATTCGTCCTAATCTTTATTAATAAGTTTTACGTGCTTAGCTACCCCTAGTGGTAAGGAGTCTTTCCAGTTATTTGAAGTAGGCGTAGCCATGTTTTTTTTTTTTTTTTTGGAGGGAGGGAAGTGTTATTGGTGTAGGGATTGTCGTTTGGTACGCGTTTGGACGTGTATTTGCGATTATAGGGCTTAGGACCAGTTCTGGCCTTAAATTGCGAAGACTTATAAAGCATATTGTTCTGCGTAATGGACGCAAGAATCCGTAATCTTAGAAAGGCTTAGGACCAGTTCTGGCCTTTTAGATCCTTAGATTTGTGGAAGAGTTCTATTTAAGGTTTAGGACTAGTTCTAACCTTAAAAGACAGCTTCCTCTAGTACGAGTAGCACTGGTACAGTGGCTTGTTTCTTCTTGGTGGAATACCTAGCTGCTCTGTGGTATAATAGTAAAGTTAACTACTAATCAGTGTTAGTAACACAAGGTGATATTACGTAGCTACGGTTTGTAGATAGTATGATAATGGTTAATTGATTCTTGATAGGAATGAGGAAAGAGGTGAGGAACTTAAGGTTCCTTACTACGCTAGGGCCATATTAACACGTGACGGCAACATGCCTTGCGTGACGGCAACTTGCCTTATTCCTGATAACAACTAATATAGCGCCAAATTCGTTAGGCCGAATACCTCTTATAATTTAACTTTAAGATTATATATTAACTAGGCAAACTTAATTAAAAGCCTAATATATTAACACAATAATTATAGGACTTACCTATAAATGCTTTAGATAAACGGATTATAAATTAATTATAGATCTTACTGCCCCCTAAGCGTTTTAAAAAACTACGTCCTATATTTCTAGATACGGAACTTAATAGAAATAAATTAGAAGTTAATAAATAGGAAATAGAAATTAATAAGCTAATAAAATACAAATATAAGAATAATATATAGATAGTAGATATAATAAAGGCAATCTAAACTAGAAAACGACAGTATAAGAATATTATACTCGCTAAATGCGAAATTTAAAACAATTGATTATACTATTAATAGAAAATAGTAGTTCTAAATTCCAAACCCTTATAATTTAAAATACTCAAATTTGTATACAACTCCCCTATAGTAGGACATCCTAGCTATACAAAAACTTATAAGATCGTTTAATAAGCATATTACTGGCCTATAATGCACAACTACGTACAAAAATATGTTTGAGTATGCAGAATATGCGTGCGTAGAAAGACCTCTTATATAAAGAAGTAAGAAGTACTTTAACTACTACTAATTCTGATATAAAGATAGCGTAACATCTTAATTAACTTTATAGTTAACTTGCCTAGCAGTAATAGGTTTATAAATATTATAGTAGTAGTTAACTATTTTATAAAAATGCGATATATAATCCCCATGGACTTAATTAATGCGATATTAGTAGCCAAATGTCTTATTAGGTACGTCTTTAAGCTATACGGACTTTCTAACTTAATAATATCTAACTATAAAAGCTAGTTTGTTTTAAACTTCTAGCAAGCTCTATATAAACGGTTAAGTATTTAAATATAACTCTTAACTGCATTTTACCTAGAGATAGATAGTTAAACTAAAATTGCGAACGTAATTATAGAATAATACCTATAAATATACTACTCCTACCTGCAAGACAACTGGAAAAAATGGCTGCCTTTAGCTAAGTTTACTATAAACAATATAATAAACGTATTAATAGGCATGATACCGTTCTATGCGACCTACAGACAAGACCCTTAACTTAGATTTAAGCTATAACCTAATATTAATATAATAGGACCCACAATTAAACGGATCTAGTTAATTAACGTACACAACTTTACTAATTAAATGAAGTAGTTAATGGAACTATTATAAAGTAAATCAATATACGCTTAAATGTTATAGGAATAGCATGCTAATAAAGGACGAGCCCCTATATAGGACTTTAAGGAAGGTAATATAGTTTACCTAAATACACAAAACCTAAAGACTTAACGGCCCTTAAAGAAACTTAATTGGAAGTTTATAGGCCCGTATTAAATTAAGAAGAAACTAAGCCTATACGCCTATAAGCTTAAACTGCTAACTAAGATAAAAATATACCTAATGTTTTACGTAAGCTTGCTATAACCCTTAAAAGATAATCCTATAACTCGCGAAGTGCCACTATTACCTCCTATAATTATTAACAACGGTAACGGTTCTTACTTTATTAACTCGATTAATAATATATAATAAAAAACATAATTTAAACAATTTAAACTTCTTATTAAGTGGAAAGGATATAAAACATAAACCTAGGAAACCTATAAACAGATTAAGGCCAACGCGCCTTCCCTAGTAAAAGAATTCTATAAAGACCATCCTTCGCGGCCTGCTCTAGCTAGATAGACATAATATAAAGGTAAATAACTACTACCTAATATATATACACGAAACACGATAGCAGGAAACTTAAATTTAAAAAGAACTTAAAAAGTATTATAACGTTTATAACACGGTTACGTAATACGTAAGATGTTAAGGAACTTTAACCACTGGTTAAAGTTATCTAATTAGTTAGATTTGCCTTGCTAAGACTGCCACCTGGCGCTAAAATACAACCTATAATAAAATTATAAATTTTTAACTAAGTTAAATTATTTTAAACCTTTGGCTAAAGGGGGGGGTACTATAATAGGACTAGCCCAATTATAATAGGAATATCTTAGTGAAACACTTAACAGATAAATTCTAAAGCTTTAACTGAATTCTACTAAAATCCGTCAAAGACCGCGTGCGCATGTGCGTACGCATCAACCACCAAGCCCCTAAATATTTAATTATATGATTCTCTTGTTATTCCCTTCTCTTCTTTACGCAACGTCTTGTACTCTGCAAGAGCTATATACCCTTAGATTTAGATAGAATTTATATTATTCCTTTAAATCTTCCCCAAAGCCTCTTCGCGCCCTTACACTTAGCATTATAGTACCTTTTTATTCTTTCTTATACTAGTTTAGCTGTTTCTCTAAGATGTATATAAAGATTTATTAAGTTCTCTATTCTTTCTTTGGCTATGCTACTTATTTTCTTTACTTATTATAGTAATAACGATATTCTTGGCTTATATCCATAATTCGCCTTAAAAGATAATATACCTATCCCTTTCTATAGTGTTGCATTATATATAAACTGTGTAACTGGTAATAACAATACCCAATTATTCTATCTATAATTAATATAATATCTTAAGTACTATTCTAATGTCTAGTTTAGTCTTTCTATTTGTTACGGAACCCCACCATAGGGGCCTCTATAGGAGAGCCCCGTGCTCTTGTGTACACCTCGCGTATAGCTTACGTCAGCTATGCGTAGGTATATCGCCTCCTTACGCCTTTAACCCTTACGATCAATCGCGTAACGTCTTGTAGACTCCTTAAATATATATGTTTAGCTGCCACTATTCCGCGCCTCGTAATATTATATTGCGCCTTTTTTTTCTTACCACTAATACCTAGCCTACGATTAATTCTACGTCTCTATAATACTATAGGCGCTGCTAGAAGCAGCGTGTCTACGAGCAACCTTTATACTATAATAGTAAGACGATATTCCTTACTAGCTATTATGTTAAGCCTAAAGAGCAACCTAATACCTTAACCCAGCCTATAACGCCAATTAATCCCAGGAGAATTTAATTTATTAATCTTAGCCTTAACCCCTAAGGGCAAGCCTAGCGGCTTAAAAGAGTTACAACTATAAATACCCCCAAGCACCTAGCACCACCTTAAAGACGATAAGAGTTAACCAGCCTAGCAGGATGGGTACACCCCTATTAGTATAGGTGGCCACAGCGACAACCTTAATAAGATAGACACTGGCAACGTCTTATCCTTTATTAATTATATAGCTACGGAAAAGCAACCAGAAGGGTAGCTACCCATTAAAATTAAAATACGAGACGCTAAAATGTTTATATAAATAGTAGCATGAGAACTTAACAAATACTACTACCTTCTATAGAACTACCACCTAAAGCTTATATAAGCTGAACTACGTGCTGCCTAAGACTATAATATTATCCAAGACTTATAAGCTAGTGAGGCACTTGCTAATAACACATGCTAAGAGACTAAAGATAACCTCTATATATCTAAGCGCGACATCCAACAATTAAAGAAAGCTGAGATTGTACTTATTGCTAAGGTTACTAAGAAAGAGGGCATAATTAAATACCTATAGTCTTAGCTTAACAAGCATATTTGTAATAATACTAAGCACCTCCCTACTACGCACTATACCACCTAAGTCTTTACGCCTCTGGCAACCTTACCCACCTAACGCTTGGCCAAAAGTTAGTGTTAAGCAGCTTTACCTAACAGGGATAACCCCTATATTAGCAACTAAACTTAAGCTATAATTACGGGGTCTAATACACGATACCCTAATCCTCTAGTCTTCTAGGGAGACCGCAAGGAATATAGCTACTAGAAGATATAAATCCAGGAGAAACTAACCTAGAGCGCCTACCTTTTTCCTAGGGAGGATACCAAGATTGGTTATATTATTAGGCGTATAAAGGGTACCCTATTTAATAGACTCTTCGCCCAATAGGAGACCAATAGCCCCTAGAAGTGGTAGTCCCACTAGGAGGTCCTTAATAATCTTGACCTAATATATTATAACTACAACCTAGTGGCTACTAGTTAAGCCAAACTACGCGCCCTAAAGATAAGTCCTACTAAGTTATTTAATAAGTTCTATGTTAAGTTCTAGGAATACACTAGAGTTCTCTCCTAAGACGATACTAAAGACTAGGAAGATCCCCTTAAAAAGGTCACCTATTACTTTAGTTACGCTGCCGCTAGTCACAATTACAATAATATGCACAGTATAGTAGTAGGCCTACGGAAGATTAAACAACGGTTGAATTAGATCTCCACCGCTAACCCTCACCTAAAGGCTCCTATATAAAAGCCCTCTGGGCCAACTATATCTATATACACTAGGTCACTAACGCCTACTAGGGATACTATTACCAGAGCTAATATTAACCTCTCTATACTAACCTTCCCATGTAAACTCCTAGACGGAGAGTGTAAGCTACTTTAGAAGCTAGGGCGCTGCTATAGATGCCATTAAAAAGGCTGTTATTACGAAAACCCAAACTGCCCAATAGCTAGGTTTAGTAACCGCCGCCTAATACCTAACTTTATACCCCAAACACCGAATACCTCGCTACGCACCGTTACCATACAAGATAAAGAAGCAGCAGCAGTAAAAGCGGCGGGAAATGCTTAGTCCTAGCCCTAAGTTGCGAGCTAGGACACCCTAATAATAAAGGGATCTACATATCGGCCTACTTAATAGATGACTCAGTAAGAATAGATGGACGGAAGCAAATAGTCTTACCTATAATAGGAACAACTGCTAAAAAACAATATAAAGACCGTTCTATAATTGACTGCGGAGCTACTAATAAATTTATAGATACCTAATTTGTGCGTATACACAACCTACTAATTTTACCCCTTACTAAAGCCCGCGCCCTACAACTCGCTGACGGCAGTTATACTATACAAAAGATTACTTATATAGCACAACTCTACCTAGATATAAACAGATACTAAAAAGAGCTCTAGGCCTACGTTATACCTCTTACCAACTACCCTATTATCCTTAGAATGAACTGGCTTAAGTAGCACAACCCTATTATTAACTGGATAAAAAGAGAAGTAACTTTTAACTCTAACTACTATAGAGAGACCTGCCTAGGGCATGGCCTAGCCGCCTCTACCTACTCCCTAGGCTATTAACCTAAAGAACCCCTGATTACACTACCTATAACTAACTATTACTATGTTAGTGCCGCAGCTTTCTATTGCATAGCATAAAGAAAGATCTAGGCCATTATAGCAGCCTCCTATTTACGGCTATATAAATTTGATAAAGAATAGGATCATATCCTCTATAGTAATAGGATAGATCTAGTGGACCTCCTAGAGAACAACACGCCTGCGGAACTTAATAAACTCTTACCCTTAAACTTTAAGAAGTTTATAAGACCTAAAAAAGAACTTACTAATAAGGAACTCCGTAAACTCCTCCCTAAAGCGTACCATAACCTTATTAAATTCTTCTTATAAAAGAGCGTAGATACGCTCCCCCTATATTAACCTAATGACCATGCCATTAACCTAGAGGAAGGCAAAATGCTACCTTATAAGAGACCCTACCTAATATTAAGAGACGAGCTTCTAGCTGTAAAAAAGTATATCAATAAGCATTTTAATAAAGGGTTTATCCGTCCTAGCATATCCCCTACAGCTGTCCCTATCCTTCTTACCAAGAAGCTAGGAGGAGGTATCTAATTCTACGTTAACTATAGAGGGCTTAACGCCATTATAATTAAGAATTAATACCCTGTATTACTTATATATAAGACCCTTAAATGGCTTAGCTAAGCCAAGATCTATACTAAGCTTAATATTATTGCCGCTTTTAACCACCTCTAAGTGTGAATAGGTGACGAATGGAAAACCACATTTATATCACGTTTTGGCCAATTCGAATACAATATTATGCCCTTTAGTATATAACGGCCCAGACAGCTTCTAAAGCTACATTAATAATACCCTATAAGATTACCTTAACGACTTCTGCTCCGCGTATTTAGACGACATACTTATTTATAGCGACGACCCTTTTAAGCATACTAAGCACGTTTGAAAGGTAATACAGCGCCTTAGAGATATAGGGCTCTACGCCAATATTAAAAAATGCAAATTCTTAGTCATAGAAGTAAAATACCTTAGACTAATTGTTACTACTAAGGGTGTCCGCATGGACCCCAAGAAGGTATATATAATTACTAAATGGCAAGCCCCTAACTGCATTAAGGACGTATAAGCCTTCCTTAGTTTCGCCAACTTCTACTAGAAATTTATATACAACTTCTTAGGCGTATTAGCACTATTTACAGTAATGATATGAATAAAGGGCCTTTCTACAAAAGGAAGAAAAACGTACCTACGCTTTACCTGGACGCCTAAATGCAAGAAGGCGTTCTAAGACCTTAAAAACGCCTTTACTAAAGCACCTATCCTAGCTCACTTTATACCAGGATGATAACTCTATCTTAAAACCGACTCCTTAGATTATATTAACGCAGGCATCCTCTTCTAAATGGGTAATAACGGTCTCCTCTACCTAGTCGTATTCTACTTATCTAAGCTTACACTATAAGAGTGTAACTATAAGATCTATAACAAAGAACTCCTTGCGATTATACAAGCGTTTAAAGAATTCTAACCGGAACTTTCCTTAGCAGAACCTAACTAGCCAACTAAAGTCCTTACGGATTATCGCAACCTTAAGTACTTTATAACTATGAAGTAGCTAAACCAACGCTAAGCATGTTGGAACGAGTTCCTCTCTGGTTTTAACTTTAAAATCGCATATAGGCTAGGAGTACTAGGCACTAAGCCTAATAGCCTAATACGCCGCTTACAAGACCTTCCTTAGTTAGAAAATGACCTCTATAATTAGTTCTAATAACAAACAATCCTAAAAGCACGGAACTTAGCCCTAGGTATACTACCTATAACAGAGCCAACTGCACCTTAGCTTTATACTATAGAACTAGAATTACCTCCTAAAATTAATAAGCTTATTACTATAGTATATAACACCTCTGTTAACCCACTACTGTATTAACTTATTGCCGCGAAGACTGCTGGCACCTATACGCTGCCCACTAACCTCTAAAGCTTGGGCCAGATTGATATAGCAGCCTTAAAAGTAAAAGAAAATAGGCTCTATTATAGAGGCCGCCTATTTATCCCTAATTTAGAAAACCTATAACAGTAACTAATCTAAATGGCCCATGACCTCCGGTCAAGCGGCTACCTAGGTAAAAGAGGAACCTACGAGCTTCTTAGCCGATACTACTTCTAGCCCAAGATAATAGACTTAGTCGAACGCTTTATAGGTGCCTGCTATAGTTGTAAGTACGCTAAGGCCTTTAATACAAAGTATTAAGGACTACTATACCCTCTACCAGTACCTATACGACGATGGGTAGACATTGCTATAGACTTTGTTGTTAACCTACCACCCTATAAACAACACGGACGTACCTATAAGAATATCCTTATGATAATATGCCGACTTATAAAAGAGCGCCACTATATCCCAACTGAAGGCGTAGTCGTTAGCAACGTTACTAACGCCTTCCTCTATAAAGTTTATTAATTACATGGGTTACCTAACTCAATTACGTTCGACCAAGGCACACAGTTTAACTCCAATATATAGAGACGAATCTACTAACGCCTTAGCACCTCCGTTAAGATGTCTATATCCTTCTACTACGAAACTGCTAGGTAACTGGAAAAGGCTAATGCTAGCATAAAAGCGTACCTACGATAGGTAGTTACCTATAGTTAAGATAACTAGGTGGATTACCTTTTACTAGGTAAATTTATAGCGAATAACCACGTCTTAACCACTACAGGACTTACTCCGTTCTTTATAAACAAGGGTTATCACCCCCAATCTAGTATAGAGCCACCAGAACCTATTAATAAGAAACTGCTATATAGAAAACGCCTTAAGATGCTACTTACCGACTAGTATGCAGACCGCATAAAAAATCTACTTAACTACTACAAGGGAGAAATGGCCTGGGCTTAAGCAAAGTAGGCCTACTTCACCAATTGTTATAGAACGCCACCACTGGAGATGCGTGTTGGCGACTAGGTATAGCTAGATGCACGTAATATCTCTACACAGAGGCCTATAAAGTCACTTAATCATAAGAATCTCGGCCCCTATTAGATTAAATAAGTCATTAATAGGGGAGCCGTATATAAGCTAGAGCTCCCGCCTGCCCTAGCCACCTATAGGATATGGCCTGTATTTTACCTATAGCTACTACACCTCCACTAGCCTAACCCCTTACTGGGACAGATATAGCCTAAACCTCCACCAGTACTAATCTAAGATAAGAATAAAGACGAGAACCACAAGGAGTGGACTATTAAATAAATTATTAACTTAAAATACTTTAGCAAAGGTAGAGGATGGCGGCTCTACTACAGAGCTATCTACACAGGATTTGATATAGATTAGCCAGAATAGCAACTATAGGAAGACTTTAAAAATGCAAAGGATCTAATCAGCGATTTTTACTATATGAACCCATAGAAACCGGGCTTAAGCAGAGATTTCGTGCCTAATCCTCTATAGGAGCCCTTATAGAGTTAAACCGTACATTGCTATATAAGGGCAAGTTGCCGTTAGATTGCCGCAGATTGCCATTATATAATAGCAAAGTGCGATTACGTGACCGGAAAATCGTTGAGATGTTTAGGAACTTCGACCAGCGGTTAAAGTTATCTAATTGGTTAAATTCTTAGGTGCCAAGTCTTATTATGTGACGTTCTTGCAAGCCTTTAGCGATATCCCCTTTTCTTTTCTATACCTTAAGAGTCCCTTCTATATGTATATAGAAATCACAGCGTCGCCGGAGCTCCACCTCTATAGGAGGGGGGGTAGTGTCACGGAACCCCACCGCAGGGGCCTCTATAGGAGAGCCCTATGCTCTTGTGTACACCTCGCGTATAGCTTACGTCAGCTACGCGTAGGTATATCACCTCCTTACGCCCTTGACCCTTATAATCGATTACGCAACGTCTTATAGACTCCTCGAATATATATATTTAGCTGCTACTATTCCGCGCCTTGTAACACTATTTAACCATCTGTCTATAGGTAATATGCTATTAACGTTACTACTTAAACCCCTTGTTTAGCTAAAAATACCTCCTAGAATACTACTATAAATCTTAAATCTCTATCTAATATAATCTTTATTAGTACTCTATGTCTTATAAACACTTCTTTAATATAGATTCTAGCTATATCCTCCACTAAGATTTCTTCTATATATGCTATAAAGTAGCCCTACTTAGTTAACTTATCTGCTATTATAAGGATTACGTCGTGTTCCTATCCGGTAATAGGGTTCTTTAACTTTAGTAGCTTTATAATAAAGTCCCACAATATAACTTCCTATAGTCTCTCTAGTGTTTTAATAGGTTATAGCCCTCTGTATGGCTTATACCTTATTAGTTTATTTCTTTAGCAATCTAGACATTTTTTAGTGGTTTGTCTTGCTAATCCCTAGATTCTATTAATAATATACTCTTCTTAAAGTCTTAATACTAAGCCTATAGCTCTATTATGTCCTTAAGTTATTCCTCTATAGAATTCCTTAACAAACTCCTTTGCTACTATCTTTAGAATATATATCGCTTCTTAGTTAGCATAGTCCTTATATCCTAGATCCTCTTTTTATACCTCCTAGATTCTTTATAACTATTTGCTTTCTAGCATCTTATAAACTTATTCTAGTCCTTCTACTATAGCTACTAGTTTTAGATAATTATACCTAATTAATCTATCTTTATCTTTTCTTAATATAGCGCCTAATGGTTTTCTGTCGTTTTATAACTCTGCCTTCCTACTAAGTGTATCTGCTCTTATATTTTTAGTACCCTTAGTATACTAAACTTCAAAATAACACTCCGCTAGCATTTCTGCCTATCTAACTTATCTATAATTAAGCTCTTTTATTATTAGGAACCCCGCTAGGTTTTTATAATCTATTTTAACTATAAATAGTTTCTCTATACCTTGTAAGAATGCTCTCTATTTCTTAAGTACTATAACTATACCTAACAACTCCTTATTATAGATATTATAGTTTAACTCTGGTAGTGTTATTTTTTAACTATAGTATACTATTGGGTGCCATCCGTCTGGATGCTTCTATAGTAGGCATACTCCTAATATAAAGTCTAATATATATATTTCCACAACTATATCTAACTTTGGTTAGTAAATCTTGAGGACTAAATCCTAGGTAAACAACTCCTTAAGTTCTCTAAACAGTTTCTTTTACTTACTACCCTATATCTATAGTTCCTCTTTCTTTATAAGTCTTATAAACAGCTTAATATTCTTTAACTAACCCCTACCCCTTAGCGTTGTATAATATATCTCTTATAGAAGCCGACTTTTGGAGCTCTTGCTGCACCCGGCCCAAAAAGACCAAACCAACCAAAAGAACCCTGAAAAACACCCTAATAATCCCCTAAAATGCATGCATCACAGGGGAGGCACAGGTGAAACGACGGTGGTACGCAGTCGCGCGCGACCGCCAGACCCATACCTAATAATAGCCCCCCACAACAACAACAAGGACGGGCGAATACCACACTAGAAAGTAAAAATACCCTAATTAAGAAGGCATCTGACAAAATATAAAGCCTATTAGACGCGTCTAGTATCCGGAACTATAGGGGAGCATCTATTAGCTATTACAAACTAATACAGCTAGCAGAATAGCTCCAGTTTAGCGAACCTTAGGCGCCCCTCCAGCAAACCCTTAATTAAATCCTCTAATAGCTAAACAAAATCAAAGATAAACAAAACCCCCCCCTATAGGCGAACCGCACCTGGGCCACCATAGCTGTGCTCCTATAGTATAGGGAACCTACCCCCCTAAAGATAATAACCGGGTATATAATCATAATATAACCAAATACAGAAAAGGCAGAGGAACTTAGGGGACAATTAGAAACAGAAGTTCTTACAGAGATTTATAAGGAGGTCTATAACACCGTTACAGTCTAACACCTTAGGAGTAGAGACATTAGAGTCACCCTAAAGGACCAATAGGCAAAGGAACGGGCTGTAAGGGCAGGGGACAGGCTAGGAGAGCATATTAGCATAAAAGTGCTTTATAAAGATTACCCAGTTAAAGTCCTATCGGTTCCCATAAGCCTTAAGGTAGAAAGGGGACACCAGGCGGACAATACAGCAACTATATAGAAAATAGTAAAATAAATGGAACACCTTATACTAGGACTTATAATTACCCAGATCTAATAGCTTTAACAGGAAAATATAAACTAAGCATATAATAAGAACAATAAGAGGATATAAGGGGCGCCAGAGACTTACTAGGGAGATAATAAACAAACGCATAGCTCCCTTATTATTAGCGTATATATACCAGGAATATAAAAACTCCTTATCCAAAAAGAAATAATTATAAATGGCCTTATATATAACACAAGGCTCTATAACTATAGACTACGCCTAGAACAATATTATTACTATATATAATAGGGACACACCTAATCCACATACGCAGCATAGGTATGCTATAGCCACTATATAGGCCCCTACAATATAAGACAATATACAAATTAAGACCAAATAAAATGCGCGAACTATTACCAAAGCACACATAAGGCGTGGGAGAGAGAAGACTGCATTAAATATAAAAGACGGAAGGAAAGGGCTTAACAGCTACAGGAACAACTGCACGCTAGGTTATATAAATAGAAACAACAGGCAATAAGCTAGAGGGACATAGGTATCTTCCTAGCGTTTCCTACCTTTAATACTAGGGGGCTAAGCTAGCCATCCCAAGCCTTAACGGGCCAAAAGCAACACTGCGCGACATTACTAGACCGAATAGGGACATAAGGGACACATAGAACACAAGGGAGAGAACGCCCAGTAGAAAGACCCCTATAGACAGCTACAGCAAGTTTAAGGCCGGGACAATTAAGAATTAGATTTAACGCGGCAAACATAACACACGCAGCTAGCTTATAAGGGGCACATAGCTAACTAGCGAGAACAGGGGAAGAACCGGAGGCAATAATAGACTTAAATTTAGAAAGGCTAGTAGGAACACAAAATATAGGAATAAAAAGCTCTATACAAAATAAGTAGTGGCTAGGGAGTAAACACAGGAAATAGAAGTTCTAAATATTTTAAAGAAAGTAAAAACAGAAGAAGTAAGGAGCGAAGAAGAGGCAAAGGACCCCCACCAGGGGTCCGCTACTTAACCATTATACAGTACAACTACGGCAATATAAACCACTGTCTAGTAAGGCCCCTACTAGACAGTCTAGACCCAGAGAAACACCATATTCTTACTATATAAGAGCTGTATTATAATACCTATACACAATCAATATACTGCCCCCAAGAATTCTAGCTCCTGTATAAACCAAAAGCAGCTATACGCGTATGCTTTATAATTAGCAAAAATATTAGCCTTGCCTTATAGTTATAGTAGGCAGTTAACCTAGATATTATAGTTATAACTATCCAGACATATAGGGGACTAGTATAAATTATTAATGTCTATAACCCTAGGGTCAAAGGGGTAGCATAAACAGAGAATATTATATCTACAATAAGCTTGCTAGAAACTAAACACACAGAGTCTATCCTACTAAGAGATATAAACCTCTACCACCTATAGTAGGGGGGCATCCATGTTGCTGCTAATTAATAGGTAGAGTGCCTACTAAGAGTTATAGACAACGGGGGCCTTAAGCTAGCTACCCCCCTAGGTGCAATTATATGGCAACGGGGCACTACCAAAAGTATAATTAACCTTACAATTATGGATAAAAACCTATACTAGAGACTTAAAAGGTGCTCCCCTAAAGAAGAATAGGCACTTACCTTAAACCATATCCCTATCCAGATACAACTAGATCTGGACATTAAGGCGCAACTAAATAGCAAAAGATATATAATAAGGAAGCTTAATATAGATAGCTTCCTTAATATAATTAAATAACAACTCTAAGACCTAGAAGAAATCCACCTAATACCAAATAAGCGAGGCTTATTGGCTACCCCTAAGGAAATTAATTAAAGACTAGAAAGGATCCAGGCAGCAATTAAAAGCGGGCTAGAAGAGCACTACCTAGTTTTAAAACCAGGCCCCTATACGCAACACGCATAGTCCGCATAGTGCGCGGCCCTTATAGCCGGCTAATAATAAGTAAGAAGGAAATATATAAGCAGCCATAATTCTAAGGACAAGAGATAATATAAAGACACAAAAAACCAGCTAAAGAATACCCTAAGAAAAGAAGTAAGGAATAACTAGAGATAGTTTATAAACAAACACACTACTAACCTAAGTCTCCCCTATAACAAGGGCCTTTAGACCATAGCGAAATAGGTAAAGAAAAAGGTGGGATACTTAATAAAAGATCCACACCTATTACCCCTATAAAGAGTAGGCAAACCATAGGCTATAAACAACAATAACAAGAAGGTAAAGATCCTTATAGAAAGATTTTTCCCTTAACCGGCTCCAGTAGACCTTAGCAATATTACTAGTAAAACACCAGTGACTTACCTAAGGGTCAACAGCAACATAACAACTAAAGAAATGGCCAGAACTATTAGCCGCCTCTTAAATAATATAGCACTAGGACTAGATAAGATCCCAAACAAAGCCCTAAAGACCTATAGACCACTTATAGCACCTTAGCTTACAGACATAGCCAAAGCATGCTTTATAATAGGCTACTACCTACGACTTAGAAGATCCATAACGACGGTTATCTTATAAAAAGAAGGCAAAGCAGACTATTTAATCCCAGGAAGCTACCGCCCTATTGCCTTAAAAAACACCCTAAGCAAGATCTTAGAAAAGGTTATAGCGGACCATATAGCAGACACAGCAGAGAAACACGCCCTACTACTACAAAGCCAAATGGGGGCAAGAAAGAATCGCTTAACGCTATTAGCACTTACACTACTTACTACTACCATTAAAACTGCATAGGCTATGTGAAAGGACTTTATAGTATTAATACTTAGCCTAGATATCAGCGGCGCCTATAATAATATACCCTATAAGCGTCTCCTATATATCCTTAGGGCAAAGGGCTTCCCAGAATAGATTATTTAATTTATTTAAGGATTTATAGGCCAGAAAGAAACATTACTAGTCTTTAACAGATACTAGAGCCCCCCTATTATAGTTACAATAGGAATACCATAAGGATTACCTCTATCGCCTATACTCTTCCTCTTTTTTATAAGTAACCTGCTTAACACCTTTAAGAAAGGGGCAACCTAGGGAATAGGCTTTGTTAATAACACAAACCTAATTACATATAGGCCAACAGCCGCAGAGAACTATAGGACACTAGAGAAAGCCTATAACACCTATATAGAATAGGCAAAACGACATAGAGTCCAATTCTCACCAGAGAAATACCAGCTAATCCATTTTATAAGAAAACGTAACCAATCTGCAGATCTTTAGCATATAATCTATATCTAAGGCTTTAAGGGTCAACCAGTTCAAGGCCTAAGGGTATTAGGAGTGTGGGTAAATAGCAAGCTCCAGTAAAGCGCATATACGGCGCAAGCGGCCCGTAAGGGCCAAGCACAATATATCGCCACATCCAGGATTGTTAATTCTATATAGGGTCTATACTTCCAGAGGTTACGCCTACTATATACAGCAGTTGTCCGGCCAACCATAACGTATAGATCTAGCATTTAGGCCACTAGAGAAACTAAAAAAGGCCCCCCTAAATTACTCCTTAAACCACTCCAAAAGGTCTAAATAGCCTGCCTTAGGAGTATAACAGGCGGGTATAAGCGAACGGCCACAGCACTGCTTAAGAAGGAAGCCAATATTCCCTCCCTATAACTATATATTGAAGCCAATGCAATACAAAGGGTGTAAAAGGAACGTAACTCTAATATTATAAAGTATATTAAGACACGCCTAAATAAACTATGGAGGGACCCTAGGGTGCCCTATAGGAGAAGGAACCAACAACCCCAA
>Ga0307507_10001533_pt1 | contig 51455 bp, 7 predicted proteins | sample 7_EM_MG_FD_207223 | JGI IMG/M metagenome (GOLD analysis project Ga0307507, IMG submission 207223) | Populus trichocarpa ectomycorrhiza microbial communities from riparian zone in the Pacific Northwest, United States - 7_EM | ecosystem: Host-associated > Plants > Roots > Unclassified | place... | reverse complement strand
GCTAATAGGCTAAATAACTACATTGTGGTATAAAGAGGAGAAGGAGGTAAAAGGGGGTATCGTATACAAATAGTAGGGGCAGCCGCCAAGGCGCTAGTGGTGGGCCAGCCAACAGTAGGAAACAGTACGAGACAGTACGCGTTAGGACTGTGCCGTGACATTTTTAGCAACCTCCAGAATTCCTAGCTTTAAGATTTTAACCCTAAATAATATTAGGTCTTCTTCTTATCTACTATATTAGGTTAGATAAATAACAAGATGGGATTCTTATAGGTTACTGCCCTCCTTAATATAGAAATAAAGAAGAAAGCTAGAAATAGAAGATTCTAAAGGCTTTTAATATTAGATGGACACAGATCTTATATTAATATAAACTTCCTTAACTGGTGTTATAAGCATAGGATATTAGTAGCTACATTTCCGCCTTATTTAACCCACTAACTGCAACCTCTTAATATTAGTCTCTTCTCTCCTCTTAGTACGTATTATATGTTAGCGACTTAGTCAATCGAGGTACGAGCACGGCGAGAGGGACGCGCAAGTCTATATAATTAGTAGTCTATAAACAAGGATCCAAAGCTAGAGAAAGGAAAAGAGAAGAAGGGTAGCGCCGCTTAAGGTTTTATACGATCGTCTGGTTACGTCACTACGACTATCTAAAACAGTAAGAAACCGTCTAAAATAGTAAAAAACTGTCTGTGATTATCTACTATAATCTACTGCTATAATCCACCGTTTTCCACTAGCGCCGTAACATTACCCCCCCTTTAAAAAAAGCCTGCCCTTAGGCTTTGTATGTCCGTATTATGTCTATAGGGTGTTCTTATCTATATGCTTAATAGGTAGCTTATTATCTTTGCTATATTAGCACTCTATCTACTTATCTAGATACTTTAGGGGTCTTAGCTTATTAGGGTATTAGTTATAGAATTCTTTAAGCTTTTAGGGGTAACCTATAAAGTTCTAGGCGGGGTACCAGGTTAAGTCTAGATTGTAACCTTTCCATTAAATATGGTATTTTAGCGTTCCTTATACTAGTTTATAGGCTAGTATTTTATTAACTTCCCATTTATCGTTGCTATTAACTTAAATTGGTAGTAGAGGCTTATTCTTTTGTCCAGGTAGTAGGTTATTTGTAGCTTTCTATAGCTTATCTAGTAAGAAAATAGGGTGGACTTTAATTAAGTTTAGGAGTTTAACCTTATATAAGTTGCCTTCTTTATTAAGGATCTTATATAGTCCTACCATCTTATAGTCTAGCTTACAGCTAGGCCGTTCTGTCTTTTAGTTCTTTATTATAACCTAGACCTTATCGCCTATAGTAAAGTTAGGCTCGCGCCTGTGCTTATTTGCCTGCTATTCTATTAATTTCTAGGCCTTCTCTAGGTTCTTATAGGCTACTATCTATGCTTCTTCTAAGCGTCTAGTATACTGCTATGCTTCCTTATAAGATAGTTTTTTATATACGGTTTGTGGTCCTTCTAGTCTCTCCTAGTTAAAGCTTATATAAGGTAAGTATCCTATTTCTAGCTAAATAGGTGCAAACCCTGTAGAGTTATAGGGTAGGGTTGCCTAGGCGTAGTCTATTATAGGCAGTAGTTCGCCCTAGTTGTTCTAAAAGTAGTTAATAAAGGGCTAGAGTCTCTAGTCTAAGTATTAATTTATAATCTCCGTCTAACTGTCTGTCTAGGGGTAGTATACTATAGAGAGCTTTAGCCTAATACCTAGGGTTTAGGTAAACTTGTTCTAGAAAGCTAATATAAACTGCGGCCTATAGTTAGATATAATAGTATCTAGTAGTCCGTAAATTTGGTAGACATAGTGGATATATAGTTAGGCTGCCTTTTTAGTATTAATATTCTTATAATAGGGGATTAAGAACAGGCGCTTGCTAAAGCGGTTAACTAGGATTATATCCATATTATATCCATCGCGGTCTATAGGTAACTTATAAAAGTTTATAGAGATATACTACTAGGGGCGTTCTAGTATTAGAAGTGGCTTTAATAGCCCTGGGGTTTTGTCTTGTGGGATTATAGACCTATAGCAGTTATTTTAGTTTTGTATACAGCGATTAATATTTATAACTATTTTGGGCCAGTAGTAGCGGTCGCTAATAATTCTGCGAGTTTTTTTTTTTTTAGGGTAGGCCGTAGAGACCTAAGTATATACTTTAGCAATAAGCTAAGTCCGTAAATTCTATTCCTCTACTACTACTAGCTGTTCCTAATGCTTAAGTAGTCTGTTTTTAAGAGATTATGGGCTAGTAGCATCCTTTACCTTTTTGCGGTACTCCTATAGAGAAGGGGCCGCATAGTTTACTTATAGTAGTTTATTAATAAAGTTAAATTCTAAGGGGTTAATAGGATATATCTTAGTACCTAAGGAGTCTGTACTTTATTCTACCTATATTTAGGGGTTAAGGTGTTTTGGTTATAGTAGTGTCTAGGTCTGTAATAAGATCTTTATAGCCACCTAGTTACCTAGGTCCTGTTTACACCTTATAAGAGCATCTATATGGTTTATAGCGCCTAGCTTATATATAATTAGAAAGTTAAACTGGGATAGAATATCTACCTAGCATACCTACTAGGCTATAAGGGCTTTAGTTATTATAAAGTATTCTAAGGCCTTATAATCTAAGACTACCTAAATAGGTTTAGGGATCCCCTCTAGCTATATACGCTAGTGCTAAAGGCTAGAAATAATAGTCAGCATCTCTTTGTTATGGATATAGTAATTTAGCTCTGCATCTATTATTATCTTTAAATAGTATATAATAGGGTGCTATTCTCTATCTAACTGTTTCTGGGAATAGATGGCAGCTATTATACTATCTAAAGCATCTATTTTTAATATTAAGGGCTATTTTGGGTGGAAATAGGCTAGTAGCGGAGCAGAGACCAGCCGCTTTTTAAGTTTATTAAAGGCCTTTTTACATATATTATTAAAATAGAAAGGTTAGTTCTTTCTAGTAAGGCGGTTAAGGGGCTAAGTAATCCTACTATAGTCTTTAATAAAGCGTTAGTAGAAGTTATAGAAACCTAGGAATACCTATAACCCCTTTATGGTCTTTAGGGATTCCCATTAATTAATTATAGCCGTTTTTTTTGGGTCTGCCTTAATTCTATCTATACTAATAATAAACCCTAGGTACTTAGTGTGCTTAATACTAAATTTTAACTTCCTAATATTGGCCTGGAGACTAGCTTTGTAGAGCTGTTATAGGACTTTATAGATATACTCCTTATATTCTAGTTTATTCTTAAAGTAAATTATAATATTATCTAGGTAGGCTATGTAGAAGTTATTAAGGTAGTTAAAGAGTATATTATTTATATACCGTTGGCATATATCCGGTCCATTAGTTAGTCTAAAAGGTAGTACTTTATATTTATATAATCTGTAGCGGGTCTAAAATATAGTAAGATCCTTAGACTTAGGGTTTATTCTAATCTAATAAAAGGCCTGGCGGATATTAAGCTTTATAAAGATCTTAGCCTTACTTATATGGGCTAGTATTTCTTTAAGTAAGGGCAGTAGATATCGGTCTTTGTGGGTTATATAATTTAGTTTATAGTAGTTAATACAGAAATAGAGTCCACTGTTAGGTTTTTTTACAAAGAGAATAGGTAAGGTAAAGGGGACTTGGCTAGGCTTAATAAAGCCCTTATTAAGGTTATTAATAAGGTACTGCTTAGTGGCCTATAGCTTATTAATAGATTGCTGGCGGAGGGGGCTATAGCTAAGGGCGTTTTCTTTATCCGGCTTAATCTTAATCTTATAGTTATATGGTTAGTAAGGCGGGAGTATATTAAATACTGCCTTAGAGAATACGTCTTTAAATTAGTGCTTTTATTCATATTCAGTATTGATTAACGATTATTGAATACTGAATATTGACGCTCAATAAGCAATATCAATACGATATGTTAAATACGGAAAGTTATTGAATATTGACGGTTTTTAGAGTTAAGGTAGTAAAAATAGGGTATAGGTGCCTCGGTAGATAACTCCGGCCCCTAAGCAATACGTACGTATTTTAAATTTGTTAGGTAAACCCATATAAAGTCGAAATATATAAATATTAAATATAATTTTACAGAATATCGCATACTATATCGTCTAGGTGCACGGTAACCGGTCTTATAGGACTATATTTTACTTAGAAGTATAAATATTAAGCGTACGGAGTGCTTAAAGAGTTAGTTGCTTAGTAATATTACGGCTAGGGGGGGCTTGTGGTGACGAGCGTAGCAGGAGCTCTTAATGTCTTGGCAAGTCAAGGAGAGCTTAAGAGCTACTACCAACTACGCCAAGCCAAGGATCGTGAAGCTGACGATAGTGGTGAGAGTAGAGGTAAGAGGGCAGCTATATTCTGGAACTTTACTAAGGTTTAGAGCAGTACGGAGCTTAATTATAACTACACTACCGAGCCAAGACTTTATATATAAGTAATTCAGATTCAATATTTAGTAAAGCTTTCAATACCAAATTCGGCTTCAATATCAATTCCAATACGGCCTTATATTGATATTGAATACTGATAAAAGGCCTGCTTTAAATTTCTGGCATTGGTAGAGTAGTTTCTGTTCTACCAGCTCCTTATCTATAAGCTTACTTTCCCTACTAAGCTAGTTACGGGCTAGGGCTTCCTTATCTTTAATTATCCGGTTAATTTCATATAAGCTAGTTATAAAGGCAACGGTATTAGGCCGTTTTAAGTTCTAATAGAACCCTATGGCGCTAATACAGCAGATATTAGCTAGTGGGAGGTTTATAGGTTTCTTTATAGACGTTTTATAAACCATATTTTGCGGTTAAGGGCTTACGGCCCTTTTTAGCTCCTGTTCTATTTTTTATAAGTTATCTTTCTAGTCTATTTATTTAGTATAGCGTCTAATATTCCTTGCTGTTTTTTGGGGCTGTATAGGGCCTAGTTTATCTGGCTTATTACTAGCTTCCTAGGTCCCTAGTGTTAGCAGTATAATATTAGTAGTCTAGGAGCGTTGTAGTATACAGATCTATTACGGATTAAGCTGTATATCTTTCTTAAATGCCTAGTCCCTATGTATAGCATTGGCCTAATAAACGGTGTCTATCTATAGCTGTATAAGGTTTTCTATTATAATGCTATAGTAGGGAAGTAGTCTGTATTAACTTTAAGCTTATCTTATAGTTAAAGCTTCTAATTATTAAATATAGGGTGAATTCCATCTATAAGTAATAGGGGGTCTGTAACCTTCGCGGACCGCAATAATGCTAATACTGTATATTAGGCTAGGGCCTTAAGAACTATAGCAAGTCTTTAGGTGTTTAATAACTCCTTATTAGATATAGGGGTGTCTCTAGTTTTAAGCAGCTCTTAAAGCCATTTAATTTTAGTATTAGCTGCTATAAGCTCTTCCTAGGGGGTTAAAATGGCGACTATTTTACTATTAGAGGTGTTTACAGGTCCTATAGCGGCTTTGCCAGCTACTATATTTCTTAGCATAGTAATAGGGGTATTAGGTAATTTCTAGTATTTATTTATTTTCTAGGGGTTCTAGTCCGTGCGTGTTCTATTTTTAGGTTTTATGTTCTGTTTATATTTTTTTGGTTCTAGTAATGTCCTTAGGGTCCTGTTCTGTGTTCCTGTCCTATTCTTAGTCTATAGATATATTTAAGTTCCTTCTTAGGAAGAAAGAATAGACGAGCTTTAGATAATGTTAGCGACTTAGTTAATTAAGGCACGAGCATAGCGAGAGGGACGCGCAAGCCTATATAATTGGTAGTCTATAAACAAGGATCTAAAGTATCACAGAACCCGACCGCAGGGGCCTCCATAGGAGAGCCCCGTGCTCTCGTGTATACCTTGTGTATAGCTTATGTTAGCTACGCGTGGGTATATCACCTCCTTACGCCCTCAACCCTTATAATCGATCGCGTAATATCTTATAGACTCCTCGAATGCATACGTTTAGCTACTATTGACCCAGTCCCGTAATATAAAGCTAGAGAAAGGGAAAGAGAAGAAGGGTAGCGCCGCTTAAGGTTTTATACAATCATCTAGTTATGTAACTGCGACTGTCTAAAATAGTAAGAAACCGTCTAAAACAGTAAGAAACTGTCTATGATTATCCGCTACAATCCACTGCTATAATCCACCGTTTTCCACCAGCGCCGTAACATTATAGCTAAGAACTTAATAATCTTATCTATAAGAGTTAGGGCCTCTCCTCTATTATAAAACGTAATTTCTTCTATCTATTTTGGGCTGCCTATAATAGGGCCTTTACTAGAAACAATATACTTAGTAGGTAGATAAATACTGGACTTAATCTAGTTAATCTAGAGGCCGTTTTTAGCGCTATTAAGACCTAACAAAAGCAAGGTAAAATAGCCTCTTGGCCTTTATTAAAAGACTTAAATACCTTAGCCCTCTTAGTAAGTAAATAGAGGAAGGTGCATAAGCTTCTACAAGATATAGTTAGTAAGGTTATAGAGCCGCAGGCCAAAAGGTTCAAAAATACGGTTCTTAAGCTTAGCACTAATATTACTCTCCTCTACTTAGAAAATAAAGGCCTTTAAAAGGCGTTTAGCAATAAAAAGAAGAAAAAAACTTATAGCAAGCCTCTCTTTATGTAACGGGACTAGCCCAGTTATAGTAGGAATGTCTTGGTGAAGCACTCGATAGATAAATTCTAACCCTTTAATCAAATTCTGCCAAAGTTAATTAAATTCCACCAAATTCCACTAATATAATGGAATTTGGTTAAAACCTGTTAAAATCCGCGTAGGCTTGTGCCCACGCGTCTGCTGCTAAGACCTTGAATATTTAGTTACAAGTTTCCTATATTCCTTTCTCTTCTTTATGTAATATCTTATTCCTAGCAAGAGCTATATACCCTCAGATTTAGATAGAATTTATATTGTTCCTTTAAATCTTTCCTAAAGCCTCTTTGTGCCCTTATATTATGTTGCGTTAAAAACAACTACTATTAAAATAGTAAACGACCTTGAATCCTATGCGTTAACTATAAGCATTATAACCCTAGTTAGGGAACAGTTAACTATAATGCAAGAAGCCTTTATAGATGCTTTAGCTTAGTAGCGGGCTGCACTAGAAGCCTAGCATTAGTAATTAATGGAAACACTCTATAAAGAACTCTGTAACGTTAATATACTTATAATGGAGACCCTGACAGTAACACCTATAAAAAAAATTGAGATAACTGTATGTAAACTCGGCCTGTTAAATGCGAACCCTAAACTAGTAATAGTAGCTTAACCTATACTTATAACGAACCTAGTACCTACTATAAAATTAGAAAAGCTTCCTGACCCTCTAATGTTTAATAGAAATTAAAATAACCTGCGTCCCTTTGTAACTAAGCTCTATCTTAAACTTTTAATAAACTATAACTAATACCCTACTGAAGCTAGCAAGATTAGCTATGGGATGTCTTAATTAAGTAAAGACGCTGTATAAACTATGTACCTATTCTTTTGTAATGGCACCTTTGTTAATTTTAAAATCTTTATCTCTCTGTTAGAATGAATATATAATAACGCCAGCCGCGAATATACCGCTGTTACTAAACTTAAAAATCTATAACAATGGAATTAAGACTTTACCAGCTTCTTTTTGGAATTTTTAGGCCTTGTTAGCAAACTAGATTAGAATAAAGCCGCTAAAGTTGCTGCTCTTTAATAAGCTATTTTGGATAAAATTAGAGAATAGTTAGTAGGTAGGGAATTGCCAAAGGACCTACCTAAATTTGCTATAATGTGTTAATAAATTAATAAGGACCTTTAATATAACAAATAAACTTATTCTCTAAAGCTAACTACGCCTTGTGTTTAAGACTTTATAAAACTAATATATACTCTAAAGCGCGACCCTTCTCTAAAACCTATGCACGACCCTATGGACCTTGACGCTACTTAATCCTACGCACCCTTAGGAACTAATAAATGAAGAACTTAAGCCATAAATAGAGAATGCTTTGGATGTAGTAGGAAAGGACATATTTAAAGGAATTGCCAAACTTACCCTTTTAAAAAAGTCTGCTGTAGTTCCTCCTAGTCTTTAAATTATACCTGCTTCTTAAATTGCACTTATTCTTTAAGCTGTACTTGCTCCTTAACTTGTACTCGTTCTATAAATTATACCTGGTTATTATAAAGTATCTTATACTTGGCTAACTTGGAAAATAAATTGTCCTAGGGCTAAGTCGCGCCTTAAGATAAGAAGTGGAAGAGTATAAGTGTCTAGGCTCTTCTAGCGCTGATATATAATACAACTCCCTTAATATACTTAGCGAAATTTAAATACTTGGAAAATGGAAGGAGGTATAAATTCTTATAGACAGCGGAGCCACTATTATAGGCTTTATTAATATAAATTACGCAAAAACCTAACACCTAAATTTAAAGAAACTTAATAAGCCCTAAGGCCTATAAGGCTTTAATGGCAAACCCTTAATATATAGTGAATTAACGCACTACACTCTTGTAAAAATGTGGATAGGTAAACACCTTAAATATGTTTCCCTATTTGTAACACCCCTAAAGTAATATAAGATAATACTTGGATATAGATAGCTAAAACGGTATAACCCTTTAATTAGCTAGGTTAAAGAAATACTAAAATTCCGTATGACCTACTGCCGAAGTTATTGTTTAAAATACTACCTGCCCTACAAATATGTATAAGACTATTTAAATTTAATATAATATAAATTGCCCTTACTATAAACCTTAAACCAATATAATAAAACTATAACTGCTGATTGTAGTAAAGAATGCGAAGATGATATATTAAAACCTTTTGAAATTTATATAATACAAGCCGCACCTTTTATTTTGTTAGCAAAAAAATGAGACTATAAAATCTTTGCTGTAACAATAGAAGATATTAAGAAGGTGTTAGAACTAAAGTAGTATATTAACCCTTAACCTCTTATACCTAAGGAGTACCATAATTTAATTAATAAGTTTAAAAAATGATTTATAGACTAGCTGCCCCTATATTAGGATGAATATGATTTTAAGATAGAACTTGAACCTGGTATAACACTAAAGTTTAGTCTGCTATATAGTATGTTATAAGAAGAACTGCTTGTGATGTAATAATACCTTAACGAGCATCTAGAAAAAGGATTTATTTGCCCTAGTTAATCTCTATTTGCCTTACCTATACTATTTATTAAAAAGCTAGGAGGAGGCTTAAGATTCTGTGTTAATTACTAAGCCTTAAACATAATTATAATTTAAAACTAATATCTAATCCCCTTAATCTAAGAGACGCTTAACCGCCTAGCAAAGGTATAATATTTTATAAAGCTTAATATAGTCGCTGCCTTTAATCAAATTTGTATCTAAGAAGGAGATAAGAAGTATATAGCCTTTATAACATAATAGGGACTCTTTAAATACCTAGTAATACCATTTAGTATAAAGAACGGTCCTAGTACGTTTTAGTAATATATTAATAATACGCTCCGTGAATTCCTTAATATATTTGTTACTATATATATTAATAATATCCTAATCTACTTATCTTTGCTTTCTAAGCATTAAAAACACGTTTAAATAGTCCTTAAACGTTTATAAGATGCGGGTTTATAATGCGATATTAAGAAATATAAGTTCTATATATCTGAAGTTATATACCTAGGCCTGATTATATCCTGTAATGGAATTAAAATGGACCCTAAAAAGGTTGCTGTGATTATAAACTGGGGAAGCCCTAGTAATATATAAGACATTTAAGGATTTCTAGGATTTATAAATTTCTATTACTAATTTATTAACTAGTTCTTGAAAATTGCCTAACTGTTAGTAAACCTAATAAGAAAGAATATGAAATTTAAATGGACTGCTAGATGTAAATAAGCTTTTAATAACTTAAAGCAACGCTTTATAAATGCTCTAATTCTTGCCCACTTTAACCTTAACCTTAAATGTGTTGTTGAAATAGACTTGTCTAATTATGCCTTAGGGGGAGTGTTATTGCAATATAATAAGGATGGTGAGCTGCGTCTAGTAGCCTTTCTCTCTTAAAAGCTCGCCCCTACTGAATTAAACTATAAGATATACAATAAGGAATTACTTGCAATTATTAGATTCTTTAAATAATGGCGCCTAGAACTTAAAGGATTATTGTTTCTAATATGCGTATTAACGGATTACAAAAACCTATAGTACTTTATAACTATAAAGCAGTTAACGCAGCGCTAAATTTGTTAGGCTAAATACCTCTTATAATTTAACTTTAAGATTATGTACTAACTAGGTAAACTTAATTAAAAGCCTAATATATTAATATAATAATTATAAGACTTACCTGCAAATGCCTTAGATAAACGGATTATAAATTAATTATAGATCTTATTACCCCTTAAATGTTTTAAGAAACTACGTCCTATATTTCTAGATATGGAACTTAATAGAAACGAATTAGAAATTGATAAATAGGAAATGGAAATTGATAAGCTAATGGAATATAAATATAAGAACGATATATAGATAGCAGATATAATAAAAGTAATTTAAATAGGAAAATGATAGTATAAAGATATTATATTTGCTAAATGCAAAATTTGTAATAATTAACTATACTATTAATAGAAGATGGCAGTTCCGAATTCCAAACCCTTATAATTTAAGATACTTAAATTTGTACACGATTCCCCTATAGTAGGACATTCTAGCTATATAAAGACTTATAAGAGTATTTAATAAGTATATTACTGGCCTATAATGCATAACTATGTACAAAAATATGTTTAAGTATGCAGAATATATGTGCGTGGAAAGATCTCTTATATAAAGAAGTAAGGAGTACTTTAACTGCTACCAGTTCCGATATAAAGATAGCGTGATATCTTAATTAACTTTATAGTTAACTTGCCTAGCAGTAACGGGTTTACGAATATTATAGTAGTAGTTAACCGTCTTATAAAAATGCGATATATAATTCTTATGGTCTTAATTAATGCGATATTAGTAGCTGAATGTTTTATTAAGTATGTCTTTAAGCTACACAGACTTCCTAATATAATAATATCCGACCGTAGAAGCTAGTTTATTTTAGACTTCTAGTAAGCTTTATATAAATAATTAAGTATTTAAATATAACTCTTAACTGCATTTTATCTAGAGATAGATAGCTAAACTAAAATTGCGAACGCGATTATAGAATAATACTTATAAATATACTACTCCTACCTGCAAGATAACTGGGAAAAATGGCTACCTTTAGCTAAGTTTACTGTAAATAATATAATAAATATATTAACAGGGGTAATGCTGTTCTACGCGACCTATGGACAAAACCCTTAACTTAGATTTAAATTATAACCTAAAATTAACATAATAGGACCCACAATTAAATGGATCCAGTTAATTAACGTATATAACTTTGCTAATTAAATAAAGTAGTTAACGGAACTATTACAAAGTAAATTAATATATGCTTAAATGTTATAGGAATGGCATATAAATAAAGGATAAGCTCCCGCATGGGACTTTAAGGAAGGTAATATAGCCTACCTAAATATATAAAATCTAAAGACTTAACGGCCCTTAAAGAAACTTAATTAGAAGTTTATAGGCCTATACTAAATTAAGAAGAAACTAAGCCTATACGCCTATAAGCTTAAACTGCCAACTGAGATGAAAATATACCTAATATTTTATGTAAGCTTATTACAACCTTTAAAAGATAATCCTATAACTTGTAAAGTGCTGCTACCACCTCCTATAATTGTTAATAATGGTAATAGTTCTTATTTTATTAACTTAATTAATAATATGTAATAGAAAATATAATCTAAATAATTTAAACTTCTTATTAAGTGGGAAGGATATAAAACACAAACCTAGGAAACCTATAAATAGATTAAGGCCGACGCGCCTTCCCTAGTAAAAGAATTCCATAAAGACCATCCTTTACGGCCTGCTTTAGCTAAATGGACATAATATAAAGGTAAACGACTGCCACCTAACACGAAGACACAAAATATAATAGCAGGAAACTTAAAATTAAAAAGAACTTGAAATATATTACAACGCTTATAACATAATAAGTTATAAATTCTTAACTAATTTGAATTGTTTTGGACCTTTAGCTAAAAGTGGGGGTACTGTAATGGGACTAGCCTAGTTATAGTAGGAATGTCTTAGTGAAACACTTAACAGATAAATTCCAACGCTTTAATTAAATTCTGCTAAAGTCAATTAAATTCCGCCAAATTCCGCTAACTCGATTAAATTCCACCAAATTCCACTAATGTAATGGAATTTGGTTAAAACCTATTAAAATCCGCATGGGCTTATGCCCATGTGTTTGCTGCCAAGACCTTAAATATTTAGTTATAAGTTTCCTATATTCCTTTCTCTTCTTTACGCAACGTCTTGTTCCTAGCAAGAGCTATATACCCTCAGATTTAGATAGAATTTATATTGTTCCTTTAAATCTTTCCCAAAGCCTCTTTGCGCCCTTACACTTTAATAAACTATATACAGAAACTAACTATAAGGCTATATTCTTTAGCCCCTTAAATATTAAGTAAGCAATAGAGCTTTAGGAGAAGCGTAAATAACTATAATACTAAGAGGAGGCACGCTAATAAGATAAGAAGATTTAGAAGCAACTTATAAAGGAAGAACAACAACTTATAATACTATAGAGGAAGTAGGCTAGAATACAAGCCAAGGTTTAACGAGAGAAGAAGGTAGCTAAAAAACGCTGTTAGAGAGAGGAGGCTGTATACGCTCGCGTAGTAAATCTATAGCTTTAAAACAACCTTAAACTGATAAAAGGAGGTAGATGGAAGAAATAAGCTTCTAGATAGTCTCTTATTGTTATTTTAAAGGTCGCAATTGAGGTAATAGATAGAGTGGTTATATCTAGGGCTACTCGCGATTAATACTAAATTTAACAATTTCCTACGGTTAAAAAATCTTATATAGTAGCTTATTCGAATAAGGAAACTTAGTAGATTACTATATCAAAAATCTAGACGATTTTATTAATTATATGTGATTCTATGGCCTTAAACCGAGGCTTGGCAATATTTGATTTTGGTGTGCATTAAGTGGGACCGTGCATGGAGGGGGGAGAACCTATATAGTAGGCGCGTATTTTCTGACGCTTAAAGTTAAAGAATCCATAACAATGTTGCCTTTAAGGATTTTGAGATCTAGATATAATAAATAAGATATAATTAAGTATAGAGAGCAAGATTTGAGTATTATTTTGATAGATTTTAATTGTTGTGTGATAAAGATTGATCGCTGAACTTATGGTGAGAAAAGGCCAAATCTGATGAATTAAAAACTCCTTATAGCGATTTTGGTGGGGCTACCTCTATAATATTGTTAAATGCCAGAATATTGTAATATTACATCAAAAAAGGCTTGATTAGGGGGTGTAGATTGTAATATAGAGTATATTGTTATAACACCGTTATCGTTATAAGGAGTTTTTACTGTACACGTGCCTCTGCCAAGTATACCCCTATATATCCACCTTATTTTTTTTACCCTTCCTTCCTTCCTTATATCCTCCCTGCTAGGGAGGCACCAGAGCAGCAGCTAGTAGAGGACCGTCGCCAGAACTAGACGACCGTTACTAGAACCAGACGACGACCGTTCGAACAACCAGCCAGCGAACACTACAAACGATTCAATCAATCGATCGATCGAATTGAACTAGAGTTTTGATATCGGCCCGTTACCAAATCAAATTAAATCAAGGCCTTCTAGGGAGGCACCCTAGACGACTACCGTTCGAATGTATAGCTAGCGAACAACTATGGAGAACGATTCGAATAAATCAGAGCCTTTGATCCGGCCGACCCCTCTCCTAAATTGAATCTGACACTGACACAGGCAGGCAGGTAGGTAAGTAGGTAGGTAGGTAGGTAGGTAGGTAGGTAGGTAGACAGACAGGTAGGCAGGTAGGTGGGCAGGTAGGCAGGTGGGCAGGTAGGCAGGTGGGCAGGTAGGCAGGTGGGCAGGTAGGCAGGTGGGCAGGTAGGCAGGTAGGCAGGTAGGCAGGTAGGCAGGTAGGTAGGTAGGTAGACAAATAGGTAGGCAGGCAGGCAGGTAGGTCGGTAGGCAGGTAGGTAGAAGAGAACCGTCGCCATATTATATTAAATTATCTAAAATAATATAATTTATTTTGCACCAACCGCGCAGACTAAGCAAATACTATTAAGTGTATAGAATAAGTACTTAATAATAACCACGTGGGAAGAGCAATACTTATTTATTGCTTAAAGTAAGCAAGATATACAGAATGCGCAAGAAGGGCATTATATGTTAATTGCGCATTAAGTGCAAAAATGCTTAATGGGGTGGGGGTATTACTTGCCCAGGTAGCTGCAAATGCGCAATTAGCTGCACTGCGTTGTTAAATGCGGCAGTATGCCGCTCCTTAGTCGATACTATACGCTACACGTTACAATGCGCGATATGCGCATTTGGCCGCAATATGCTGCCAAATACAGCAAAAATGCTGGTAAATTTTTTCCTGACGTAGGACTTTTAGGTTTTAGAGATGGATTGCGCTTTAAGGTATATACTGGCTTTATAGAGCTTTAAACGCAAAGTATAGTTAGCTTTAGAGAATAAGTCTATTTATTATATTAAAGGTTCTTATTTATTTATTAATATATTATAGTAAATTTAGATAGGTTTTTTGGTAGTTCTCTACCTACTAATTAGGCTCTAATTTTATCTAAAATAGCTTATTAAAGAGCAGCGGCTTTAGCGGCTTTATTCTAATCTAGCTTACTAATAAGGCTTAAAAATTCCGAAAAGAAGCTAGTAAAGTCTTGGTTCTATTATTATAGATTTTTAAATTTAGTAATAGCTATATATTCGCGGCTAGCGTTATTATATATTTATTCTAATAGGAAGATAAAGATTTTAAAATTAATAAAGGTGCCGCTTATAGAGGAATAGATTTATGGTTTATATAGCGTCCTTATTTAAATAAGATATTTTATAGCTAACCTTGCTAGCTTTAGTAGGGTATTAGTTATAGTTCATTAAAGGATTAGTGAGCTTTTTGGATTTTATAATAGGTACTAGGTTCGTTATATATATAGGTTAAGCCATTATTACTAGTTTAGTGTTTATATTTAATGGGCTAGGTTTAAATACCATTATTTTAATCTTATTTATTAGCATTACTATTAGGGTCTCTAATATAAGTGCCTTAACGTTATAAAGTTCTTTATAGAGTACTTTTATTAATTACTAATACTAGGCTTTTAGTACAGCCTACTACTAAGCTAAGGCATTTAACGTAGGTGATAGGGTTTTAACAGTTGATGGGTTTTGACGGTTTTAAGGTTTCCCATACAAACTTTGTCCGTGTCCCTCGCTTAGAGTTTTGATGTTGGAAACCGTCAAAACCCATCAAACCGTCAAAACCCTGTCACCCACGTTATAAAGGACTGTTATATTATGGTTAACTATTCCCTAACTAGGGATATAATGCTTATAGTTATTAAAGGGGATTTAGGTTTATTTACTATCTGTAAAGTAAGGATATAGATAGGGAGCTTAATAAGGGAACAATAGGGTATATTATATAGATAGATAAATCCTTAAGGGAGAAGGAGGAGTCTAAAGTGCGAGGTAAGGAAGGGGTTCCCTAAGTATGTATAGCGCATATACCTTACAGGCGAGTTATATACAAGTTGCCTATGCCTTGCAGCTATATAACTATCTGCTTAGGTTTTACTTAACACTATTTTAATAGTAGTTATTTAAATATAATATAATATAAGGGCGTAAAGAGGCTTTAGGTGTAATAGGCTCGCATAAATACTTCTAAACTAAAGCTTGTAGATTGCTACTATATAAGAATACTAAGCTAAGGAGAAGAAGAAGTCTGTTAGAGATTGGTAAGATATAAAGGGGTCGCTAAGGCGCTAGTAGTAAGCGGGCTAATAGCGATTTTCTATTCCGGGGATAGAAAATCCTAATTAGTTAGCTCTATAAGTAGTATTGGTAGAATATAGCAGAATTTGGCAGAATGCCCCAAAAGTAGTAGGTAATGCGCTTTAGCACTATTATATTACCCCCCCTCCTAAAAAAGCCTACCCTTAGGCTTTATTTAAGTTTGTTATTATTATTTAGATTGTTATAGTTATCTAACCCTTCCTTCTAGTATTTAATCTAGCTATTTAGTTTATATGGTAGTTTAGGGAGGTCTAGGTAGGCTAGGTAGAAATCTTGTAGCTTATAGGGAGAGCACTTAAAATTAGATATAGGGTACCATTCTAGATCTTTATTGTGACCTACCTAGCTTATATAGTATTTTAAGGTACTACGGTCCTTCTTAACTGCTAAGATCTCTTTAACTTCCTATTTCTCGTCCTCTATAATTTAAATTAGTAGTGGGGGGTTGTTATACTATCTAGGTAATAGGTTGTCCACGGCCTTCTATAGTTGGTTTAAAAAAGAAGATTAGGTGGATCTTTATTAACACTAGTAGCTTAGCCCTAAAAGCGTGCCCTTTCTTTTTAAAGATTTTATACGGGCCAGCTATTTAGTAGTCTAGTTTATAGCTTAGCCTCTAGGTCTTTTAGTTTTTTATTAATACCTATACCTTATCTCCTACTTAGAAGTTTACCTTACAGTAATATTGGTTTACGTTAGCCTCTTTCTTTTCTTATACTCTTTTTATAATTTCTTAGGTAGTCTCTTAGGCTTTATATATTCTCTTAGTAAATATCTAGGCCTCTTTATAGCTAAGGCGTTTGTGGGTATTATAGGTTCTATAGGTCTATCCTAATTAAAGGATGTTTATGGCTTATATCTATAGAGTAACTTAAATAGCGATATTCCTATACTATTATAAGGGAGCGTAAGCTGTATATAGTCTATTATAGGTAGTAGTTTTAACTAGTTATCCTAGTAGTAATTAATAAAGGGGCAAAGTTGGTAGTTAAGGTACTGGTTTATAGTCTTGGTTTAGCCATTGGTCTAAGGGTAAAATATAGTAAAGAGCTTAATCTTAATCCTAAGGATATAGTAGAATTTATCCTAGAAGTCTAATATAAATTAGGGTTTATAGTTAGAGATAATTAATTTAGGAGCGCTATAGATCCGGTGTAACGGGACTAGCCCAGTTATAGTAGGAATGTCTTAGTGAAACACTTAATAGATAAATTCCAACGCTTTAATTAAATTCTGCTAAATTCTGCCAAAGTCGATTAAATTCTACTAACTTGGTTAAATTCCACTAAATTCCACTAATGTAATAGAATTTGGTCAAAACTTATTAAAATCCGTGTAGGCTTATGCCTACGCGTCTACTGCTAAGACCCCAAATATTTAGTTATAAGTTTCTGTAAGGGCGCGAAGAGGCTTTGGGGAAGATTCGAAGGAATAATATAAATTCTATCTAAATCTAAGGGTATATAGCTTTTAAAGAGAATAAGACGTTGCGTAAAGAAGAGAAGGGAATAACCAGAGAATCTTGTAATTAAATAGTCAGGGGTCTTGGTCGATGCGTGCGCATATGCACACGCGGACGGACTTTGGTAGAATTCGATTAATCTGGCAGAACTTGGCAGAATTCGGCAGAATTCAGTCAAAGTGTCAAGTTTATCTTATTAAGTGTTTTACCAAGACATTCCTACTATAACTAGGCTAGTCCTGTTACAGTACCCCCCCTTTAGCCGAAGGTTTAAAATAATTCAATTTAGTTAAGAATTTATAATTTTATCACGTGTTATATTTTCGCGTTAGGTGGCGGTCTTGGTAAGGTAAATCTAACTAATTAAATAACTTTAACCGCTGGTCAAAGTTCCTTAATATCTTGCATATTATGTAATCGCGTTATAAACATTATAACTTATTTTAAGTTCTTTTCAAATTCAAGTTTTATATATTCGTGTTAGGTGGCAGTTATTTACCTTTATATCGTGTCCATCTAGCTAGAGTAGGCCGCGAAGAATGGTCCTTATAGAATTCTTTTACTAGGGAAGGCGCGTTGGCCTTAATCTAATTATAGGTTTCTTAGGTTTGTGTTTTATATCCTTCCCACTTAATAAGAAGTTTAAATTGTTTGGATTATAGTTTTTATTGTATATTATTAATTAAGTTAATAAAGTAAGAACCGTTACCATTATTAACAATTATAGGAGGTAGCGGTGGTACTTTATAAGTTATAGAATCATCTTTTAAAGGTTGTAATAAGCTTATATAAAACGTTAGGTATATTTTTATCTTAGTTAGCAGTTTAAGCTTATAGGCATATGGGCTTAGTTTCTTCTTAATTTAGTATAGGCCCGTAAACTTCTAATTAAGTTTCTTTAAGGGCCGTTAAGTCCGTATATTTTGTGTATTTAGGTAAGCCATGTCACCTTCCTTAAAGTCCTATATAGGAGCTTGTCCTTTGTTTATATGCCATTCCTATACTATTTAAGCGTATATTAATTCACTTTATAACAGTTCTGTTAACTGCTTCATTTAATTAGCGAAGTTGTGCGCGTTAATTAACTGGATCCGTTTAATTGTGGGTCCTGTTGTGTTGATTTTAGGTTATGGTTTAAATCTAAGTTAAGGGTTTTATCCGTAGGTTGCGTAGAACGGCGTCACACCTATTAATATATTTATTGTATTATTCGCAGTAAACTTAGCTAAAGGCAGCCATTTTTCCCAGTCGTCTTGCAGGTAGGAGTAGTATATTTATAGGTATTATTCTATAATTATATTCGCAATTTCGGTTTAACTATCTGTCTCCAGATAAAACGTAGTTAAGAGTTATGTTTAAATACTTAACCATTTATATAGAGCTTGCTAGAAGTCTAAAACGAACTGGCTTCTATAGTTAGATATTATTAAGTTAGGAAGTCCGTGTAGCTTAAAGACATGCTTAATAAAATATTTGGCTACTAATATTGTATTAATTAAGTCCATGGGAATCATATATCGCATTTTTATAAGGCGGTTAATGACTACTATAATATTTATAAACCTATTACTGCTAGGCAAGTTAACTATAAAGTTAATTAAGATATCGCGCCATCTTTGTATTGGAATTGGTAGTGGTTAAAGTACTCCTTACTTCTTTATATAAGAGGTCTTTCCACGCATATATATCCTGCATACTTAAACATATTTTTGTACGTAGTCGTGCATTATAGGCCAGTAGTATACTTGTTGAATAATCTTATAGGTCTTTATACGGCCAGGATGCCCTGCTATAGGGGAGTTGTGTACAAAATTAAGTATCTTAAATTGTAAAGGTTTGGAATTTGGAACTACCATCTTTTATTAATAGTACAATCGATCGTTTTGAATTTTGTATTTAGTAAGTATAATATCCTTATACTATTGTTTTCCTGTTTAAATTGCTTTTATTATATCTATTATCTATATGTTATTCTTATATTTGTATTCTATTAGCTTATTAATTTCTATTTCCCATTTATTAACTTCTAATTTATTTCTATTGAGTTCTATATTTAGGAATATAGGGCGTAGCTTTTTAAAACGTTTAGGGGGCAGTAAGATCTATAATTAATTCGTAATCCGTTTATCTAAAGTATTTATAGGTAGGTCCTATAATTATTATATTAATGTATTAGGCTTCTAATTAAGTTTACCTAGTTGGTATGTAATCTTAAAGTTAAATTATAAGAGGTATTCGGCCCAACGAATTTAGCGCTGCGTTAATTGTTTTATAGTTATAAAGTACTACAGGTTCTTGTGGTCCGTTAATACGCGTATTAGGAACAACGATCCTTTAAACTTAGGACGCCATTGTTTAAAGTATTTAATAATTATAAGTAGTTCCTTATTGTATATTTTATAGTTTAATTTAGCAGGGGCGAGTTTCTAAAAAAGAAAGGCTACTAGACATAGCTCGCTGTTCTTATTATATTGCGATAATACTCCTCCTAGTGTATAATTAAACGAATCTGTTTTGACAATGTATTTGAGGTTAGGGTTAAAGTGAGTAAGAATTAGAGCAGTTATAAAACAATGCTTTAGGTTATTAAAAGCTTGTTCATATTTAGTAGTCTATTTAAATTTTATATTCTTTCTTATTAGGTTTATTAATGGCTGGGCAATTTCTAAGAAGTGGTTAATAAATTAATAATAGAAGTTTGTGAATCCTAGAAATCCTTAAATATCTTATATATTGCTAGGGCTTCCCTAGTTTATAATCGCGGCGACTTTCTTAGGGTCCATTTTAATTCCATTATGGGATATAATTAAGCCTAAGTATATAACCTTAGACGTATAGAACTTGTATTTCTTAATATTATATTATAAGCCCGCATCTTATAGGCGTTTAAGAACCATTCTAATATATTTCTAATATTTAGAAAGCAAGGATGAGTAGATTAAGATATTGTTAATATACGCGGTAATAAATATATTAAGGAATTTATAAAGTGTATCATTAATATATTACTAAAACGTACCGGGACTGTTTTTTACGCCAAATAGTATTACTAGGTATTTAAAGAGTCCCTATTATATACAAAAAGCTATATACTTCTTATCTCCTTTATATATATGGATTTTATTAAAGTCAGCGACTATATTAAGCTTTGTGAAGTACCATACCTTTGCTAAATAGTTGAGCGTTTCTTAAATTAGGGGAATTAGATATCAGTTTTAAATTATAATTGCGTTTAAAGCTTAATAATTAATATAAAATCTTAAGCCTCCTCCTAGCTTTTTAACGAATAGTACGGGTAAGGTGAATGGAGATTAACTAGGGTAAATAAATCCTTTTTCTAGATGCTTGTTAAGGTATTATTATATCACAAGCAGTTCTTCTTATAATATACCATATAGCGGACTAAACTTTGGTGTTATACCAGGCTTAAGTTTTATCTTAAAATTATACTTATTTTAGTGCGGGGCTAGTTGGTTTATAAATCATTTTTTAAACTTATTAATTAGATTGTGGTACTCTTTGGGTATAAGAGGTCAAGAATTAATATACTATTTCGGTTCTAGTGCTTTCTTAATGTCTTCTATGGTTATAGCAAAGATTTTATAATCTCGTCTTTTTACTAATAAGATAAAGGATGCGGCCTATATTATATAAATTTTAAGAGGTTTTAACGTAATATCTTTATATTCTTTACTGTAATCAGCAGTCATAGCTTTATTGTATTGGTTTAAGGTTTGTGGTAAGGGTAATTTATATTGTTTTAAATTCGAATAGTTATATATATATTTATAGGGCAAATGGGTTTTTAAGTAATAACTTTAGTAGTAGGTTATACGGAACTTTAGTGTTTCTTTAACCCAGCTAATTAAAGGGTTATATTGTTTTAGCCATCTATATCTAAGTATTATCTTATATTGCTTTAGGGGTGTTACAAATAGGGAAATATATTTAAGGTATTTACCCATCCGCATTTTTATAAGAGTGTAGTGTATTAATTCGCCATATATTAAGGGTTTGCCGTTAAAGCCTTATAGGCCTTAGGGCTTATCGAGTTTCTTTAAATTTAGGCGTTAGGTTTTTGTATAGTTTGTATTAATAAAGCCTATACTAGTGGCTCTACTGTCTATAAGGATTTGTACCTCCTTCTATTTTCTAAGTATTTAAATTTCGCTAAGTATATTAAGGGAGTTGTGTTATATATTAGCGCTAGAAGAGCCTAGATACTTATACTCTTCTGCTTCTTATTCTAAGGCGCGATTTAGCCCTAGGACGATTTATTTTCCGAGTTAGCTAAGGGTAAGATGCTTTATAATAACTGGGTATGATTTGTGGAATAAGTATAAGTTAAAGAGTAAGTACGGCTTAAAGAATAAGTGCGATTTAAGGAGTGGGTGCGATTTAAAGACCGGGAGGAACTACAGCAGACTTTTTTAAAAGGGTGAGTTTGGTAATTCCTTTGGATATATCCTTTTCTACCACATCTAAAGCATTCTCTATTTGCGGCTTAAGTTCTTTGTTCGTTAGTTCCTAAGGGTGCATAGAATTAAGTGGCGTTAAGGTCCATAGGGTCGTGCGTAGGTTTTAAAGAAGGGTCGCGCTTTAGGGTATATATCGGTTTCATAAAGCTTTAAACACAAGGTGTGGTTAGCTTTAGAGAATAAGTCTATTTGTTATATTAAAGGTCCTTATTAATTTATTAACACATTATAGCAAATTTAGGTAGGTCCTTTAGTAGTTCCCTACCTACTAACTATGCTCTAATTTTATCTAAAATAGCTTATTAAAGAGTAGTAACTCTAGCGGCTTTATTCCAATCTAATTCGCCAATAAGGCCTAAAAATTCCAAAAAGAAGCTTATAAAGTCTTGGTTCTATTGTCATAGGTTTTTAAGTTTAGTAATAGTGGTATATTCACAGCTAGCGTTATTATACGTTCGTTCTAGCAGAGAGATAAAGGTTTTAAAATTAACAAAGGTACCATTATGGAAGAATGGGTCCATGGTTTATATAGCATCTTTACTTAAATAAGATATTCTATAGCTAACCTTACTAGCTTTAGTAGGGTATCAGTTATAGTTTATTAAAAGTTTAAGACGGAGCTTAGTTATAAAGGGACGTAGGTTATTTTAATTTCTATTAGACATTAAAGGGTTAGGAAGCTTTTCTGATTTCGTGGCAGGTACTAGGTTTGTTACAGGTATAGGTTAAGCTACTATTACTAGTTTAGGGTTCGTATTTAACGGGCTAGGTTCGGATACAGTTATATTAATTTTATTTACAGGCGGTGTCAGGGTCTCTAATATAAATGCTTAAACGTTACGGAGTTCTTCGTGGAGTGCTTCTATTAATTGCTAATACTGGGCTTCTAGTGCAGCCTACTACTAAGCTAAGGCATCTGTAAAGGATTGTTGCATTATAGTTAACTGTTCCCTAACTAGGGATATAATACTTATAGTTATCAAAAAGAATTCGGGTTCGTTTGCCATTTTAATAGTAGTTGTTTTTTAACGCAACGTAATATAAGGGCGCGAAGAGGCTTTAGGGAAGATTTAAAGAAATAATATAAATTCTATCTAAATCTAAGGGTATATAGCTTTTAAAGAGAACAAGACGTTGCGTAAAGAAGAGAAGGGAATAATTAGAGAATCTTATAATTAAATAGTCAGGGATCTTAGTCGATGCGTACGCATGTGCACACGCGGACGGACTTCGGTAGAATTCGATTAATCTGGCAGAACTTAACAGAATTTAGCAGAATTTAGTCAAAGCGTCAAGTTTATCTTGTCGAGTGTTTTACCAAGACATTCCTACTGTAACTAGGCTAGTCCCGTTACAGTTTCCTATATTCCTTTCTCTTCCTTACGCAACGTCTTGTATTTAGCAAAAGCTATATACCCTTAGACTAGATAGAATTTATATTATTCCTTTAAATCTTCTATAAAGCCTCTTCGCGTCCTTACATTACGTTATATTAAAATAACTACTATTAAAATAGTAAACGAACCTAAATCTCCTTTAATAACCACGAGTATTATAACCCTAGTTAGGGAACAGTTAACTATAATATAACAGTCCTTTATAAACGCCTTAGCTTAGTAGTAGGCTGTACTAGAAGCCTAGTACTAGTAATTAATGGAAGCACTCTATAAAGAACTCTGTAACATTAAGGCACTTATGTTATAGACCCTAATAACGATACCTATAAACAAGATTAATATAATAATATCTAAATCTAGCCCATTAAATAAGAATATAGAACTAGTAATAGTAGCTTAACCTATATATATAATAAACTAAGTATCTATTATAAAATCTAAAAAGCTCTCTAATCCTTTAATGTTTAATAGAAACTAAAATAACCTTTATCCCTTTATAACCAAGCTCCGTCTTAAACTTTTAACAAACTATAATTAATACCCTATTAAAGCTAGTAAGGTTAGCTATGGAATGTCCTAATTAAATAAAGACGCTGTATAAACTATAAATCCATTCTTCCGTAATGGCACTTTTATTAATTTTAAAACTTTTATCTCTCTACTAGAATAAACGTATAATAACGCCAGCCGCGAATATATAGCTGTTACTAAACTTAAAAACCTATAATAATAGAACCGAGACTTTACTAGCTTCTTTTTAGAATTTTAAAGTCTTATTAGCGAGTTAGATTAGAATAAAGTCGCTAAAGTCGCTACCCTTTAATAAGCTATTTTAGATAAGATTAGAGTCTAGTTAGTAGGTAGAGAACTACTAAAAACCCTATCTAAATTCGCTATAGTATATTAATGAATTAATAAGGACCTTTAATATAACAAATAGACTTATTCTCTAAAGTTAACTATACCTTACGTTTAAAACTCTATAAAACTAGTATATACCCTAAAGCGTAATCCGTCTCTAAAACCTAAAAGCCCTATATATAACCCTATAGACCTTAATGCCGCTTAATCCTATACACCCTTAGGAACCAATAAATAAAGAACTTAAGCTATAAATGGAGAATGCTTTAGATATAGTAAAAAAGGATATATTTAAAAGTATTACTAAACTTACCCTTTTAAAAAAGTCTGTTATAGTTCCTCCTGATTCTTAAATTATACCTATTCCTTAAGTTATACTTATTCCTTAAACTATACCCGCTCTATAAATTATATTTAGTCGCTATAAAGCATCTTACCTTTAGCTAACTTAGAAAATAAATTATCCTAAGGCTAAGTCGCGCCTTAGGACAAAAAGTAGAAGAGTATAAGTGTCTAGGCTCTTCTAGCGCTAATACACGGCATAACTCCCTTAATATACTTAGTAAAATTTAAATACTTAGAAAATAGAAGAAGGTATAAATCCTAATAGATAGCGGAGCTACTAGTATAGGCTTCGTTAATATAAATTATGCGAAAACTTAACGCCTAAATTTAAAGAAACTTAATAAGCTCTAAGGCCTATAAGGCTTTAATGGCAAACCCTTAATATATAGCAAAATAACACACTATACCCTAGTAAAAATGTAGATAGGTAAATACCTTAAATATATCTCCCTATTTATAACACCCTTAAAGCAATATAAAGTTATACTTAGATATAGATAGCTAAAACAACACAATCCTTTAATTAGCTGGGTTAAAAAAAATACTAAAGTTCTATATAACCTACTACTAAAATTATTACTTAAAAAACCATTTGCCCCATAAACATGCACATAACTATTTAAATTTAATATAATATAAATTACCCTTACTATAAACCTTAAGCCAATACAATAAATCTATAACTGCTAATTATGGTAAAGAATATAAAGATATTTTATTAAAACCTTTTAAAATTTATATAATACAGGCCGCGCCTTTTATCTTATTAGCAAAAAGATAAGATTATAAAATCTTTGCTATAACTATAGAAGATATTAAGAAGGCACTAGAACTAAAATAATATCCTAATCCTTAACCGCTTATACCTAAAGAGTACTATAACCTAATTAATAAGTTTAAAAAATAATTTGTAGACTAACTAGCCCCACACTAAGATAAATATAATTTTAAAATAGAACTTAAACCTAGTACAATAGTAAAGTTTAGTCTGCTATATGGTATATTATAAGAAGAACTGCTTATAATATAATAATACCTTAATAAGTATCTGGAAAAAAGATTTATTTGCCCTAGTTAATCTCTATTTGCCTTACCTATATTATTTATTAAGAAGCTAGGAGGAGGCTTAAGATTCTATATTAATTATTAAGCCCTAAATGCAATTATAATTTAAAACCAATATTTAATTCCTTTAATTTAAGAGACGCTTAACTATTTAGTAAAGGCACGGTACTTTATAAAGCTTAATATAGTTACCGCCTTTAATAAAATCCGTATATATAAAGGAGATAAAAAGTATATAGCTTTTTATATATAATGGGGACTCTTTAAATACCTAATAATGCTATTTAGCGTAAAAAACAGTCCTAGTATATTTTAGCAATATGTTAATAATACGCTTTATAAATTCCTTAATATATTTATTACTGTATATATTAATAATATCTTAATCTACTTATCCTTACTTTTAGAACATTAAAAATATATAAAAATGGTCCTTAAACGCCTATAAGATATAGGCCTATAATATAATATTAAGAAATATAAGTTCTACGCGTCTAAGGTTATATATTATTATTCATTGCTTAATGTCCAATTCGGATCCCTGTTGGGCCCACACGGACTACTCCTTATATATATATGGGGAGAAAACTCTATTTGAGAAAACCCTGTAATCCGTCTCCCCGCCTTTTGGGGCTCGCTTATAAGTCGCCTATAAATTACCAGTGGTGCTCTACTACCTTACTTTTTAACCTTCTTGGGAACTACTACTGCCGTAACAAACCTACGGACGCGCTAGTATTATATACTATACTCTACTTCTGTAGAGTTATTAGGGGGCGCCTATTACTTGCCCCTTTGCCTTCTATTGCTATTTCCTTTGCAACCCAGAACTGGTCTAGTATATTTTAGCCAATAAGCCACCGGGTAGCCGCCTTGAGGCCTTTTTATATTAAGAGTAGTGTATTATAGTTTTCTGTACCAGCTGCTAAGAGCATTGCTTCTTGGCTGGTGTGTAAGGGGCATAATAGTATTATATATTTTAGTGTCTGTCTTAGCTAGCTATATTTGCACCTTAGGCTACCTACTGGGATACCTACCTAGTAAAGCCAATCTTTTAGTCCTATTATTCCTGTTCTTAAGAGTGTTGCTATTATATTTTTTGCCTTTATTAGGCCCTCTTGGAGCCCTTAGGTATTTACCCCCTATAGTATTACCTATGCTACGGCTTGGGTTCCCCTTGTCTAAGTCTACCTCTATACCTTTAACTCCTATTTATCTCTCTAGCGTTGGTCCAACCAGTATTATGTTATAGTAGATAGTTTTCCAGTACTCTTTTATGCTCTACTTTGGCTCCTTTTTTTTTCTTGCTGTTGTCTTTACTAGCCTCTTATACGTCTCCCTTCCTCCTCTATATAGGCCTAGGCCTTAGCGTTGCACTATTCTTCTTCTACTTTCTCTACCTGTTTTTCTAATATATCTTCCCTACTTTGGGGTTGTTGGTTCCTTCTCCTATAGGGCACCCTAGGGTCCCTCTATAGTTTATTTAGGCGTGTCTTAATATACTTTAAAATATTAGAGTTATGTTCCTTTTATACCCTTTGCATTGCATTGGCTTTAATATATAGTTATAGGGGGGGAATATTAGCTTCCTTCTTAAGCAGTGCTGTGGCCGTTTACTTATACCCACCTGTTATACTTCTAAGGCAGGCTGTTTGGACCTTTTAGAGTGGTTTAAGGAGTAATTTAAAGGGGCCTTTTTTAGTTTCTCTAGTGGCCCAAATGCTAGATCTATACGTTATGGTTAGCCGGACAACTGCTGTATATAGTAGGCGTGACCTCTAGAAGCATAGACCCTATATAGAATTAACGATCCTGGATATAGTAATATACTATACTTAGCCCTTACGGGCCGCTTACGCCGTATATGCGCTCTACTAGAGCTTACTATTTACCTATACTCCTAATACCCTTAGGCCTTAAACCGGTTAACCCCTAAAGCCTTAGATATGGATTATATGCTAAAGATCTGCAGATTAGTTATGTTTTCTTATAAAATAAATTAGCTGGTATTTTTCTAGTGAGAATTAGACTCTATGTTGTCTTGCCTATTCTATATAGGTATTATGGGCTTTCTTTAGTGTCCTACAGTTCTCTACGGCTGTTGGCCTATATGTAATTAGGTTTGTGTTATTAATAAAGCCTATTCTCTAGGTCGCCCCTTCCTTAAAGATATTAAGCAGGTTACTTACAAAGAAGAGAAAGAGTATAGGCGATAGAGGTAATCCTTATAGTATTCCTGTTATAACTGTAATAGGGGGGCTCTAGTATCTGCTAAAGACTAGTAATATTTCTTTCTGGCCTATAAATTTTTAAATAAATTGAATAATCTATTCTAGGAAGCCCTTTGCCCTAAGGATGTATAGGAGACGCTTATAGGGTATATTATTGTAGGCGCCGCTAATATTTAGGCTAAGTATTAATACTATAAAGTCCTTTCGCATAGCCTATACAGTTTTAATGGTAGTAGCGAGTAGTGTAAGTACTAATAGCGTTAAGCGATTCTTTCTTGCCCCTATTTGGCTTTATGGTAGTAGGGCGTATTCCTCTACTATATCTGCTATATAGTCCGCTATAACCTTTTCTAAGATCTTGCTTAGGGTGTTTTCTAAGGTAATAGGGCGGTAGCTTTCTAGAATTAAGTAGTCTACTTTACCTTCTTTTTATAAGATAACTGTTGTTATAGATCTTCCAAGTTATGGGTAGTAGCCTATTATAAAGTATGCTTTGGCTACGTCTATAAGCTAAGGTGCTATAAGTGGTCCATAGGTCTTTAGGGCTTTATTTAGGATCCTATCTAGTCCTAGTGCTGTGTTATTTAAAAGGCGGCTAATAGTTCTGGCTATTTCTTTAGTTGTTATATCGCTATTAACCCTTAGGCGAGTTACTGGTGTTTTATTAGTAATATCACTAAGGTCTACTGGAGCTGGTTAAGGGAAAAATCTTTCTATAAGGATTTTTGCCTTCTTATTATTGTTGCTTGTGGCCTATAATTTGCCTACTCTTTATAGGGGTAGTAGATGTGGATCTTTTACTAGGCGTCCCGCCTTTTTCTTTACCTATTTTGCTATGGTCCAAAGGCCCTTGTTATAGGGGAGATTTAAGTTAGTAGTGTGTTTGTTTATAAACCGTCTCCAGTTATTTCTTACTTCTTTTCTTAAGGTATTCTTTAGCTGGTTTCTTGTGTCTTTATATTATCTTTCGTCCTTAGAATTATGGCTGCTTATATATTTCCTCTTTGCTTGTTGTTGGCCGGCTATAAGGGCCGCGCACTATGCGGACTATACGTGTCGCGTGTAGGGGCCTGGTTTTGAAACTAGGTAGTGCTCTTCTAGCCTACTTTTAATTGCTACCTGGATCCTTTCTAGTCTTTAATTAATTTCCTTAGGGGTAGCTAATAAGCCTTACTTATTTAGTATTGGGTGGATTTCTTCTAGGTCTTAGAGTTGTTATTTAATTATATTAAAGAAGCTATCTATATTAAGCTTCCTTATTGCGTATCTTTTGCTATTTGGTTGCGCCTTAATATCCAGATTTAGTTATATCTGGATAGGGATATAGTCTAAGGTAAGTGTCTATTCTTCTTTAGGGGAGCACCTTTTAAGTCTCTAGTATAGGTTTTTGTCCATAATTGTAAGGTTAATTGTACTTTTGGCAGTGCCCTATTGCTATATAATTATACCTGGGGGGGTAGCTAGCTTAAGGCCCCTATTGTCTATAGCTTTTAGTAGGCACTCTACCTATTAATTAGCAGCAACATAGATGCCCCCCTACTGTAGGTGGTAGAGGTTTATGTCTTTTAGTAAAATAGACTCCGCGTGTTTAGTTTTTAGTAAGCTTATTATAAATATAATATTCTCTGTCTATACTACCCCTTTAACCCTAGGGTTATAGATATTAATGATTTGTACTAGTCCCCTATATATCTAGATAGTTATAACTGCAATATCTAGGTTAACTGCCTGCTATAACTATAAGGTAAGGCTGATATTTTTACTAATTATAAAGTATACGCGTATAGCTGCTTTTGGTTTATATAGGAGCTGGAATCCTTAGGGGCAGTATGTTAATTATATATAGGTATTATAATACGGCTCTTATATAGTAAGAATATAGTGTTTCTCTGGGTCTAGACTATCTAGTAGGGGCCTTACTAGATAGTAGTTTGTATTGCCGCAGTTATACTATATAATGGTTAAGTAGCGGACCCCTAGTAGGGGTCCTTTACCTCTCCTTCGCTTCTTGCTTCTTCCGTTTCCACTTTCTTTAAAATATTTAGAACTTTTGTCTCCTATATTTGCTCCCTAGCCACTACTTATTTTATATAGAGCTTTCTATTCCTATATCTTGTGTTCCTACTAGCCTTTTTAAATCTAAGTCTGTTATTGCCTTTAGTTCTTCCCCTGTTCTCGCCGGTTGGCTATATGCCCCTTATGAGCCAGCTACATATATTGTGTTTGCCGCGTTAAATCTAATTCTTAATTGTCCCGGCCTTGAACTTGCTATAGCCGTCCATAGGGGTCTTCCTACTGGGCGTCCTCTCCCTTGTGTCCCATATGTCCCTTGTGTCCCTATTCGGTCTGGTGATGTCGCGCAGCGTCGCTTTTGGCCCGTTGAGGCTTGGGATAGCTGGCTTAGCCCCCCAGTATTAAAAGTAGGAAACGCTGGGCAGGTAGTTATATAGTAGAGTTTAACATACCTGCTTATCCAGGCCTCTACCCCAGTTTTCTAGTATTTATCCCAAACCTAGGCCTAAAGGCCTAGGGGCTTTCCACAAGCAGTTAGCTACCACCACCTTAACGGGGGGTTTCACCAGTTCTTTTAAATATCTTATAATAGGTTAGCCCAAGTACTAGTCTGCCCCCCCACAGTCTATATAAGAGTCTCCTCCCAGAGTTGGTACGCTTTCGCACAGCTTAGGAGCCTTCTATAGCCTCTAGTTTCACACCTTTTCCATTATTTCCGCCGGCATAGGCATAAGCTGCCTTTTCTAGGGGTCGCAACTCCCGTCTTACGTACCTACTAGCGTAATCCTGCAAAGGTGTCGTAGCTGCATCCTATAATATAGAAGCCTTGGGTACCTTCTACAGTTAAGGCCCAGACTAAAAAAGCCTCCCCTACCTAAGTAACTCCTGTTTGCTCCTTAAGCATATCTCACCGGCGTACCGCCCTAGAGGCGAACGGTTCCGTCTATTAATATACCGACACGCGCATCCGTTCTCTTAAGCCACGTAGTAGTCTCTCCGGCCAGGACGTGATCCTACCTACCTACTAGGTGCACCAGGGGTCAGAGCCCAGCTAAAGAGTAAGGTCCCTAGAGCCAGCAGTGGCTACTACGCACTACGCCCCACAGGAGGCTAGTAGAAGTACAGGGGCGCAACATCCTATACTACTGCCAGTTCCCGTTTCGCGTTGCCTGTAAGAGTCTCCTCATAACAGGCCGACCGTGTCTTGCAGGAGGGGGCTGTAGAGACACCAGGTCCCACACCAGACGACCTACTCCCCCACCTCCTACTAACCAAGCTTGTGTCCCCTCCTTTTATAAGCTATGCCTGTGTCTCTAACTCATTAAGTCCTCGTCCGACTGGCCTATATTTCCCCTCTAGCCTCCCCACATATATGCATTAGGTTGCGTGCACCACGCCTATTAAGACCCTCCTGTGAGTCGCCTGTGAGTCGACTGTAAGTTGAGCGCCATAGGGCCGTCAAAGCTGGCCTGTGTTTCCGCTGCCTAGAGCTTTGCCCGTGTTTCCACCTCGTTGAGCCGTCTAGTCGCCGTCGCGTCGCCGGTGCGTTGCCGGCGCGTCGCTGGCGCATCGCTGTCGTCCAGGTCGCGCGCACCACGCCTATTAAGACCCTCTTCTAAGTCACCTAGGTATACCGGATACCAGATAGGCCCTTATAGAGGGGCCTTAACAAGTTCTCTAGGCAGGGCCTTAACAAGTTCTTCGCGGTGGCCTTAGGGCCTTAACAAGTTTTGTATAAAGTATCTACGACGCGTTAACCTTAACAAGTTCTTATAAAAGGAGGATCCCTACGCCCTTGTCGCACTCCCTTTGCGATCTCAGAGCTAGTGCAAGCCTAAGGGTGTCCTGTTATACGCCTAGGACGCATCCACGTTGACTGGCTGGATAAGGCCAGTTTCGGGCCTGGCTGCAAGCCAGGTAGTCGTATATCGGGCGGTTTTCGTATCCTAGTTTCCCTTGATGGGCCTCCCTAGATGGTAGAACGAGAGCTCTAAGCGGAGGCAGTGAGGCTCCTGGTGTTGTTGAGGGCGACGCTTTGTACGCGTCGCGGGCTCATCACCACAGAGTCGAACGACAGCGCTGCACGCGCTGCGACGGCTCTCTACCATCGCCTCTGCACTTGGCCATTAAGAGGAATAGGATTCCAGATAATGTTTCCACCCGCGGCGACATAGACGCGTGCAGTAGGGCTTCGCGGGCTCTAAGGTTATATACTTAGGCTTAATTATATCCTATAACGGAATTAAAATAGACCCTAAGAAAGTTGCTATAATTATAAACTAGAAAAGCCCTAGCAACATATAAGATATTTAAGGATTTCTAGGATTCGCAAATTTCTATTATTAGTTTATTAACTACTTCTTAGAAATTGCCTAGCTATTAGTAAACCTAATAAGGAAGAATATAAAATTTAAATAAACTACTAGATGCGAATAAGCTTTTAATAACTTAAAATATTATTTTATAACTACTCTAATTCTTGCTTATTTTAACCCTAATTTTAAATATACTATTAAAACAGACTTGTCTAATTATGTACTATGGGGAGTGTTATCGTAATATAATAAGAATAGTAAGCTATATCTAGTAGCCTTTCTCTCCCAGAAACTTGCCCCTACTAAATTAAACTATAAAATATATAATAAAGAACTGCTTATAATTATTAGGTGCTTTAAATAATGGCGCCCTAAGCTTAAAGGATTAATATTCCTAATACGCGTGTTAATAGACTATAAGAACCTATAGTACTTTATAACTATAAAGCAATTAACATAGCGTCAAATTTATTGGGCTAAATACCTCTTATAATTTAACTTTAAGATTATATATTAACTAGGTAAACTTAATTAGAAGCCTAATATATTAATATAATAATTATAGGACCTACCTATAAACGCTTTAGATAAACGGATTATAAATTAATTATGGATCTTACTGCCCCCTAAACACTTTAAAAAACTATATCCTATATTTATAGATACGGAACTTAAAAGAAATAAATTAGAAGTTAATAAATGGGAAATAAAAATTAATAAGCTAATAGAATATAAATATAAGAACAATATATGGATAATTAATTTAATAAAAGTGATTTAAACAGGAAAATAACAGTGTAAGAATATTATACTCACTAAATGCGAAATCTAAAATAATTAATTGTACTATTAATAGAAGATAGTAGTTCCGAATTCCAAACCTTTACAATTTAAAATACTTAAATTTATATACAACTCCCTTATAGTAGGATATCCTAGCTATATAAAGACTTATAAGATTATTTAATAAGTATATTACTGGCCTATAAGGCATAACTATATATAAAAATACGTTTAAGTATGCAGGATATACGTGTATAAAAAGACCTCTTATATAAAGAAGCAAGGAGTACTTTAACTGCTACCAATCCCAATATAAAGATGGCGCAATATCTTAATTAACTTTATAGTTAACTTGCTTAGTAGTAATAGGTTTATAAATATTATAGTAGTAGTTTACTGTCTTATAAAAATGCGATATATAATTCCTATACAAGGGTCGCTAGAGACTCACCAGGGAGATGCTAGATAAACACATGGCTCCCTTATTGTCAGCACACACACACCAGGAATGCAAAAACTCCTTATCCAAAAAGGAATAATTATAAACGGCCTTATATACAACACAAGGCTCTACAACCACAGACTACGCCTAGAACGATACTATTGCTACACAAAATAGGGCCACACCTAATCCACATACGCAGCACAGGTGTGCTGCGGCCACTATATAGGCCCCCACAATACAAAATACTACTTAAATTAAGACCAAACAAAATGCGCAAACTGCCACTAAAGCACATATAAGGCGTAGGAGAGAGAAGACTGTATTAAATATAGAAGACGAAAGGTAAGGGCTTAACAGCTGCGGGAACAACTGCGCGCTAGGTTATACAAATGGAAACAACAGGCGATAAGCTAGGGGGGCATAGGTGCCTTTCTAGCGTTTCCTACCTTTAATACTGGGGGGCTAGGCCAGCCACCCTAAGCCTTAACGGGCCAAAAGCGACGCCGCGCGATATCACCAGACTATATAGGGACACAAGGGTCACAGGGGACATAAGGAAGAGAACGCCCTATAGGAAGACCCTTATAGACAGCTATAGTAAGCTTAAGACCAGGATAATTAAGAATTAGACTTAACATAGTAAATATAATATTTATAGCCAACTTTTAAAGGGCATATAGCTAACTAGTAAGAATAGGGGAAGAACCAGAGATAATAACAGATTTAGATATAGAAGTGTTAGTAGGAACACAAGACATGGGAATGGAAAGCTCTATATAAAATAAGTAGTAACCAGGGTATAAATATAAGAGATAAAAGTTCTAAATATCCTAGAAAAAGTAGAAATAGAAAAAGTAAGAAATAAAGGAGAGATAAAGGACCCTTACTAGGGGTCCACCACCTATCTATTATATAGTATAACTGCGGTAATATAAACTACCATCTTGCAAGGCCCTTACTAGACAGTCTAAACCCAAAGAAATACTATATCCTTACTATATAAGAGCCGTACTATAATACCTATATATAATTAATATACTGCCCCCAAGGATTCCAGCTCCTATATAAACCAAAAGCAGCTATATATATATGCTTTATAATTAGCAAGGCTATCAGCCTATCCTTATAGTTATAGCAGGCAATTAACCCAGATATTACAGTTATAACAATCTAGATATATAGGGACCGGTATAAATCATTAATATATATAACCCTAGGGTTAAAGGGGTCCCATAAATAGAGAATATTATATTAGTAATAAGCTTACTAGAAACTAAAGGCATAAAGTCCATCCTACTAGGAGATATAAACCTCTGCTACCTATAATAGGGGGGTATCTATGTTGCTACTAAATAATAGGTAGAGTGCCTATTAAGAGCTATAGACACCTAGGGCCTTAAACTAGCCACCCCCCTAGGAGCAATTATATGGCAACAAGGCACCGCTAGAAGTACAATTAACCTTATATTTATGGACGAAGGCCTATACTAGAGACTTAAAAGGTGTAACCCTAAAGAAGAATAGGTACTCGCTTTAGACTATATCCCTATCTAGATATAGCTAGATCTAGATATTAAGGCGTAACTAAATAGTAAAAGATACGCAATAAGAAAGCTTAAAATAGATAGCTTCCTTAATATAGTTAAATAATAACTTTAAGACCTAGAAGAAATCCACCCGATACTAAATAAGTAAGGCTTATTAGCTACCCCTAAGGAAATTAACCAAAGACTAAAAAGGATCTAAGTAGTAATTAAAAATGGGCTAGAAGAGCACTACCCGGTCTTAAAACTAGGCCCCTATATGTGACATATATGGTCTATATAATACGCAGTTCTTATTACCAGCCAATAACGAGTAAGAAGAAAATACACAAGTAGCTATAACCCTAAAGATAAGAGACGATATAAAGATATAAGAAACCAGTTAAAGAATACCCTAAAAAAAGAGGTAAGAAATAACTGGAGACAGTTTATAAACAAGCATACTTTTAACCTAAGCCTCTCCTATAATAAGGGCCTTTGGGCCATAGTAAAATGGGTAAAAAAAAAAAAGGTAGGGCGCCTAGTAGAAGACCTATACCTACCGCCCCTATAAAGAGTAGGGGAATTATAGGCTACTAATAACAATAATGAGAAGGTAAAGATCCTTATAGAAAGGTTCTTCCCCTAACCGGCCCTAGTAGACCTTAGTAACATTATAGGTAAAACACTAGTAACTTACATATGGGTTAACAGCAATATAATAATAGAGGAAATAGCCAGAACTATTAGCCGCCTTTTAAATAATATAGCACTAGGACTAGATAGGATTCTAAATAAGGCCTTAAAAACCTATAGACCACTTATAGCACCCTAGCTTGCAGATATAGCTAGAGCATGCTTTGCTATAGGCTACTACCTATAACTTAGAAGATCTATAACGACGGTTGTCCTATAAAAAGAAGGTAAAGTAGATTACTTAATCCTAGGAAGCTACCGCCCTATTGCCTTAGAAAATACCTTTAGTAAGATCTTAGAAAAGGTAATAGCGGACCATATAGCAGATATAGCTAAGGAATACGCCCTACTACTATAAAGCTAAATAGGGGTAAGAAAAAACCGCTTAATACTATTAGCACTTACGCTACTTACTGCCACTATTAAATCTGCATGGGTGATGCGAAGGGACTTTATAGTATTAATGCTTAGCCTAGATATTAGTGGCGCCTATAACAATATACCCTATAAGCGTCTCCTATATATTTTTAAGGCAAAAGGCTTCCTAGAATGGATTATATAATTTGTTTAAGGGTTTACAGGCTAGTAAGAAACATTACTGGTCTTTAGCGGATACTAGAGCCCCCCTATTGTAGTTACAACAGAAATACTATAAGGATTACCCCTCTCGCCTATACTCTTTCTTTTCTTTATAAGCAACCTACTTAACTCCTTTAAGGAAGGGGCGACCTAGGGGATAAGCTTTATTAATAATATAAACCTAATTACATACGGGCCAATAGCTATAGAGAATTGCAGAATACTAGAGAAAGCCTATAACACCTATATAGAATAGGCAAGATGATATAGAGTTTAATTCTTATTAGAGAAATACTAGCTAATCCATTTTATAAGAAAATGTAACTAATCTGTAGATCTTTAGCACATAATTTATATCTAAGGCTTTAGGGGTTAACTAGTTTAGGGCCTAAGGGTATTAGGAGTATGGGTAGACAGTAAGCTCTAGTGGAGTGTATATATAGCGTAAGTGGCCCGCAAGGGCTAAGTATAGTATATTACATTATCTAGGATTGTTAATTCTATATAGGGTGAATGCTTCTAAAGGTTACGCCTACTATATATAGCAGTTATCTGGCCAACCATAATGTATAGGTCTAGTATTTAGGCCATTAGAGAATCTAAGAAAGGCCCCCCTAAATCGCTCCTTAGACCACTTTAAAAGGTCCAAACAGCCTGCCTTTAGAGTATAACAGGCGGATATAAGCGAATGGCTATAGTACTGCTTAAGAAGGAAGCCAATATTCCCCCCCTATAACTATATATTAAAGCCGCTGCAATACAAAGGGCGTAAAATAAATGCAACTCTAATGTTATAAAGTATATTAAGACACGCCTAAATAAACTATAGAGGGACCCTAGGGCGCCCTATAGAAGAACAAACTAATAACCTTAAAGTAGGGAAGATATATTAGAGAAATAGGTAAAGAAAGCAGAAGAATAATAATGCTGCTTTAGGGCCCAGGCCTATATAGAGGAGGAAGGGAGACGCATAAGAGGCTAGTAAAGACAATAGTAAGAGAGAGAAAGGAGCTAAAGTAGAGTATAAAAGAATGCTAGGAAACCATCTACTGTAATACAATACTGGCTAGACCAACACTAGAAAGGTATATAGGAGTTAAAGGTATAGAGGCTAACTAAGGCAAAAGGAACCTAAGCTGTAGCATAGTTAACGCTATAGGGGGTAAATACTTTAGGGCCCCAAGAAGGCCTAATAAAGGCAGAAAATATAATGGCAACACTCTTAAGAACAGGAATAATAGGACTAAAAGACTGGCTCTACTAGGTGGGTGTCCTAGTAGGTAGCCTAAGATGTAAATATAGCTGGCTAAGACAGATACCAAAACACGTAATACTGTTATGCCCCTTACGCACTAACTAAGAAGCAATGCTCTTAGTAGCTGGCATAGAGAACTATAATACACTGCTCTTAATATAAAAAGGCCTTAAGGCGGTTACCTAGTGGCTTATTAGCCAAAATATACTAAACCAGTTCTGGGTTGCAAAGGAAATGGTAATAGAGGGTAGGGGGCGAGCAATGGGCGCCCCCTAATGACTCTATAGTAGTAGAGTAAAGTTTACGATACTAGCGCGTCCATAGGCTTATTACGGCAGCAGTGGTTCCCAAGGAGGTCAAAAAGTAAGGTAGTAGAAGCACTACAGGTAACTTGTAGGCGCCTCGCAGACGCCCTATAGGCGAGTCCTAAAAGGCGGGGAGATGGATTATGGGGTTTTCTTAAATAGAGTTTTCTCCCCACATATATACAAGGAGTAGTCCGCGTGGGCCCAATAGGGATCCGAATCGGACGTTAAGTAATGAATAATTATTATATAATTCCTATAGACTTAATTAATACAATATTAGTAGCTAAATATTTTATTAAGTATGTCTTTAAGCTATACAGACTTCTTAACATAATAATATCTAACTATAGAAGCTAGTTTATTTTAGACTTTTAGTAAGCTCTATATAAACAATTAAGTATTTAAATATAACTCTTAACTGCATTTTATCCAGAGATAGATGGTTAAACTAAAATTATAAATATACTACTCCTACCTATAAGACGACTAGGAAAAATAGCTACCTTTAGCTAAGTTTACTGTAAATAATACAATAAATGTATTAATAGGCGTGACGCTATTTTAAGCAACCTACGGATAAGACCCTTAACTTAGATTTAAACTATAACCTAAAATTAACATAATAGGACTTACAATTAAACGGATCCAGTTAATTAATGCGTATAACTTTGCTAATTAAATAAAGTAGTTAATAGAACTATTACAAAGCAAATTAATATACGCTTAAATATTATAGGAATGGTATATAAATAAAGGACAAGCTTCCGTATGGGACTTTAAGGAAGGTAATATGGCTTACCTAAGTATACAAAACCTAAAGACTTAATGGCCTTTAAAGAAACTTAATTAGAAATTCGCGGGCTTATACTAAATTAAGAAGAAACTAAGCCTATATGCCTATAAGCTTAAACTACTAACTAAAATAAAAATATACCTAACGTTTTATATAAGCTTACTGCAACCTTTAAAAAATAATCCTATAACTTATAAAATCCCACTACTATCTTCCGTAATTATTAACAACGGTAATAGTTCGTACTTTATTAACTCAATTAATAATATATAATAGAAAACATAATTTAAATAATTCAAACTTCTTATTAAGTAGAAAGGATATAAAATATAAACCTAGGAAACCTATAACTAGATTAAGGCCAACGCGCCTTCCTTAGTAAAAGAATTCTATAAGGACTATTCTTTGCGGCCTACTCTAGCTAGATAGACATGATATAAAAGTAAACAATTGCCACTTAACATAAATACACAAAATACAATAGTAGGAAACTTAAAATTAAAAAGAACTTAAAATGTACTATAATGCTTATAACGCGATTATATAACATATAATAAGTTATAAATCTTAACTAAAATTGAATTATTTAGACCTTTGGTTAAAAGGGGGGGTACTATAATAGGACTAGCCCAGTTATAGTAGGAATGTCTTAATGAAACACTTAACAGATAAATTCTAACGCTTTAATTAAATTCTACTAAATTCTGCTAAGTTCATTAAATTCTGCTAAATTCTGCTAAAGTTAATTAAATTCCGCTAACTCGGTTAAATTCCACTAAATTCCACTAATGTAATGGAATTTGGTTAAAACCTGTTAAAATCCACATGGGCTTATGCCTACGCGTCTACTGCTAAGACCCTAAATATTTAATTACAAGTTTCCTATATTCCTTTCTCTTCCTTATACAACGTCTTGTATTTAGCAAGAGCTATATACCCTTAGACTAGATAGAATTTATATTGTTCCTTTAAATCTTCCCCAAAGCCTCTTCGCGCCCTCACATCCGGTAAATATTGGTAATATATATGCGGGCCATATCTTTTATAGTTATAGTTTTAAAGCAAGGGAGGGAAATAGCTTACTTACTTAGTTGGTTAACTACTATAAAGGCTATATTGTAGCTATATTTATTCTTTAGGAATAATTTAAAGTCTATTATAATATATTGCTAAAAGTATTTAGGAACTAGTAGTAGTTATAACTATCTAGGGGTTTAATCTCTAGGGGTATCTACCCATTTATAAATATAACAATTTCTAATAAATTATTCTATATTAGATAGGAGTTCTTACTAGTAGTAGTAGGGTGCTAGTAGTTAGTAGGTCTTGTTTTAACTAAAGTACGCTATAGAGGCTTAACAGTGGGCTTTACGGATTAGCTCTATTTATAAGTTATTAATATTTAGAACTATAAGCCGTTCTTAGTATAGAAGTAGTCCGTCTTCTATTTCTAAATTAGGGTTACCTTTTATAGCTTAGTTGTAAAGGGCTTTTAGGGATTTAGCTATATAGTTCGCGATTAAGACGCGGTTAATTAGTCCTATTAGTTTATCTAGAATCTCTTCTCTTATAGGCGCTAGCTTATTTTATTTAAAGCTTTGTTTCTTAAAGATATATAAGTTAAGCTATTTAGGACGGAGGAGGACATATATCTAGTACTAAGCCTTTAGCTTATCCTATAGTTTTATATCCTATTCTCTATAGGTAAGGGCATTAGCTTTAAATTTTTGCCTATTAGGGCGGTATATAATTATAAAGAAGAATTAGGAGAGTATTTTAGCCTACCTAGCCTGTTAACTAGTAAGCTGCTTTATTGTTATAAAATACTTAAGGGCTTTATAATTAGTATAGACTTTAATCTAAGAGTCTATACTTCTAAGCTCTACGCGCTATTAGGATAATAATTATATAATAGCTAGTATTTCCTTATTATATACCTTATAGTTATACTCAGCTAGGGCTATTATTATTTTTAAAAAAACGTAATAGGGTACTACTTGCTATTTAAATATAACTGTAAGAGAACCCCCACTACTACTTTATTAGAGGCGTCCGTTTCTAATATTAATTTAAGGTCTGGGTTATAGTAATGGAGAATTAGGGAGGAGGTAAGTTGGTTCTTTAACTCCTTAAAAGCTTCTATATAATTATTATTAAAAATAAAAGGCGTGTCGATCTTAGTTAGTTATATAAGAGGCTTAGCTATAACTCTATAATTATAGATAAACTAATAGTAGAAGATATAGAAGCTAAGAAAGGACTAAATACCTTTTATAGTATAAGGGAGTTTCTAGTTATATATCGCCTTAACCTTTTTAGGATTAACTTTAATTCCTTTTATACTAATAATAAACCTAAGGTACTTTATTTGTTTTACTCCGAATTTATATTTCTTAATATTAACTTATAGGCCTATATTCCGCAGCCTCTTTAGGACCTTTTTAACGTGAACTTGGTACTTAAGTTTATTATCTAAGTATATAAGAATATTGTCTAGGTATGCCGTATAGAATTTGTTAAGGTAGTTAAAAAGAACATTATTTATATACCGTTGGTATATAGCTGGCCTATTTATTAGTCTAAAAGGAAGGACTTTATACTTATAAGAACTATAGCAGGTATAAAATATTATTAGGTTCTTTAATATAGGGTTTATTCTAATTTAGTAGAAAGCTTGGCAGATATTAAGCTTTGTAAAGATTTTAGCCTAGCTTAAACGTATAAGGGTCTTATTAATTAGGGGGAGGGGATAATAATCTTTCTAAGTAATAGTGTTTAGTTTTTAATAGTTAATATAGAAGCAGAGGCCTTTATTAGGTTTCTTTATAAATAGAATAGGGGAAGTAAAAGGGGCCTAACTTGGTTTAATAAACCTTTTATAATAGTTGTTAATTAAGTACTATTTTATAGCTTTTAGTTCTTTTATAGTTTGCTAGTAAAGGAGGCTATAGCCTAGAGAGTTATTAGCCTCTAATTAAATCTTATAATTATAGGTTTAGTAAGGGGGTAGTATATCTAAAGCTGCTTTTAAGAACGCGTCTCTATAGTTTAAGAGGTAAGTAGGAAGAAGGCGCTTAACTAGTTCTTTATTAGTTTCCTCTACTAGCCCTTCTTCCTTCTTGTTAATAATCTGGTTAATTTTATATAAGCTAGTTATAAAGACTTTATTATCCTTCCGATATATATTAAAGTAAAAACCTATAGCACTAATTGCCGTAATATCTACTATAGGCGTGTCGTGTGGTAGTAGGGGTGTCCGTGGCCTTAAGGGCTTTTAGTATATTAGCGTTGTCCTTACTTCTCTTAGCTCTTGCTGTATCTTTTAAAGGTTATCTTTTATATCCTATTAGTATATCCTCTTCTATATTGGCTAGATTAGGGCTCTTAATAATGAATGAATATTCACACCAATTATTGTATTCATATCATTAAGACCCTCAAGATATTCATCATCGCGATAATATCGCGATAATGCTTATTAAGCCATATTACCAGTCTTGGCATAGTATTAAGGTAGCAATTATCCTTAGAGTCCTTCTAAATTATTACCTACCCTTTCCTCCCATTCTAATATATTTACTAAAAGCTTCTTTCTCCACCTAGATACAATTCCGCCTCTTATCTAAGACTTTAAGTACTCCGTCTACTTAATATTTATATAGCTAAGAGATATTTACTACCAGGATATTGTCTGTTAAGCTCCTAAGAAGATGCGTTCCGGCTTAGCTAACATAGGCGGTATAAATAGAAGATCTATTACCATATGGTAGAGCGATGGGTAATTAGTATAATTGCTTAGATTAAGCCACTAATTAAGGGCAGTAGTTCTAAAAAGAAGATTAATAGGGGAGGCGTTAATAAAGTAATTAAATTTATCATTAATTATATATAGAGTTAACTGCTTTTAGCTCTAAATATTATACTCATCTAGCTCTTAATTTTAATTAGAGACCTCCTATATTACTTCTTTATTACTAAACTTACCCTTATACTCTTTTACCCAAAGCTTCTAAGCTATATTAACTACTAGCTTCCTCTATAAGGCTTTTTAATTGCAATTAATATAGGCCTTTTGTCAGTAAGGAGCGAGGAGTAAGGTAGCGCTATATACAGTAACCTAATTAGTCTTAAGATAGTATTTATTAAAGGCGTGCTAACTAGTACATATATAGTCGCAAAGCCTTAAGTTTATAGCGTACTTTTTAAAAGATCTCTTAAAGTACTATACTATAAAATCTATTGTAAAAAGGACCTTATTAAGAGTTACCTTATTACCTTCCGTCTCTTTTATAACTTTCTTAAAGGGCTATAAAAAGTCTCTAATATTTTCTAGAGCCTTCTAGTTAGCAGCATTAAGAATATCTTTCTTATTGGGGTTATTAATAAACTCCTTCTAATATTTTCTAATTGCGTCTTTTAGTTTAAGAGCCATTAGTATTATATTATACCATAAGTTCCACCACGTATTATTATTTATAGAAATAGCCCGCAGAGCAGTTATAATAAAGTAATTATAGTAAGCAAGAGAGCTCCAAATATATATAATAATATTATGGACTTTGCTTAGAGGCCTAATTAAACAGTAGGTAAACTAACTAGCCTTTCCTTTTTTAAATTTCTTAGCAAGAAGCTCTTTAATCTAATTATCTTTAAATATAGTTTCTGCCTTAAGGTGCTCCTTAGCTTCTTTAAAGGCCGCATTAATAGCTACCTTATCTTCTAAAAAGAAGAAGGCTTATGTGGTAATATTAAGGATATATCCATAGCAGCAAATATAGTGTTATATAGTATTGTATCTAGCCTCTATTCCTTTCCCTTAAGTAGACTATAACCCTTATGCACTTGCCAAAGGACTTTAACCTATTTATTGCTGCCATATACGCTAGGGAGAAAAGGTAAAGTAAGTAGAGCCTTGCGTAGTATATAAGAATCGTTAATAAAGTAGGCGCAGATTGCAATAAAAGTCTTTTAATTTGGTGATGTCCACGTGTTAAGTAAGAGGTATATAGGTATAAGAGAGGCAGAGAGCTTTTGCTTAAGAAGAGCTTTATTAAGCAGAAAGGAGTCCTTAATTAGCCTTAAAATAGTACTACTAGAGCTAATTAGAACTTCCTTATAGGTATAGTTTACTAATAAAAGAAGCGCATAAAGCTCTAGCCAAGATACTACCTTATACAGCAGATTTTAAACAACAATTAGCTGTGCTAGAGCCTCTTATACGACTAATGGGTTAATGTATTCCCTAAGGATCCTTTTCTTCTGCCTCTTAAGCTTCTAAACCTAAAGCTTTCCTTATTTCTAAAACAATTCTTTAAGCCTATTCTTTGCAGCTTAATTAAGGCCTAAGCCTTTTTCTTTAATAGTAATACCGTGTATATTAAGAAGATACAAACGTATATTAGTAGTAACTATATTACGCCAAAAAGTGCACTAGGCGCAGTACTAATATCGCCTCCCCTTACTGTTTACTAGCGGCTCTTAATTATTAGGCTTTTGGCCAAGTTTCTATGTATTTATAGCCTAAAGCTTACGTCTTTTAGCGGAGTACTTGGAGGAAGAGGAAGAGGATGGTATAGAGGAAGGTAAGGATGGCGCGTTATCTTCGTTATTAGGTATTATTAGATTATTAAATAAGTCGTTTTTACGTTCTAATAATTCAGATAAATCATTAAAACTGCTATTAGAGCTAACAAAAAGAGGTTCGGAACTAGAGGAAGCCATAAGAATAGATTAGAGGCAGTTAAAAGAGGTGTTAAGGCATTCGGGTATTAGTTTAGAAAATTTGATGTATAGGAATATATCAGAACGTATGGCATATTTATAGTCCTTAATAAACGCTTCTAAAAGCTTTAAAATACCAAAATATATTTATAAGCTTATGAATATTTATAAGCAAATATCGTATTCATATCGCTTATTATTAATAATATTATCGCGATAAGCTTATAAATAACGTTATCGTTGGGAGCCATGGGCTAGATCTCTGTAATTTAGAAGTTGTCTATATTACTATCCGTTCTACTTCTATAAGTAGAGTCCTTTTTAACTGTAGTGCTTTGGGGGAGTATTATTATTAATATGGAGTTCCTACTGGCCTTACGGCGGGCATCTTCTTAGGTAAAGGCTAGGTCGCGGTCCCTAACCTCCTATTAATAGATAGGGTTAGCTCTTACAGCTAATATCTTGCGGTTAGTTTAAATTTCTTTAATAAAGGAGAGTAACTTTAGTCTATTCTCTGGCTAGATAAACTGTCTTTATCGCATATTTAGCTAAATATTAAAATAGGACATCTATTTTCGGCTAAGGATTATATTATAGGACCCTAAGTCTAGGATGCAGAAGGGGATACTAAACTAGCGTTGTCCATTAATAGCGATATATAGCTTTAAGATATAGGTTACCGGCTTACCGGCTTAGCCGTTATTGCCTTTTACTTAAATAGGCTTCTCTAGTTGGGTAGCATTTATATTTAAGAACCTAGCAATGTTATTTATATAAGTAGTGTTTATAAAGGCAAAGTTATTTGCTCTAGTATTAATAAAAGTAGTTATATTAACTCTATATCTATTTTAAAATACTATATATAGAACTATAAAGTGTTTTCCACCTAGTAGCTAACTTAGATTAATCTCTTTAAGATTAATAGAATATCCTAAGGGGAAGTCTTTTTCTAGGGTTCTTCTTTTCTTAACTTATTAGGCGTTTCTTCTTCCTCTATCTCCTTAATATTACCTATATTCTTTAGCTCTGGGTAAAATATAGTAAAGTAATTATCCTTTCTATAATTAAAGCATGTAACTATAGTAGGGTTAATTAGGGTGTTGTAACAAGTATTAGCTAAAGGTGTAGTACGTAGTAAGTCGGGCAAGGCTTATAAGCAGGCAGTTATAACCACCTTTAGTATAAGGGCAGTTGTAGTTTATCTTCTAACGCTAGCTCCTGTTAGTATAGTAGATAGGTTCTAGTCGCTATAGGACTGCTTTAGTTAATTAGAATAAGTATTAATTTATTTTAGTCCTAAATCTAGCAATAAATATTAGGCTGTAAGTTTTTAGTAGTTTAGTAGGTTGTCTAAGGCTACTGCGATCTTCTCTTATAGTTAGACCGTTAGCTTATTATATAGGTCTAAACAGGAGTTCTTAGGGGGAATCTGGCCTTTACTTACTAGGTATAAGAATTAGGTCTAGAACTTAATAAAGGATTAGTTTAATTTTATTATTAGGCAGTTATAGTTATAACGGGTATCCTGTACTTTATTTAGATTAATATAAATAGTAGCTAGATGCTATATTATCTTATTAATAGATATAAACCAAATAGGTAACTTATCTTTAAACTTAGTCTAAAGGTATTACTAGGCATTTCTAATAGTTTAACTAAAGAGGTAGAGTATTTTAGCTTTTTTAAAGGGGAAATGGTTATGGTTAATACGGAGCTTTTCTTGTACTTAGATCCTCTAATTCTTAAAGGTAGAGTCTATCCTATTAGATAGTGGTTAAGAGTTAGGGAGCTTAATAGACTTTAATTGCTTTATAATTGTGTCCGTACTCTCTAGTATATTATATTTGGTTAAGCGAATGGGTTAACTAAGGCTTTATAAAGGGGAGGCTGGGCTGTTTTATAAGGTAGTAAGGCCTTTTAGAATCTCCTTTAGAGTCTCTTATATGCTTTAGGCTTAAAGATAATTAGCCTTCTAATTAGCTGCAAGGGCTTAAATCTGCTTGTGTATATCTATAACGTTATTATTATCTTCAATTTCTAATCCTAACTGGATCTTATATTCCTCTTAAGTAAAGGCAAGTCTTTTAGATAAGCTCGCTTTAAGTGCTATTATTAGCTTCCTAAGGTTTGTTAGAATTGTATAATTTGGTTTTAATTCTAAGGTATAGGTTAAGTACAGTCTGTCCTATAAAAGTGGGATATTATTAAGGCCTTCCTAGACGTAGTAGTATGAGTTTTTTGGTGTCTAAATATAATATATTAATGCGTTGTTGTAGACAAAGGTCTTCTCTTAGGGTGGGATATTATTAAGGCCTTCCTAGGTAATATAAGGAGAGCTTAGTATAATATAACGGGCTTGCATAAATACTTCTAAACTAAAGCTTATCGATTGCTACTATATAAGAATACTAAGCTAAGGAGAAGAAGAAGTCTATTAAAGACTAGTAGGACGTTAGGAAAACGGGGAGTGGCGTAGGAAATTTGGTTTTACTAAAAGTACTTTTGGGGCCCAAGGCTAGCTTTCCGCCATATTAGCTAAACCCTGAGGCTGTACGCTAGCTTTTCGCTATATTAGCCAAACCCTAGGGCTGTACGCTGGCTTTTCGCCATATTGGCCAAACCCTAGGGCTATACGCCAGCACTACGCCAGCCAAAAGGGCGTAATACTATACATAACAGCAATAAGCCAGCTTCCGGCTATAAAATAAATATTATTACTATTATATTTATTGCTATTAGGGCATTAAAATTCTAAAGGCCTCCTGGAGGCTCCTAGCAGGCTTTTTAGTAGGCTCTTAGCAGGACTTTAATTTTCCTAATTATCTAAATCGTCCTAACAGTACCATTGGGTCCCTACTGTATTCCCAATAGCCTCTATACGTGCCTTTGCATACCCCTTGTACACCTACAGTCTGTACGACCTCCAGTGTCCCCCCCCCCCTATATGCGCGCAGCACACATACCTAATTTCGCTACGTCTGCAGCTAAATTAGTATGTAGAGCTAGTAGGAAAGGGTGTAGTACGTGGCTAGGGCTTGAGCCACGGCCCACATCGAATTTGGAGCTTGGAGCTCAATTTTAAAGCTATTCTAAACTCTTCTCCCTTACCAAAAGTCGTGATATTGCCTCCAGATCTTGGTGTTTTACCTTATTGCCTTCCTTAATATGGCTCCGCATATAGGCGACTGGTAGTACACCTTTATTGAAATCCTTCTTACAGCCGGCGCTAGTAAGCGTATATGCGCCTATTAAGCCAATTTCTCTCCTAAGGCAATTTAACGTATTTGGAAGAAGATAAGGCTGCATAGAAAGATTAGGCTCAGTTATAAATATAAGTTAAGACGTGTACTAAGCAACGAGATAATTATCGCATTGCTTTACCAACTAGATAAGGCTCTAAACTTATATCTTAATAAGATGATGTGGTTTATCTATAATTAGTTTTAGGTAGTTATAAGCAGGCAGACGATTAGTGCAGAACTAAGAGTTGCTGGCTGGAGTTAGAAGCTGGTAAGGAAGCTTTTACAGGCGTGTATAAGGAAGTTACTGATTATATTTAAGGCTTGTTAAGTCGCCTACAAGCAAAGCCAGGAGAATTGCACCTTGTTCTAGGCCACGATCTTATAGTTTACTATTAATTAGTTAGTATTTATAGACGAATCTAGAGCTAACTTAAAAACAGGTATATAAAAGGCGTCTTAGTTACCAGTAGGAGTTATACCAGTTCTACATACACTATACAATTGTGGTAAGTAGCGAGTTAATATACTACCTACCTACACCATTAACGGCGTGCTAGTATTATTAGTATATACTAGCTTAATAAATTCGGAGGGTTATAACTACTAAATTAAGCATGTCCTCCTACCTTATTATAATCCTTATCCAGCGCTAGGATTAATAGTTATTATAGATAACGCGAGCTTCCATCACTTAGCCTATATTAGCTCTCTCTTTAAGCAAGCTGGTGTAAAGCTTGTGTACTTACCCGTATACTTACCCAATTTAAATCTAATTAAGGAGTTCTTTAGTAAGCTAAAGGAGTTTATTTAATAACACTTTATTATATAAAAGGAGGCGCTAGAGCAATAGGGTAATAGCTTTAATAGCTTTTTAAGTTAGTGTATAGAGATTATAGAAAGCAAATCTAATAGCGTAAGAGCTTATTTCCGCTATAGTAGGTATATTAGTAGGGAAGAGTAAGATTCTATAATGTAATAGGGTGTTATTATTATATAAAGGAAGGTGTAGCTATACTTCTAAGCTTATAATATTTAATTTGTATAAGAATTACTGCTAAAGAGTATATTATAATAGGCGCACACTAAAGTTAAAAATCCACTACTAGCCGAGCCCAAGGCTCTCTAGATCACTACTAAGTACAGCCATTAAGCTTCTCCACTCCTTAATATCTACTTATAATCTCTTAGCGATTGCCTCTAGAACGCCTGCCTTAATTATTACCTTAACTAGTATCTTTCCTTGCTTATCTAGCTTCTGCTCTCTAATTGTCTTTAAATCCCACCGCTTTATAAAAGCAACTTAGTAGATGGCCTTAATATCTTCCTTTTAGGCCTTTAAGTCTTCTACCGCATTTTTATGCCACTTAAAATACTCTTATAAATCTGCAAGCCGATTAACGCCTTAAGGACGCGGTAGAGGAGTAATCGGTAATAACTTTAAACCTAAGAGCGAGGCTACTGGAGGTATAGATGGACGCCTATAGTAATTGCTAATTGGGTTAATATAGAACTGATTTATAACGCCTAGAGTACTTAGTGTAGAGGCCTTTAATATAAGCTGTTCCTTCTTCTTATTACCCATCTTCCTCTTAAAAAGCTTCTGCATTAAGCTAACCAGAGAAGTATATTTAGTAGTAAGGCCTTAATTAATAGCCCAACCCTATTCTTTTACGTCCTCCTGCATTAGCTTATAGTTAACTTACTAGTATACCTAGCACTAGTTACTACCGCAGTTCTTGCGGCATTGCTACCATTAAGATACCTTTATAAAGCTTGTTTTAGGAATCGCAGAAAAAGCAGTAATATTACCATCTATAGGCTGTGACATTATTAGCAGAGAGCTCTGCGAGGATTCTAAAGCTAATTGTAAAGCTAATTGCAACACTATAGAAGAATGGGTAGGAGCATAAGCAGCTTGCTGCTTAATTATCTTAATATATTCTAAAGCGAGTTTAACTTTAAGCCGCTTAATTAAGCCGTCATTGCGATTATAACACCCTTTTACTATTCTTAAGAGTTCTTTTTTAGAATTAATCTAATTAATTATATAGCTTGGGTCGAGTTGGAATGTGGATTTAGTAGAGTTTAATTGCCTGGTAAGCTTTACAGTAGCATTACATGACTTCCTTTAGAAAGTATGGCTAGCGAACTTCTACTGCAAAGCCTTATTAATTCTATAAAGAACTTTGCGATTATACATCACTAAGAGGCTAAGGCGAGCCTTAGGAAATGTATAAGCTAATATAGGAGTTAAGCGACTTGGCTTTGCAACCTTTGCTAACATAAGTAGGCGATATTTAAAGAAGGAGCCTCTACCTAAAGGCTTCACCATATGTTCCTCCTGCTCTATTCAAAGCCTTAGAGCCTCCTCCTCCTCATCCTCTACCAAAAATTCAAATATTAGAGCCTCTAGTGATTAACGCCTCTTAGTATACCGTTGACCTCGCAATATAGAGGGAGCTGCATTCACACGCTATAGAGCTCTTCCTACATTCCGTTCCTGCGGTAGATAAAAGTATTAAACTTCCTTATTATCGTCCTCTTTAGCAGCCACCGGATCGCTTAGGATTTTATTAAGGGGTCGTTCGGTTGCAATATGGAGGCCTTATATTCCAGTTCATAATCAGTTGATTCGGAGTGATTTTATCTACACAGCCTTAAAATTTTAATGTTCCTCTCACCGCTCGCAAAACGCTAGAATAGCACGCTAAAATATTGGCAACTTTGCCGTATACAGCTTCTGAAATGGAGCTCTTGGCGTTATTTTTAATATGGAGCTCGAAGCTCCTGTTACAGATTCCAGTTCAATATGGAGGCTTCATATTTGCACACGTCCGTGCAACCTGTAGAGCCACAGACGCGTGTCAAATCGGGAAGGAACGCGCTCTTTCTGCCGGACTTTCAGTTCATATTCAATCTGACGGTTTTGCAACCGAACGTTCCCTAAGTTTGTCTACAGCAAAATAGGCAGCCTATTATAATGCATGCAGGGTGCTGTAGTCAAGCTGCGTATTAAGTTGGCTACTATATGCGGGTGGAAGATTCACGACCGTACTGATACTCAAGCTCTGCATAAAAGGAGGTAGACAACCAATCGCTAAGGGAGGTAGTACTGGTGATAATTAAAATCGCTAAGTAGGTGGGCGACTAGAAGGACTACCTGCAGAGGCAGGAGTAGGGCGTTTAGAGCCTATATTAGTAAGAGAAAGAAGCTTTGCAACACCACGATCTAAAACAGATATCACGACTTTTAGTAAGGGAGAAGAGTTTAGAATAGCTTCAAAATTAAGCTCCGAGCTCCGAATTCGATGTGGGCCGTGGCTCAAGCCCTGGCCACGTACTACACCCTTTCCTGCTAGCTCTACATACTAATTTAGCTGCAGACGTAGCGAAATTAGGTGTGTGTGCTGCGCGCACATAGGGGGGGGGGGACACTGGAGGTCGTACAGACTGTAAATGCCACCTTATTTTTTAACCTTTCTTCACCCTCCCTACCTAGGGAGGCACCAGAACGGCAGCCAGCAGAGGACTGTGACCAGAACCAGACGACGGTCGTCAGAACCAGACGACGGTAGAACCAGACGACGACCATTCGAACGACCAGCCAGCGAACTAGAGCCTCGATATTAACCCGTCACCAAATCGAATCGAATCAAGGCCTCCTAAGGAGGCACCCCAGATAACCACCGTTCGAATGTATAGCCGGCGAACGCCTGTAGAGAACGATTCAAATCAATTAGAGCCTTCAATTGGGCCGACCCCTTCCCTAAATTAAATCAGGTACTGACATAGAAGGCAGGCAGGCAAGCAGGCAGGCACTAGGCCTCGTTAGGAAATCAGTACATGGCCAGCGGATTATCGGGAACGCCGCCAATTGACGATTTGGAGCCTCTGCGAGAGCCTTCCCCCTCGCCTCCTCGATCGATCGCTCGACGCCTAAGCGGTAGTCACCCTAAAAAGACGCAGAGCTCCTACAA